>ERZ834694.2929-NODE-2929-length-10705-cov-4.224977_pt1 | contig 10705 bp, 8 predicted proteins | sample MGYA00519691_ERZ834694 | MGnify/ENA primary metagenome ERZ834694 (study PRJEB31850, sample SAMEA3708758) | human gut metagenome | biome: human gut; feature: human-associated habitat; material: faeces | place: China | collected 2014 ... | reverse complement strand
CGGAATGAGAGTGGCCTTGCGGCGATCCTGTCCCTGCGGGACGCCTACGCCATCACCTCCGGCGGCTACGAGCGGTACTTTGAGGAAAACGGAAAAACCTACCACCATATTATTGATCCCGCCACCGGCTATCCTGCGGACAGCGGTCTGCTGTCAGTGACGGTGGTGGCGGATGCCAACGGGCCGGATCAGGAATGGGTTCTGCCCGGAAACGGCACTATGTGCGACGCTTTTTCCACGGCGTTGTTCGTCATGGGAGAGGAGCAGGCGCTGGACTTCTGGCGAAATGGCGGGTATGACTTCGATCTGGTGCTGGTGACGGAGGATGGCCGGGTGGTCATCACTGCCGGACTGGCGGACCGGTTTGAGGAAGTGAAGGACAGTGGGTACACCTATGAAACGGTTTCCTGAGCTGAAGCCCAATTTCTGGGATGTGATCGTGGTCTTGGCGGTCATTGCGCTGGCGGCTCTCTCGGCCATGACGGTCTGGCGTGGCGGAACCGAAACCGGTGCTCTGACGGCGGTGGTCACCGCTGATGGGCAGGAGATTGACCGCTTTGCCCCGGCGGACCTGCTGGACGCGCCACGCACCTATTCTTACAACGGCGTGACGCTGACGGTGGCGGCGGAGGACGGAAACGGACTCCGGGTCAGTTCCTCCGACTGTCCCACCCAGGACTGTGTCCATACCGGGACCATCTCCCGCAGCGGGCAGAGCATCGTGTGTCTTCCGGCCCGGATCGTCATTCAGCTCACCGGCGGCGCGGCGGACAGCAGCGGCGTGGACATTGTGATCGGTTAGGAGGGTGACTGTGAAACTGACAACGAAGCAGTTGACCCTCTGTGCCGTGCTGACAGCGCTGGCACTAGCGTTCAGCTATCTGGAGAACTTTTTCCCATTATCCCTGGCCATTCCCATCCCCGGCATCAAACTGGGCCTTGCTAATATTGTGACGGTATTCGCCCTGTACGCCCTCGGTCCCGCTCAGGCGCTGCTGATTTTGACAGGCCGGTGCCTGTTGGGGGCGGTGTTCGCCGGGAACATGAACGCCCTGATCTTCTCCCTGCTGGGGGGCTTTTCCGCCATGCTGGTGATGATCTTGCTGTCCCGATCCCGGCATCTGTCTATCTACGGCGTGTCCATCGGCGGCGCGGCGGCCCACAACTGCGGCCAGATCGCCGCAGCCTGCCTGACGCTGGGCTCGATGGCCCCGCTGTACTATCTGCCGATCCTGCTGGGAGCCTCCCTGATCACCGGAGCAGTGACGGGCGTGGCGGCGGCTTGTCTGTTCCGGGCACTGGTCCATACGAACCTTTTGCGGTAACAAACCGGCCTATTTTCCCATAGAATGGAAAAATGGTTGACTTTCCAACAGAGAGGTGCTACACTGATTTTGCTATGAGAAATGAATTTGTAAAAACCTGTTGTTGTAAGACATAGGGCGGCTGAACTGCTGATGGCAGATACAGGCGTCCGTTTTAGCGTGCCTGTGTCTTGCATGAAGAGCTTTCAGGAGCGATGTGCAAGCGCACATCGCTCCTTTTGTTTTGCGCAGCCGTGTTTCCGAGGATGGAAAGATTCAACATGATCAGTATTGATGAGGAGGATACGTTATGAACTTCACACATTTGGTAGGGAATACCCCCATGATCCGCATCCGCTACAAGCTGGACGGCCGGGAGGGCTTTGTCTGGGCAAAGCTGGAGGCATACAACCTCTCCGGCAGCATCAAGGATCGTCTGGCGGCCCACGTCATTACCAAGTCCACCGCCAACGGCACCCTGAAGCCCGGCCAGCCCATCGTGGAGATGACCAGCGGCAACACCGGCATCGCCTTCTCCGCACTGGGCACGTTCACCGGCCATCCCGTCCACATCTTTATGCCGGACTGGGCCAGTGAGGAGCGGAAAAAGCTGATGGCTATGTACGGTGCTACCCTGCACCTGATCTCACGGGAAGCCGGCGGCTTCAACGCAGCCCTTCAGGGGGCCAGGGATCTGGCGGAGGAGATTGGCGGCTTCCAGCCCAAGCAGTTTGAAAATCAGGATAACCCAGAGGCCCACTACCTTACTACCGGCGTTGAGATCCTGCGCCAGCTTCCGGATGTGACGGACTTCGTGGCTGGCGTCGGCTCCGGTGGCACCCTCATGGGCACTGCCCGCCGCCTGAAGGCGGATCACGCCGTCCGGGCTGTGGCTGTGGAGCCGGATGCAGTGCCTCTGCTTTCCGGCGGAGCTATCAAGGGTGCTCACCACATTGAGGGCATCGGCGACGACTTTATCCCCGCTGTGGTGGACCAGACTCTGGTGGATGGCGTAATGGATATCAACGATATGGACGCCATTGCCATGGCGGCGAAATTCGGCCGTGTACTGGGCCTTGGCGTGGGTATCTCCTCCGGCGCTAACTTCCTTGGCTCTGTGATTCAGAATCTGGAGCCGGGCCGGAAGGTGGCTACCGTCTTTGCCGATGACAGCAAGAAGTATCTCACCACCATGCTCTCCAATCCCCCGGCGGAAACGGCGGATATGTGGAGCTCCCGCATTGAGCTGCTGGATTACGAGCCGGTGGAAACTCTGTAATTTGCGATTTTTGTGCAGCTTTTCCTTGCGGAGCCTTTGAATTCATGTTAGAATCGTCTGTAAAGGGACAAAACAGACGGCGGAGCCGGGCTTGTTGGCCCGGCTTCGTTTTGCTTACAGAAGGGAGAGACCAGATGTTTCACACGATTTTATTTGATCTGGACGGTACATTGACGGATTCGCGGGAGGGGATCGTCAACTCCGTGAAATACACCATTGAAAAGTTGGGCGGGACCATGCCGGATGCCCAGACCCTTTTGAAATTCATCGGTCCGCCGCTGCAGGAATCCTTCATGGAGCACTGCGGCTACAGCCGGGAGAAAGCGGTGGAGGGCGTTCGGGTGTTCCGGGAGCACTATGTGCCGGTGGGACAGTATGAAAACGAGGCGGCCCCCGGTATTCGGGACGTTCTGGAACGGCTGAAGGCCAAGGGATACACTCTGGCGTTGGCCTCCTCCAAGCCGGAGGAGCTGTGCGTGAGCATCTGTCGGCGTTTTGGCTTTACACCCTTTCTGTCCGCTGTGACCGGCAGCCCTGCGGGGGCCGACTGGGAAAAGGCGGATGTCATCCGGGAAGCCATGCGCCGCCTGCGCTTGACCGATGCGGATAAGCCCACCGTTTTGATGGTCGGTGACCGGAAGTATGATGTGCTTGGTGCGCAGGAATGCGGCCTTGCCTGCGTGGGCGTGGAGTTCTTCGGGTACGCTGCACCCGGCGAGTTGGCGGAGGCCGGGGCTGCCGCGGTGGTGCGGACGGCGGAGGAGCTGGAACAGTTTATCCTGAATCATTGAGCGTGAGAGACGGACAGAGTCCGTCTCTTTTTTCACCTGTTTTCCGCAAACGTGCGCTGAATTTTTGAAAATCGTCATTTTTGTGCATATTTCCCTTTACAAAATCGGGGAACTCCTATATAATATCATGGCTAAAGTAATCTATATGGAAATTGGAGAATCAGTATGGCTTTGATCGAATATGACGTTTATAAGCAGAAGCTGCGGGACCTGGAACCGGAGCTGAAGAAGCTGGGGGACGCCCTTGACATCGACGCTGTGGCTCAGGAGGCCGCCCGTCTGGAGGATGAGACCACGCAGGACGGCTTCTGGAACAATCTGGAGCGCTCTCAGAAGGTGCAGACCCGCCTGAAGCAGCTTCAAAACAAGCTCCACCGCTTCAAGAAACTCATGAGCACCTGGGAGGATCTGACCACCCTGTGCGAGATGGGCCAGGAGGCGGAGGATGAAGAGATCCTGGAAGAATTGAAAACAGAGTTCCCCGCGCTGGAAACCGAGATCGAAGAGATCCGTATGACCACGCTGCTCTCCGGTGAGTATGACGCAAACAACGTTATTCTCCAGCTCCACTCCGGTGCCGGCGGCACCGAGGCCCAGGACTGGTGCCAGATGCTCTATCGGATGTATACCCGCTGGGCGGAGCGTCACGGCTACGCTTGGAAAACGCTGGACTACGAGGAATGTGACGAGGCCGGTATCAAATCTGCCGTTATTTCCATCGAGGGCGAGAATGCCTACGGCCTGCTGAAGAGCGAACACGGCGTCCACCGTCTGGTCCGCGTCTCTCCCTTTGACGCCAACGCCCGCCGCCAGACCAGCTTTGCTTCTCTGGAGGTTATGCCCGAGCTGGACAACACCATTCAGGTGGACATCCGCCCCGAGGACATCGAGATGCAGGTCTACCGCTCCTCCGGTGCCGGCGGCCAGCACATCAACAAGACTTCTTCCGCTGTGCGTCTGATCCACAAGCCCACCGGCGTCGTGGTCAGCTGCCAGACCCAGCGCAGCCAGTTCCAGAACCGTGACTACGCCATGGAAATGCTGAAGGCAAAGCTGTATCAGATCGCAAAGCAGCAGCACATGGATAAGATCGACGACATCAAGGGCGTGCAGAACGAGATCGCATGGGGTCACCAGATCCGCAGCTATGTGTTCATGCCCTACACCATGGTCAAGGATCACCGCACCAACTACGAGACCGGCAATGTGGATGCCGTGATGGACGGCGATCTGGACGGTTTCATCTTCGCATACCTCAAGGCTGCAAGCCGCGGGGAGCTGCAGGATACCTGATCTTGAACGTATAAAATGCAAAGGCCGTGCTTCCTTTTATGGAGGCACGGCCTTTTTTGTGTTCTTACGCCAGATCAGGCAGAATGGTATCCCAGAGATTTTCCTCCTGCCGCAGGGCGTTGAAGCAGCAGTCCAAGTACATTTTGTTTGCCGCTGCAAGGATCGTGCTGCGGAGAAGCAACTTTTCATCTGCGGCATCCACGGCAAGGTCGCGGATCTCCCTGGTGCAGCCGAATACAAACGGCAGGCAGTTCTCCATCTCGTCGCAGAAGTAGTCGTAAGCTGCCCCGGCGGAACAGTGCGCCCGCTGCATTTTGAATAGGGCATCGATGTTTTCCATTGAGAGCACCGTTTTGGAGACTGCAATGTACATCAGGGATGCGATCTGATCGCGGGCGTACTTCTTGCGCACCGGGTGGGACAAAATGCCCTTTTTAACGTAGTTGCTGACCATGGAAGAGGTGAGCTCCACGCCGCAGAAGGTGCGGAAATAGCTGTTGACGTACTGCACGGTCTGGTCAAGATAAAGCCCCATCTGCGGGAGATCGGCGTACCGGGGCAGGGCAAACCCGGCGGCGCAGGCCGCAACGCGGCATTTGGTTTCAGTTTTCATATCGTAAGCAGTTTTCTAAGGTTGGCGCAGCTGGGCTGCGCGGGATACAGAAAATGGTTTTCTGGCGGTATTATAGCGCAAATCGGTTCTCTGGTCAACGGATTTTTAAAACTTTTGAAAGAATGCATAAAATCCCTTGACAGGTTTTTGAAAAACTGCTATGATGTCTGCAGTGAACCGAAAAACCATGCAGGCGGAAGTGCGTGTAAGGCACGGAAAATAAAAAAATGACCTGCTATCACAAAATAGATTTGGAGCGTGCATTTTATGAAAACCAAGATCGTTGTGGATTCTTCGTCCAACCTGTATGCCCTGCCGGGCGTGGATTTTGCCTGTGTGCCGTTGAAGATCGTCACGGATGAACAGGAATATCTGGATGACGGTACTCTGGATGCTGTGGGCATGGCCCGGTCTCTGCGTACTTACAAGGGCAAGACCAGCACCTCCTGCCCCAATGTGGCAGACTGGCTGGCTGCTTATGAGGGTGCGGAGCAGATCTTTGTTGCCACCATCACGGGCACACTGTCCGGCAGCTACAATGCTGCACTGCTGGCAGCGGAAGAATACAAGGAAACGCACCCGGAGGCCCGTGTTTTTGTTCTGGACAGCCTGTCCGCCGGGCCGGAGCTGCGTCTGCTGGCAGAGCGTCTGCGGGATCTCGTCCGGATCGGGATGGAGTTTGACGAGATCTGCGAGGCGATCCTGGCTTACCACAAGCACACACATCTGCTGTTTTCGTTGGAATCGCTGGCCAATCTGGCCCGCAATGGCCGTGTGAAGCCTGCTGTTGCCGCTGTGGCACGGATGCTGGGCATCCGGGTCATCGGTCAGGCCAGTGAGAGCGGCGAGCTGGAGGTGCTGTGTAAGACCCGCGGCGAGCACGGTGCACTGGAGCGCATCGTGCTGGAATTGAAGGATCACGGCTTTACCGATGGCAAAGTGCACATTGCCCACTGTGATAACCCGGAAGCTGCCAAGCGCCTGAAGCTGATGATCCACGCGGTGTTTGCAGGGGCGCAGGTGGATGTGACCGAGTGCGGCGGCCTGTGCAGCTACTACGCTGAGCAGGGCGGCCTGATGGTGGGCTATGAGGACGGAAAAACAGAGTAAAAGAGTTTTTGATATTGCAAGCAAGCCGGGCCTGCGGGTCTGGCTTGCTTTTTTTTGAACAACGCAAAACTTGAAAAAGTTGTAAAACCGCGCTATACTTACACATAATTATAAATGGGAAAGGAGGGCAGGCCCATGCTTTTTCGTTCACCGGTCGTGCGCTTTTTCAGCCGCATTCTGAACCGCGTCACCATCACGGTGGTGTTGGTGGCATTGCAGCTGCTGTGGCTGTGCTGGGTGGCGTTTGCCATCACCACCGGCACGGGCCGCGTGTGGGTGAACGGCCTGCTCAACGCACTGAGCCTGCTCATCGTCCTGTACCTTGTGCGCAAGGATGAGAACAGCGCCTACAAGGTGGGCTGGATCGCGCTGATCGGCATTCTGCCGCTGCTGGGCGGTGCGCTGTATCTGGCCTTTGGCAACAAACGCCCGGCCAAGCGTCTGCGCCTGAAAATGCAGGCGGTGGAGGATGCCCACAAAAAAGACCTTGTACAGGAGCCGGGTGTGCTGGAAGGTCTGGATGCCCGCGAGCAGGGGCAGAGCCGATATGTGGCAAAGTACGGCCCCTATCCGGCGTGGCAGAACACTCGCACGCAGTATTTTGCCTGCGGCGAAGCCATGTATCCGCAGCTGCTGGCCGATCTGGAAAAGGCTGAAAAGAGCATCTTTCTGGAATATTTCATCGTGAGCCACGGCTGCATGTGGAACGGCATTGAAAAGATCCTGCGCCGCAAGGCTGCGCAGGGCGTGGATGTGCGCCTGATCTACGATGATTTTGGCAGTCTGCTGGGTCTGCCCGCCGATTTCATCGTGCGCATGGAGCGGGCGCACATCCGCTGCATCCCGTTCAACCCGGTGATGCCGCTGCTCTCGCTGGTGATGAACCACCGCGACCACCGCAAGATCGTAGTCATTGACGGTACGGTGGCCTACACCGGCGGCGTGAATCTGGCAGATGAGTATATCAATGCGGAGCAGCGCTTTGGCTACTGGAAGGATGCAGCCCTGCGTGTGGAAGGCGATGCCGCGTGGAACTTTACGGTGATGTTCCTCAACTTCTGGAACGCCTTCCGCCCCAGCGAGACGGATTATGATGCATTTCGTCCCATGCCGCTGGTGCCGCCGGTATCGGACGGCATCGTGCAGCCCTACGCGGACAGCCCACTGGACGAGGAACCAATGGCTGAGACGGTGTACCTGAACATCCTTGCGCAGGCACAGCAGTATATTTATATCTACACGCCCTACCTTGCCGTGGGCGAGGAAATGCTGGACGCACTGAAAAACGCGGCCAAGCGCGGGGTGGACATCCGGCTGGTGCTGCCGGGCATCCCGGACAAAAAGCTGGTGTTCCGGCTGAGCCGGTCGTACTATCTGCCGCTTTTGAGGGCAGGTGTACGCATTTACGAATATACACCCGGCTTTCTGCATGCCAAGTGCTGGGTAAGCGACGATGTAACTGCCGTAGTGGGCAGCATCAACATGGACTACCGCAGCCTGTTCTTACACTTTGAGTGCGGTGTACTGCTGCAAAAGAACAGTCAGGTGGCAGTTCTGCGGGACGATGTACGGGCCACGCTGCCGCAGTGCCGCGAGATACAGGTGACGGAATGCCGCACCAGCCTGCCCGGCACGGTGCTGGACAGTGTGCTGCGGCTGCTGAGCCCCTTGATGTGATAAAAACTTCCTTTCCGGGTAAACTAGCCCAAAAGCCCCTTTACGATGGGGGCAGGAAAGGGAGCGTTTTATTATAATGAAAAAGATACCTCGCATGATCCTGGGCTGCACGCTGGCGGCAGCTCTGGCCCTGACCGCCTGCAGCCGAAGCGATTCCGGTCCCTCCGGCAGCATGAGCACGAACATGGGCGGCAGTTCATCGCAGACGGGGCAGGCGGGCCAGAACGCTGCATACCGCACCGGCCTTGGCATCCTGACCGAAGCGTCTGATCAGGAACGCGCGGGCAAGATCGATACCATCGCAGCTGCCGTTCTGCTGGATGCCGAGGGCAGGGTGGCAGATGTGATGCTGGACGAGGTGGAGATCTCGGTCACGGGGGACAGCACCGGCAAGGTGACGATGCCCACCGACGATCGCACCAAGCGCCAGAAGGGCGACGATTACCCGCTGGCGGCGGTGTCCTCGCTGAAAAAGGGCTGGGCAGAGCAGGCGGATGCCTTTGGCAATTATCTTACCGGCAAAACCCCGGATGAGGTGAAGAAGCTTGCCACCGACGATGACGGCAAGCCGAAGGATGCTGACCTGCTCTCCACCTGCACCATTGCGGTGGACGGCTATCGGGATGCTGTGGTGCGCGCCTGCGAGAATGCAAAGGCAGTCGGCTCGGCCCGCGGCGACCGCGCTGTGCTGGGCGTGTCAGTGCGCAATGACACCAAGGAACTGACCGCCGACGATGACCACGATGTGACCGCGCAGGTGGACATCACAGTGGCAGCCCTGACGCTGGATGCTGACGGCCGTGTGACCGGTGCAGTGGCGGATGTGGCAGAGCCTGCCCTTACCGTGGGCGCGGATGGTACGGTGTCGGCACCGGAGATGGTCAAAACCAAGGTGGAACTGGGCGACAGCTACGGGATGCGCGGGGCATCCAGTCTGGGCAAGGAATGGTACGAGCACAGCGAGGGCTGGTGCGATTACCTGAAGGGCAAGACCCGTACTGAGATCGCAGGCATCCCGGACGATGGTTCGGATGCCGACCTTGCGGCACTGTGCACCATCTCGGTGACGGAGCTGCAGAAGGCTGCGCTGGCGGCGTTTGCGGAAGAGTAAAGCAGAGAAAAGAGGGAAGGCGCAAAGCTTTTCCTCTTTTCTTTGTGCAACCAGACCAAAGAATTGGCACAGAAAAGCCTTGAAAAAGACGAACTGCACTAACTTTTGCATTTCCTCTTGCCAAATGGCTGCAAACGCGCTATTCTATAGTCACAGTTTAACGCTTTAGCATGATAAAATGCTAAACCGAGAGGGAGCACATTTGGGAAACAAAAAAGGGAGGAACCTTTTATGAAACGTCTTGTCTCTGCTTTTCTGGCTGGTGCCATGGCACTGAGCCTTGCCGCCTGCGGCGGTGCCGCATCCACTTCCACCGTGGCATCTTCTGCCTCTGCATCCGGGAGCGCAGCCGCCTCCGAGACCGCAGCCAGCGATCTGGACTACATCAAGGAAAAGGGCAAGATGGTCATTGGCTACACCGTCTATGAGCCGATGAACTACACCGATGCCGACGGCAACTTTACCGGTTTTGATACCGAGCTGGCAACTGCCGTGTGCGAAAAGCTGGGAGTCGAGCCGGAGTTCGTGGAGATCAACTGGGATACCAAGGTGGTGGAGCTGGATGCCAAGAGCATCGACTGCATCTGGAACGGTATGACCCTGACCGATGACATCATGGCCAACACCGCCACCACCAAGGCCTATGCCAAGAACGCACAGGTCGTGGTCGTGAAGGACGGCACCGACTACAGCTCCACTGCGGATCTGGTGGGCAAGACCGTGGTTGCCGAGGCTGGCTCTGCCGGTGAAGCCGCCATTGAGGGCGACGAGAACCTTGCACAGGCCGATTACGTCTCCAAGAGCGTGCAGACCGACTGCCTGATGGAAGTTGCCGCAGGCACTGCTGATGCCGCTGTGCTGGATCTGACTTTGGCCAACGCCATGATCGGTGAGGGCACCGACTATGCAAGCCTGAAGATCGTGGACGAGCTGAACGCTGAAGAGTACGGCGTGGCCTTCCGCAAGGGCAGCGATGCCGCCGCAGCTGTGGATGCCGCCTTTGACGAGCTGAAGGCTGACGGCACCATGCAGGCTCTGGCCGACAAGTACGATCTGGCTCTGGCCGACTGAGTTCTATAAGAATGTAATTACTCCTTCCGTCATCGCTGCGCGATGCCACCTCCCTCGGTGAGGGAGGCTTTTTGTTGCCGATATGCGTGAGGCTCCCTCATTGAGGGAGCTGTCACCGAAGGTGATGGAAGGAGTTCAAAAAACGGATTGATGGGTGTGTTCTTGTGTCTGTGATTCTGAGTCGCCTTTCCGGCGCGTTTCTGCTCAACTGTGAGCTGTTCGCTCTGACCCTGCTGTTTGCGCTGCCGCTGGGTCTGGTGGTGGCTTTCGGCTCCATGAGCCGGTGCAAGCCGCTTTCCGGCGCGGTAAAGACCTTTGTGTGGGTCATCCGCGGCACGCCGCTGATGCTGCAGATCATCGTGATCTACCTTGGCCCCGGCCTGCTGGGCATGAATAACCCTTGGCCCTCCGGCTCCGGCGGACGCATGGTGGCGGCGGTGGTGGCCTTTGCCATCA
>ERZ834694.2920-NODE-2920-length-10753-cov-3.040849_pt1 | contig 10753 bp, 7 predicted proteins | sample MGYA00519691_ERZ834694 | MGnify/ENA primary metagenome ERZ834694 (study PRJEB31850, sample SAMEA3708758) | human gut metagenome | biome: human gut; feature: human-associated habitat; material: faeces | place: China | collected 2014 ... | reverse complement strand
TGCAAACTCTTCATCTGTTGCATCCCCGTTCTTAAACAGACCCGGTGTTGTCGTATCTTCGTTAAATGCTGCCGGCATCTCTTCCGTGTAAAGGATAAAGTCTGCGGAAAGATCTGCATATTTACCATTCTTATCGCTGACAGTCAATGTATAAGAACCTTTCTCTGCATTCTTGAAGTACAGAGTATCACCGGACACGGTTCCCGTCAGACCTTCTACTGTATAGACAGCATCGTAATCATCCGGCAGGCCTTCCAGTTTAACAGAAGCATTTCCAGATGTGACAGACGCATTTTCTACAGAAAATTCATATGCAAACTTAACCGGTACATATACATCTGCGTCGACTTCGTAAATTCCCTTGCTGGTGTAATAGGTAATTTTGTTGATGGTCTGTCCCATCATGCTCTTGTAATGTTCCGAGGAGGTCGGGCAGTTATGAACGCTTGTCGTAAATCCAGTGCTCCATGCCAGCTCAGACACTCTCCAGATATTCTCCAGATGACGCATTCCGTAATCGTTGCCCTCTTTTGTGCTGACAACAACACCATATACGGTATCTTCGCCTGCTTTGATGGTATCAGTAAGACCATCCAGATCCAGCTGATAATCACCGTATTTGCTGTTAGTGGAGAGCTCTGCCGTTACATTTTCCAGCTTTGCTGCCTCGGTTCCCTGAACAGCACCAAAGGTTACATTGCCGTCTGCATCTACAGATGCTTCTTTGTAATAAGACGGAACCTCATGTAAAGTGTAATATGCATAGCTTGCATTCTCATACAGTGCATCTTTTCCGGTATACGTTGTGGTGGATGTTTGTCCACGGTTGGTAACGGTGATTTCTACAGAATCCTCATCTGTCACTTTCGTGTATTTGCTCAGATCCATATCCTCTGTTACTTTTACTGGGAAGGTGATACCTGTAATATCGCTTCCGTCTGCATTCACATGGTAAGATCCGCCGGAAAGTGAGGCTGTTCTTGTTTTGTTCTTGGTTGCGGAAGTAAACGCATCTACCGGAACATCATTATGAACCTCTGCCTGATAGAACTCAGCATACGGAATGTTCATTAATACATACTGGGACTGAAGTGCTTCGATTGCTGCATTCAGATGCTCTGTTGCTTCGTCTACGGTTCCCTGGCTCTGTTTTTTCTCCAATGCTTCTTTTGCTTCTGCCAGTTCTGTCTGCATATTATTCCAGGAAGTTTCCGTGTAAAGATCTTTATTCAGTGCATCTGCCTTTGCAATTGCCTCTTCCAGTGCTGCTGTGCTCTCTACCGGATCAGCTCCTACAATGTTCGCTTTGGTTGCTTCAAAAGTGTAGGAAGCATCTGCATAGCCAAGTGCATGAATCGTAATCTTCCAATAACCGGTTCCATCCGTTCCCTCCGGTAAAGTGCAGCGCAGGGAATCGGTAAGGCCAAGCTGGATTCCCATTACTTTATGCATCCAGTTATCTGCTGCGAATTTTGTTCCATACGTTGCTTTTGCATTCGTATAAGTGGAATCATCACCGTAATAAGTCCAGGTTACGGTCTGCAGATTAGCAGCCAGATCGCCGTAATCTCCCGTTAAATCTACGCGAAGGAATTCTCCATAAGAACCATTGGCTTCTTTCACGGTCAGTCCTACGGTCTCAGCATCCGGAGCTGTCTTCAGCGCCTGATCTTTGATTCCGGATTCACTTCCTGTTGTTCCTGCCGAGAAGGAGAAGCTTCCATCTACATTTTTCACTGCTATCTTCAGACCGTTTGTGTTTTCTGTTACATCTGCAACCAGGCCTGTATAGCTCTGCAGTTTATTTTCAGAAAATCCACCGGAAAGTGTTCCGCCGTTTTCTACCACAACATACTTTTTGCAGAAATTTTCGTAATCATCTTCCGAAACTTTTACAGGCACATATTTCAGGCCTTTTACTTCATAATGATCAATCTGGCTTTTGTCGTAAGTTACGGTCTCGCCGTTGGTCAGAACTGCCGTGGTTGCTGCGGTATAATATGCCACATCATAGGTTGTGCCATCTTTCATGTAGATAGTCGCTGCGCACTGGAAGCTTCCTCTGTGCAGTCCATGGTTTGTGGTCGCACGGGTTACAACATCAAAAGCGCCTTTATCACTTTCTTTGCGACTGTCAGTTTCATCCGAACCAGCGTCGCTTCCTGCCGCCTGAACTCCTTCTGCTGCCCAATACTCAGCCCAGGTAAGACCTGCATATACATATTTATATGTTGTTTCTTTCTTCTCATAAGTAAAGGAAAGCGTCTTGTAACCTGTTGCAGTTACTTCGATTTCAAATTTATTTCCTTCTGCAAAAGCGGCAGCTGTCAGATCAAGCGTACCGTCTTCTTTGATCAGAATTATTTTCCGTTTTCCAGTTGCTGCATATTCTTTTCCATTTACTTTTACCGAAGTGATGTTCTTGATATAATCAGCAAAGTCATCTTCTGATGCATTCTCTGCTTTTACAAGCGCCGGAGCACTTCCTTTTTCGTTGTAAGCAGCCGGCATTGCATCTGTATACAGAGTAAAGCTCTGTGTCAGATCTGCATAAACACCTTTTTTATCATGAATCGTCAGAGTATACATTCCTTTTTTCGCATTTGCGGAATAAGAAATGGTATTTCCGTCTACTGCAAATCCATCCAGACCATCTACGGAATATTCTGCATCATAATCAGCCGGAAGTCCGGTTACGGTCATCGTTGTCTTTCCAGCGGAAAGAGAAGCGTCTTCTACGGATACACTTGCCTCAAATTTTGTTGGAACAAAAATATCATTCACTGGAATCGTGTAGATTCCTTTGCTGGTATAATAAGTAACCTTATTGATATGCTGTCCCATCATGCTCTTGTAATGTGCAGAAGAAGTCAGGCATCCATGTACCTGTGTTGTAAATCCAGTTGACCATGCCAGCTCTGTTCCGCGCCAGATATTTTCCACATGACGCATACCATAGTCATTGCCTTCTTTCGTGCTGACAATAACACCATAGATCTGATCGGTTCCAACATCAATCGTGTTCTCCAGTCCGTCGAGATCCAGCTGATAATCTCCATATTTTGATTCAGTCATAAATTCCGGAGATACATTGGTCAGTTCAATTGCAGTTCCAACTGTTTTTCCAAAAGAAAGAGAGCCATCTGCATTTACCGTTGCTTCTTTGTAGTAAGAAGGTACTTCGCTTAATACATAATATGCATAGTCTGAGTTTTCAAATAAGGCGTCTTTTCCGGTGTATGTCTGTGTAGATGTCTGACCACGGTTTGTTACTGTAATACTTACAGAATCAGAATCTGTAACTTTCTTAAATTTAGAAAGATCCACTCCTGTTACTTTTACCGGGAAGGTGATACCGTTAATCGCACTTCCATCTGCATTGGAATGATAAGAGCCGCCGGCAAGGCTTGATGTTCTTGTTTTGTTCAGTGTTGCAGAGGAAAATACATCTACCGGAACAGAGTTATTTACATCTGCAGCGTAAAATTTATCATACGGAATGTTCATCAGGACATAGGATACCTGCTCGGAAGGTGTTTCTGTCGGAGTAGCTGTTGGTGTTGCGGTAGGTGTAGCTGTCGGAGTTACAGTCGGAGTCGGAGCTTTTACAAGAGCTTTTACTGCAGTATTCAGTGTGTTTGCTGCAGTATCAACAGCCGCCTGAGACTCTTTTGCAGAAAGAGCAGCTTTTGCTGCGGTAAGTGCTGTCTGAACAGCTTTCCAGGAATCTGCAGTGTAATCAGCTTCTTTTAATGCTTCGGCAGATGCGATTGCTTTTTCAAGAGCTGCAGTGTCTACTGCTGCTGGAGTTGGGGTTGCTTTTTGGGTTGCTGCAAGAGCCGCAGTTTTTACTGCATTAGACGTTCTGGTTGCACCCGATACGATATCCCATCCTTCAATATTTTCGATAGTTGCTGCCTGTCCAAGCAATTTGGTTTTAAAGCCTTTGCTGTTTGTAGCTGCTTTTTTGAAATATGTGGCATTCTCTGTATTGTATCCAGAGCCAGGCGTTACTGCAATATCAGAAAACTTACCGTCTGCAACTGTGATTTTGACATTAACGTCATATTCATCCCATGCATTCTCATCCTCATCGTCTTCTGCAGTTCTGGTAACATGAGCCGTAGACTCATAAGTGCCATCTGCCAGCACGCCACTTGTAGCATCCGCCAGTGCGGTTCCCGGGAGCAGGCTCATGGTCATGGAAGCTGCCATTACGGCTGCTAATGATTTTTTCTGAAGTTCTTTTCTTTTGATCATAACTTCCTCCTTTTTCCTTTTCCACAGTTTTGCAGGAAAAACAGGGGCAAAACTGTCCTTCATTATTATATTAGTTTTCGCTAATCAATAATTGTTTTAACTAACCGTAGATTATTCTACTAATTTTTGATCGTTTTGTCTAACTCTTAACTGATTATTTTTTCTCAAAAGAGGCACAGATTCTGCTTATTGAGTATTTTTACTATTTAATGATCCGATACTGTGAAGTTTGTGGGATGATTTTCGTTCCCACACAGAAAAAATTCCGTAGATATGGAGTTTTCACCGCGAAGAACTTATGGAGTTTTCACCGCGAAGAACTCTTTCGTCCCTCGCGTTTTACCGCAGAAAGAATGCGGTCCGAAAGGATTCCGATCAGCATTCCGGTGATGACTCCGGCCACGAGAAGCGCCGGCAGATAATAGAACAGTTTGCGGTTCTGCACCACGAGAGCCGCCACGCAGATCTGCGCGACATTGTGCGTCACGCCTCCTGCAATACTTACGCCGGTGATACTAAAGCCCTTGATGTGTTTCAGCAGAAGCATCACAAGAAAGCTCAAAAGCCCGCCGGCAAGGCTGTAAAGGATGGACATTCCATTTCCGAACAGATACCCCATCAGAAGAATGCGGGCGACGGAAATCATCAGGACTTCCCCTGCCGGAAGGAAAAAGAGGCCGACGACTACAACCAGATTGGCAATGCCGAGTTTGATTCCAGGAACACCGAGGTTGATCGGGATCAGTACCTCCACATAACTGAAGATCATGGCAAGTGCCATCAGCATGGCGCATAAGGCAATTTTTCTGCTTGCAGTGCGGCTGTCTCTCATAAATTCCAATTCCTTTCTTCTAAGCTGGTATTATTTTACAATCACATCCGGCGCATCGTCGGCGTCGTCCGTTGTGGATCCGTCACTTTCTACCTCCGCAACCAGCTTATGCGGCAGGCACACGATCGTCTCATTTACCCGGGAAATCGTACCCTGTCTTTTGCAGTAGCCGTCCGGGCAGTCAGCTTCTTCCATATGGACACTTCCGTTTTCGATCACCAGGACATTCGTTCCGTGACCCGTCTGAATTTTCACGGTCTGATTTTCTGCGAGTGAATACGTTCCGTAGACTTCGCCGTCCACCGTGACTTTCATGGTATTTCCATTTTCCGTTTTCGGCAGCCGAAGCGCCAGGGCAAGGATTCCAGCCAGGAGCAGAACGGCGCCTGCCAGAATCAGATCTTTTTTCTTCATATAGTTTTCCTTATTCTGAATCAGATGCCAGCCCATAACAGCAGTGTCAGCAGGAATACAGCACGGAACAGCGTAAAGAGGATTTCATTTCCGTGAAATTCCTTTACCCCGCAGCGGATATTACCTTTCGGACACGTATCAATACATTTCTGGCACTGGAAACAGTCGCCGGAGATCTCCACGTATCCATCGGATGGCAGTTCCACCGCTGACGGGCACTGTCTCGTGCAGGCGCTGCAGCCGCGGATGCAGTTTTCGCGTTTCCGGTGCAGAGTAAAGAACGGCAGGATCGGAAGCAGAGAAAAGACAGCTCCCATTGGGCACAGGAAACGGCAGAAAAAGCGCTCCTCAAAGAACATGCCGACCAGGATCAGCACCAGAAGAACAATGCCTGGAATATAAGAGGAAAGTCGGAAATTTCCCGCATGCAGCATGGAAAAGACATCCCACGGGCTTGTTCCTCTTGCTTTCTGATAAACTCCTGCAAAGCAGCAAAGAGCAATCAGAAGCAGAATGCCGTATTTGACCAGCGCCAGTTTTTTTGCCAGTTCCGGTTTGATGCGTCTGGGCTTCTTTTTACGTTTCTTACAGATTATACCATAAATTGCGTGCATTGCATCCCCCAGACTTCCAAAAGCGCATGCAAAACCGCAGAAAAATCTGCCGAAAACAATCGTAAATGCACAGACAAGGAGCAGAGCCGACACAAACGCGGTCATCTCAATTTTTTCACCCTGTCCAAGCTGCGTAAAAATGTATTTCACTCCGTTAAATGCAGCGGTAAATACTGACGGAAGAAACAGGAAATATAAAAGCTGGATTCCGGCACGCAGGCAGGAAACGATCTGTTTTCTCTTCTTTGCCGGTAATGTGGATAGATCTAAATTTTTCATGTTATTTCTCCGCCTTTTCTATTGCTTCCTGCGCCGCATTTCTGATACCGGTGGAGCTGAATGTTGCTCCGCTGATCGTATCAACATCGGCGGACTGTGCCTCAATAATCTTTGGAATGATCGCCTCCGCGTTTGACAGATACGCACTGTCCTCGCCGTCGGCGGATGTGATGGCAAGATCGGTAATCTGGCCGCCCTCTACGGTTACCTCAACTGCAATGGTGCCGCCGAAGCCGTCAGCTTCACCGTCATACGTACCGTCCACGTACTGCCCTTCTGCTTCTGCTTCTGCTGCTTCACTTGCGGCCGTACCCGCCGTGTTGGATGCAGCTGCTGCGGCCTGCAGATTTTCCTTCTGAAGCTGGGTCGTCTCAAGCTCTGCCGAGAGCCGCGCGATCTGATCCTCTTTGTCTCTTTTATCGAGTACGGTATTGTAGCCGATCAGAACAGCAGCAATGACAGCGACATTCAAAAAACGAACAATCAATTGTCTCATCTGTTTTCCCCTTTATTGTGTTACTTTCGCAGCATCCAGCGCATTCCGGCATGCCTCAAGAATGGCTTTTGAGGAGCAGGTTGCACGGGAAACGGTGTCGATGTTTTCAAGCGTTCCGGTTTCCAGAATCTGAGCGGAAACGCCTTTGATTTTGGAGGTTCCTTCGGATGCGCGGCGGATGTAGGAGGCATTCTGACTGTCTCCGTCACCGGTGATGTTGCTTAACGCTACGATTTTATCGTTTTCAATTGTTACCGTCACGGAAAGCTGATAAGCGGTAAAATCTTCATCTTCATCCGGCTCGCAGACGGCAATCGCTGTGTATTCGCCGTCCTGATAGATCTTTTGTTCCGGAGTTTCCGTCGGGGTTGGTGTTGGCGTCTCAGTTGGCTCCGGAGTTTCGGTCGGAGTTGGTGTTTCGGTCGGTGTCGGAGTTACCGTCGGTGTCGGGGTTGGATTTTTCTTTTCCTCAGTTACGCGTTCTGCCTCTTTTAAAGCTTCCTTGATTGCCGCAAGAATTCCCCTGGAGCTGTAGGTTGCGCCGGAAACGGTGTCGACTTCCAGTGTCTGGTTTTTCACAACGTCCTTTGCTGTCTGTTTTGCGCGTTTTAAGAATGCTTCGTCATCTTCACTCTCGGTCACGAGAATTGCCTTGATCGTCTCATCCTGAATGACAACTGCCGTTGTAATGTCTCCCAGATAGCCCTCGCCGGTTCCGTAGTAAATGCCTTCCTCGTATGGGAATTTTCCTTCCGGAATCGTTGTGGTTCCGCCGCTGCTCGTTCCGTTATCCGGAACGGTCTCGCCGTTTGTTGCCTTCTTCGCATTTTCCAGCGCCTGTTTTACTGCGTTCTGGATGCCGCGGGAGCTGTACGTTGCGCCGGATACGAGATCCACATCGGTTTTCTGTCCGTCTACGATGCGGTCCGCTACGACTTTGGCACGGTTGAAGAATGTCTCGTCATCTTCGTTTTCCAGAATCAGTACCGCTTTGATCGTCTGATCCTGCAAGGCTACCGCCACTTTGATGTCTCCCTGGAAACCGGCGGCCGTTCCGTAATAAATTCCGTCCTGATAAGGAAAACTTCCCTTGGATGCAGACGAGTTGTTATTATTCTGGCCGTTATTCTGACTGTTGTTTCCGTTGTTTGTATTGCCCTGGCTTCCTCCGTTTGGACTGGAAGACCCGTTCACTGCCGCCTGACTTAAGGCACTCCGCACAGCTTCAATAATACCGCGGGAGCTGTATGTCGCGCCGGAGACCGTATCCACATTCGTACTCTGTGTTGAGATAATCGTCGAAATCAGAGAGGAAGCACTGGAAAGGTAGCTTGGCGTATCGCTGTTTTCCACAATATCAATCGAAGCAATTTTTCCGCCGCTGACAACAACGCAGACTTTCATTGTGCCGCCAAATCCTGTTCCGGTTCCGTAATACGTTCCATCCCGGTAGGCAGCCGGTTCTTCGATTTTAGATACTGTAACGGTTCCGCCGGCAGAGGCTCCGCCGCCTGCCGCTCCTGATGCGGATGCCGGTTCTGAAGTGTCCTCCTGACCGGTCAGTGCATTTTTCACGGCTGCAAGGATACCTTTTGAACTGAAAGTTGCACCGGAAACCGTGTCCACATCCACACTCTGGGATGCGATGATACGGTCGATAACTCCCTTCGCACGGTTCAGGAAAGCTGCGTCCTCGCCGGGAGCGCTTACAATCGAGATCGACTGAATCGTTTTGTCTTTCAATACGACAGAGACTGTAATCGTACCGCCAAAACCTGTTCCGCTTCCTTCGTACGTTCCGTCCGCCAGCTCAAAGCTGCCGGAACCGACGGCTGCGACAAGTTCTGCTTCGGTATCGGTTGTCTTTTTGGTATCGTCCTTCTTTTTTGTATCATCTTTCTTTTCCGCTGCATCGGTATCCTGTTCCGGCTCCGGTGTCACCAGTGCCTCCGGCTGCTCTACGGCGTAAACCGGTGCAGTGTAGCCGTTCAGCGAAATACCGGCACAGGCTGCTACGATAACTGCCGCGAGAGCCGGTGCAAATGCTGTCAGTTTTTTCCATTTTCCCATGGTTATGTATCACCGTCTTTCCTGATAATGTTTGTCTCGTGATCGGATGTGAAATCGTCAGCAATTCCTTCGGTTACATACAGAACGCCGTCCGCATCCTCCAGAATGGTGTCAAATTCATCGCTGTGTGCACGCCAGTATTCGGCCGCCTTGTCCTTCCCCATGATGAAAAGAGAAGTAGAAAGGCCATCCGCCAGTGTTCCGTCAGCACTTACGATCGTCACCGACACCAGACCGTTATTTGCCGGATGACCGGTCGATGGATCGATGATGTGATGATATTTCATGCCGTCCTGTTCGAAATACCGCTCATAGCCGCCAGAAGTAATAACCGCCCGGTTGGCCGTCGAGAGAATGCCGAGATAATCATCCTCTGCCTCCGGACTCTGCACGGCAACGCGCCATTTACTGCCGTCCGTTTTCGTGCCGACAACCTGAACGTTTCCGCCGAGGTTGATGAGCCCGCTCGTCACACCGCATTCCCGGTAAATATCGGCGATTCTGCCGGAGGTATAGCCCTTTGCGATTCCGCCGAAGTCAATTTTCATGCCGTCCTTGGCAAAGCTGATGGATGCGCTGTCCTTGTCGTATAGGATATCATTGGCATCGGTCAGCGGAAGGAGGCTTTCGATCGTCTCATCCGAAGGAATCGTATAATTTCCGGTTGTAAAACCCCAGGCGTCCATGATCGGATAAATTGCGATGTCGAAAACGCCGTTTGTGCTGTCATACAGATCCAGCGAGCGTTCCAGCAGATAGGTGGTATCCTCCGATAAGGTTCCGCCGCCGTTTGCATTGATCTGCGCTACTTCACTCGTCTTCTCTCCGGTCGACAGAAGTGCATCCAGCCGCTCAATCTCCTGCTGCGCCTGATCCACCGCCGTTTCTGCATTCGGACCATAGGCAGTGACCGTCATGTACGTATCCATCGCAAAAATATCTCGGCTGCTCGATGCATCTGCGGCATCGGAAGAAGCTGTGGATGATGCGGATTTCTGCGTGGAATTCTCTTCCGAAGCGTCAGAACTGCTCGAAGACTCCGAAACAGACGCCGGCTGTGTCTGACTTTCACTGCTCTCCGGCTGCGCTGCTGTCCCCGCACCGGAACATCCGCCGACCGTCATCACCATGGCAAGACAAAATGCTGCAACAATTTTCTTTTTCATAAATAAAACTCCATTTTTTCTTATGTTAGGAAATCCTAACTTTGGTATTATAACATTAACTCGTAACTTACGCTATGAATTACTTGATAAAAGTTTTTCAATTAGCGTTCTGCATCTGATAAATTTTCTCATTTTATGTACTCTAAATCAAGTGGATTTTACTGGAATTCAAGCAGCGATATACAAAAAGCCCCCACAGCCGCATTGCTGCGGCCGCGGGGGCTTTAGAAATAACATTTTCAGAAATTACATATGATCGTGGCAGGTACGTGCAATTACGTCCATCTGCTGCTCTTTTGTCAGGTCGATGAATTTAACTGCATAGCCGGATACACGGATTGTGAAGTTTGCATACTCCGGTTTCTCCGGGTGCTCCATTGCGTCGATCAGTTTTTCGGTTCCGAATACGTTTACGTTCAGGTGATGTGCACCCTGCTCGAAGTATCCGTCCAGAACGTGTACCAGGTTCTCGGTACGCTCTTCGTCGTTGTGGCCAAGTGCGCCCGGGTTGATGGTCTGGGTGTTGGAGATTCCGTCCAGAGCGTCCTCATACGGCAGTTTTGCTACAGAGTTCAGGGAAGCAAGAAGTCCGCTCTTCTCTGCGCCGTAGCTTGGGTTAGCT
>ERZ834694.2918-NODE-2918-length-10756-cov-3.372021_pt1 | contig 10756 bp, 9 predicted proteins | sample MGYA00519691_ERZ834694 | MGnify/ENA primary metagenome ERZ834694 (study PRJEB31850, sample SAMEA3708758) | human gut metagenome | biome: human gut; feature: human-associated habitat; material: faeces | place: China | collected 2014 ... | reverse complement strand
TATTTTCCGATGCCGTCAGCATTTCCTGCTCCATTTTCTTCATGATAGTATGGTGCTTTCCTTCCAGAAAATCCATAGCATCCTTGATATAGACCTGATATTCCTCAGGGGAAACCCTTCCGCTGCATGGCGCAATGCACTGCCCGATATGGTGATTCAGGCAAGGACGTTCCTTCCCGATATCCCTCGGAAACACCTTCTTGCATTTACGGATTGGGAACAGCTTATGCAGGGTTTCGACGGTTTCCTTCGCCGCCAGCACACCAGTAAACGGCCCATAATATTTTGCCTTATCCTTCTCCATCCGGCGTGTGATGAAGATGCGCGGAAACATCTCCTGCACCGTCACCTTGATATAAGGATAGCTTTTGTCATCCTTCAGAAGAATATTATAATAGGGATGATGCTTTTTAATGAGGTTGCATTCCAAGAGAAGCGCTTCCATTTCGGAATCTGTTACGATATATTCAAATTCACGGATATTCGGCACCATGGAACGTGTTTTTGCCGTCTGATTGCGGCTGCTTTGAAAATACTGCCGCACGCGGTTTTTCAAATTCACTGCCTTCCCCACATAAATGATATGCCCGTTTTCATCCTTCATCAGATAAACTCCCGGCTTTTGGGGCAGCTTTTTCAATTCCTCCTGAATATCAAACATGACCTCACCTCTTTTCCAAATTTTTTCTCTGTTCTCTATCTGCTCTCTATTATACAAAAGGGAGTATTTTTTTACCAGACTCTCCCCTGTCAATTTTTCTTGTAATTCCCTTTTTCATACAAAAAAGAAGTCCCTGTCTGGGACAAGGACTTCTTTGTCAGCTAAAATCGGAATTTTAACTGAAATTATTTCATTTCTGCGATAACTTCAACTTCGCACAGTACATTCTTAGGCAGTGTTTTAACTGCTACGCAGGAACGTGCAGGCTTGCCTGTGAAGTATTTGCCGTAAATTTCGTTGAATGCTGCGAAGTCGCCCATATCAGCCAGGAAGCATGTTGTTTTTACAGCGTCTGTGAATGTCAGACCGTTTGCTTCCAGAACTGCAGCCAGGTTTTTGCAAACCTGTTCAGCCTGTGCCTGAACATCGGAACCAACGATTTCACCTGTTGCGGGATCCAGTGCAATCTGACCGGATGTGAACAGCAGACCGTTTACGGATACTGCCTGAGAATAGGGGCCCAGTGCTGCGGGTGCTTTATCTGTGCTTGTAAATTTCATTTTCATTACCTCCAAAAATTTTTTATTTTTGTTACATTTCCTAACGTTCTTATTTTAGTCCAAAGACATTCTCGCGTCAATGTATTTTCTCGAAAAACATGAAAATTTTCTCTCTCCTGCACTTTTTTCCTATCTTTGTATTCCATTTTTGTGGAAATTCGGGTAAAATAGAAATAATGTGTATTCAAATATAACAAAAAATACCCTATTCCACGAAAGAAAGGAAAGAAATATATGAGTAATGCAGATGCAATTCAGAAGCGCCGTATTTTCGGGATTATTTCCCATCCCGATGCCGGCAAAACAACATTGACGGAAAAGCTGCTGCTTTTCGGTGGTCAGATTCAGGTGGCGGGTGCTGTAAAAAGTAATAAGATTAAGAAAACGGCTACATCCGACTGGATGGAGATTGAGAAACAGCGTGGTATCTCGGTGACGACTTCTGTAATGGAATTTGATTATCGGGATTACAAGATTAACATCCTTGATACTCCGGGTCACCAGGACTTTGCCGAAGATACATATCGTACACTGACTGCGGTAGATAGCGTTATCATCGTGGTCGACGGTGCGAAAGGTGTGGAAACCCAGACACGGAAATTGATGGAAGTGTGCCGCATGAGAAAGACTCCGGTAATTATTTTCGTTAATAAGATGGACCGTGAAGGTAAAGATCCTTTCGACTTGCTGGATGAACTGGAGGAAGAACTGATGATTCAGGTACGTCCTTTGTCCTGGCCGATTGAGCAGGGAGCACGTTTCAAGGGAGTATACAATATATATGAGCAGAAATTGGACTTGTATCAACCGTCTAAACAAATGGTGACGGAAAAGGTGGAAGTCGATATACATACGGAGGAACTGGATCAGCAGATTGGAAAGCCGTTGGCAGACAAATTGCGTGGTGATCTGGAACTGATTGAAGGCGTTTATCCCGAACTTGATGTCGAGTCTTATTTGGCAGGAGATTGCGCACCGGTATTCTTCGGTTCTGCACTGAATAACTTTGGTGTGCAGGAACTGTTAAACTGCTTTGTGGAGATTGCTCCGAGCCCTCGTCCTGTACAAGCGGAAGAACGTGAAGTAAAACCGGACGAACCTAAGTTCACCGGATTTATCTTCAAGATTACAGCCAATATCGATCCGAACCACCGTTCATGTGTTGCTTTCTGTAAGATTTGTTCCGGTAAGTTTGTGCGCAATGCACCTTATCAGCACGTCCGCCACGGGAAGACGATGCGCTTTTCGTCGCCTACTCAGTTTATGGCACAGCGTAAAACAACGATTGATGAGGCCTATGCCGGCGATATTATCGGTTTGCCGGATAACGGTACTTTCAAGATTGGCGATACGCTGACGGAAGGTGAGATATTGCATTTCCGTGGCTTACCCAGTTTCTCACCGGAGATGTTCAAGTACATTGAGAACGCAGATCCGATGAAACAGAAGCAGTTGGCGAAAGGTATCGACCAGTTGATGGACGAAGGTGTGGCACAGTTGTTTGTCAATCAGTTCAATGGACGTAAGATTATCGGTACGGTGGGACAGTTGCAGTTTGAGGTAATTCAGTATCGTTTGTTGAACGAGTATAATGCATCTTGTCGTTGGGAGCCGGTAAGTCTGTATAAGGCTTGTTGGGTGGAAAGTGATGATCCGGCAGAGTTGGAAGCTTTCAAGAAACGTAAATATCAGTATATGGCAAAGGATAGAGAGGGACGCGATGTGTTCCTTGCCGACTCCGGTTATGTACTTCAAATGGCTCAAATGGATTTTAAACACATAAAATTCCATTTTACAAGTGAATTTTAATCGCTGTTTTATAGAATTTAACTAAAAGAAAGGGTAAAAACGAAAGAAACATATCTCATATAAATGAGAGGGGAGGGAAATGAATACATTATTCTGGAGTAAGATTCAGCGGGGGGATGAAGGAGCATTCCGGCAGCTTTATGAGCAATATGCAGATTTGCTGTATGGATATGGCATGAAGATAGCCGGTGATGATGATTTGGTCACAGATGCGATACAGACGTTGTTCGTATATATCTTTGAAAAAAGAGAAACCTGTGCTGTGCCTCAATCTATATCTGCCTATCTGTGTGTGTCGTTGAGACATATCATAGTCAATGAATTGAAGAAAGAGAATGGTGGTATATTCAGATCGTTGGACGATGTAGATACGAATGAATATAAGTTTGATCTCGAAATCGACATTGAAACGGCGATTATCCGCTCTGAATTAGAAAGAGAACAATTAAAAGTCTTGCAGAGAGAAATTAATAACCTGACGAAGCAACAGCGGGAAGTGTTATATCTGAAGTATTATAAGAAGATGAGTTCAGATGAGATTGCGCAGGTAATGGGATTGACTTCCCGTACCGTATATAACACGACTCACACGGCAATATCCAGGTTAAGAGAGCAGTTGAGTAAAACTTTCCTGCTTGCGGTGGGAGCTAATTTATGGATTTTTAATTGATGTGAGGCATGGAGGATAATACGGAACTTTTAGAAAAATATATCGAAGAAGGTAAGCTTCCTCTGAAAGGCGAGTTGTTTTCCCGTAAGGCGAAGATTGCTGAGAAGTTGAGGTTGTATCGTGAAGAAAGTCGTCGGATTACTGTAAGCCGCCAACGGAAACGGGGAGGTGAAAGGTCGGCAGCCCTGTATTGGGGAATAGCGGCTATGTTTATTGTTCTTTTGGGAATAGGTGGTTACTATTTCTCAGAGGAAAAACTAGTAACGGAAACTACGGCAATGGATTATGAACTGCCGGATGGCAGTAAAGTAAAGCTGATGGGAAACTCTTCTCTGTCTTATAATCGCGTCACATGGTTTTGGGAACGTAAACTTCAACTATTGGGAAAAGCTTTGTTTAAAGTGACTCCCGGAAAGACTTTTACGGTTCAGACCGAAGCCGGAGACGTTTCAGTGCTCGGAACCAAATTCCTGGTGGTACAACAAGGAAAGAAAATGCTTGTAAACTGTGAAGAGGGCAGCGTGAAAGTTGCGACGCCGGTGGGACAACGGACATTGACTGCAGGACAGAGTGTTCGGTGTGACGAAACTAAGATAGTACCTGTGGAAAGAAAGGTACCAACACCGGAAGCCGAATACCCGGAAGTTCTGGGCTATGAAGACGACCCACTGATTAATGTAGTGGCGGATATCGAACAAATATTCAAATTGACAGTTATCGGGCATGAGAAATGTGAAGGGCTGACTTATAGTGGAACGGTTCTGACTAGAGACTTGAATGCGACGTTGGAAAATGTCTTCGGTTCTTCCGGAATCGGTTATCAACTTCGAGAGAAAGAAATTATTTTAGAATAAAAAAAGAGGCTGAATTGAAGTGCACCCCAAAAGTTAGACAAAAAACTTTTGGGGTGCATTCTTTATGAAATACACTTTTGAAAAAAAGCTCAATATAGTGAGCAGGGTAAAAGCCGGTTGTCCAATTAGACAGTTGGCAAAAGAAAACAACCTACACGAGAATAAAATTCTCGATTGGGTACGTTTATATGATAGATACGGGGTTGATATCCTAAGAAAACGTTCCAAGATAAAGCCTACAAGTGATTTTAAGGAACAGGTTGTACGCGAGATATTGGAAAAAGGATTACCTTTGTCCCATGCATTGATAAAGTACCGTATAAGCCGTACAGCACTTGAAGGCTGGGTTCGTACGGTTCGTAAACATGGATATCCGGAATTACATATATTTAGACGTAAAGGCAGACCTTCTCAAACTATGGCAAGACCTAAGAAAAAAGAACCTCAGACAGAATTGGAAAAGCTTCAGGCGGAAAACTTGCGCCTGAGGGCAGAGAATGCGTTACTAAAAAAAGTGAAGGCCTTAGTCGAGGAACAGGAAGCCCGGGCACGTCTCAATGGGCAGAAGCCATCGACGAACTAAGGTCCGAATATCCTCTTGACTTATTATTGGAGTTAAGAAAGATGGCTCGTTCCGTATTCTATTATCATCTGAAACGGCTTGAGGAACCAGATAAATACGCAGTGGAGAAAGAAGAAATCAAATCCATTTTCCATGAGCACAAAGGACGTTATGGCTATAGACGTGTCACTTGGGAGATGCGGAACCGTGGTTATGTCATCAACCACAAGACCGTGCAGCGTCTCATGACAGAAATGCATATCAAATGCAAGATGCGCAAGGTGCGTTATCGTTCTTATAAAGGAGAAGTTGGCAGTCTCGCCCCAAACATAATCGGGCGTAACTTTGTTGCTACTGAGCCAAACCGTAAATGGGCGACTGATGTAACACAGATAAATATAGGGGCTACGAAACTATATCTGTCGCCTATTCTTGATATGTTGAATGGTGAGATTATTTCCCATAACATATCTAACAGCCCTAATCTTGAACAAATATATGACATGCTCGATAAAGCATTTGATAAGTGTGATAACCTTGACGGACTCGTACTTCATTCTGATCAAGGTTGGCAATACCAACACTTCGGATATCGGAAAAGGCTTGAAGGGCATCATATAATTCAAAGTATGTCGAGAAAGGGAAATTGTCTGGACAACTCTATGATGGAGAATTTTTTCGGAATTATGAAATCTGAGCTTCTATACGCTGAAAAGTTCGAGTCTCCGGAAGACTTCACAAAGGCTTTGGAAGAATATATAGATTATTATAATAATAAAAGAATCAAGTCCCGGTTAAAAGGAAAGAGTCCAGTACAATACCGAACTCTTTCTATAACTGGATAATGTTTAACCAGTCCAAATTTTTGGGGTCACTTCAGAATTCAGCCTCTTTTTTTATTTAAATCGATTTTTTTTCGTTTTTTCTTGGTAAAAATGGAGTAAAGGCTTCTCTTCCTAATATAAGTACTCTATGAATAGTAAGATTAAGATTAGAAAAGAATTTGAGTTGCTGTGAGACTAACATGAAAAAAATCAAAACAAACAATAGATTTTGGTAGCAGAATGAGTAACTACCAAAAATAGTGAGTCGGAAATGGTTCCCTCGCCGGAAGTTATAGTTGTTGAATTAGCTTAGTTTTCCGACTAAAAAGGCTGGGTTGAATTTTAGAAGGTTTACAACCCAGTCTGACACTAATTTTTTTAGAAAGCCGATGAGGCCAGAATGTTGTATTTATGTTGTGACCGGTTTTCTTCTGGTAGTTTGATAGGTTAAGAAGGTATGAAACCAGAAGTAGGGCTAAACCGGGTTGTTATCAGTCAGTGCATTTATTTAATAATTGTTTTATCCAAGGTGTGAGAGAAGCAGGAGGGAGTTTCTCTCATACCATTTGCTTTTATATGCCGAGGACATTTTGTTGTCAATCCTATCCCAAACTTGCGGTTTTATACTTTATTATCCCTTTCTTAATTAATTTTATAATAAAAAAATGGTATTTTCGGACGCTTTTTAGACAAACGGCTTAAATTACTAATAGTTTATTATATGGAAAATATCGAAACAGCGATTCTGCTGATGGTGGTCGGAATGGCTACCGTATTTGTTATTCTGCTGATTGTGATTTATTTAGGTAAATTGCTGATTACTTTAGTCAACAAGTATGCTCCCGAAGAAGTGGCTCCTGCCAAACAGGAAACGCCGAGAGGTCCTGCGCCTATTCCGGGGAATATCCTGGCTGCCATTACTGCGGCCGTGAATGTTGTGACACAAGGTAAGGGAAAGGTCACCAAAGTAGAAAAGTTATAATTAATCAAGTATATCATTATCATTGAAAGACATGAAAAGAGAAGTAAAGTTTAGTTTGGTATTCCGAGATATGTGGCAGTCAGCCGGAAAATATGTACCTCGTGTAGACCAACTCGTGAAGGTAGCTCCTGCCATTATTGAAATGGGCTGTTTTGCCCGTGTAGAAACTAATGGCGGAGGTTTTGAACAGGTAAATTTATTGTTTGGCGAAAACCCGAATAGAGCCGTGCGCGAATGGACAAAGCCATTTCACGAAGCAGGCATTCAAACCCATATGCTCGACCGCGCACTGAACGGACTCCGGATGAGCCCCGTTCCGGCGGATGTCCGCAAATTGTTCTACAAAGTGAAGAAAGCGCAAGGTACAGATATCACCCGTACATTCTGCGGATTGAATGATGTACGCAACATTGCTCCTTCCATTACATACGCCAAAGAGGCAGGAATGATTTCACAATGCTCGCTTTGTATCACTCATTCGCCCATTCATACTGTAGAGTACTACACCAATATGGCGTTGGAACTTATCAAATTGGGGGCGGACGAGATTTGTATCAAAGATATGGCAGGCATCGGTCGCCCCGTTTCATTGGGCAAGATTGTGGCGAATATCAAAGCGGCACATCCCGAAATACCTGTACAGTATCATAGTCATGCAGGTCCCGGATTTAATATGGCAAGTATTCTTGAGGTATGCGAAGCCGGTTGTGATTATATTGACGTAGGTATGGAACCACTTTCATGGGGTACAGGCCATGCCGACCTGCTGAGTGTTCAGGCTATGCTGAAGGATGCCGGTTATCAGGTGCCGGAAATCAATATGGAAGCCTATATGAAGGTGCGTGGCATGATTCAAGAGTTTATGGACGATTTCCTCGGATTGTACATCAGCCCGAAAAACCGTCTGATGAATTCTCTGCTTATCGCTCCTGGACTTCCCGGTGGTATGATGGGTAGTTTAATGGCAGACCTCGAAACGAATCTGGAATCTATCAACAAATATAAGGCAAAACACAATCTGCCGTTTATGACGCAAGACCAGCTTCTGATTAAGTTGTTCGACGAAGTTGCCTATGTATGGCCTCGTGTCGGTTATCCTCCGTTGGTGACTCCGTTCAGCCAGTATGTGAAGAACCTTGCCATGATGAATGTGATGGCTATGGAGAAAGGCAAAGACCGTTGGGGAATGATTGCCGATGATATTTGGGATATGATTCTGGGGAAAGCCGGACGTTTGCCGGGCAAACTTGCTCCCGAAATCATCGAAAAGGCCGAGCGCGAAGGTCGCAAATTCTTCGAAGGAAATCCGCAGGACAACTATCCGGATTCTCTCGACAAGTACCGCAAGTTGATGAAAGAAAATAAGTGGGAAGTGGGCGAAGATGACGAGGAACTCTTCGAGTACGCCATGCATCCGGCTCAATACGAAGCTTATAAGAGTGGAAAAGCGAAAGAGGACTTCCTGGAAGATGTTGCAAAACGCCGTGCAGAGAAAGATAAGTCTCCTGAAGAAGATGCAAAACCAAAGACATTGACTGTACAGGTAGACGGACAGGCTTACCGTGTGACCGTAGCTTATGGCGATGCCGAACTTCCTGCTACACCTGCTGCCGCTGCCGCACCGGCAGGAGAGGGACAGGATGTTCTTTCTCCGCTTGAGGGTAAATTCTTTTTAGTGAAGAATGCGCAGGAAACTGCTATGAAAGTAGGTGACGTGGTGAAAGAAGGTGATGTGCTGTGCTATGTGGAAGCAATGAAAACGTATAACGCCATTCGTGCGGAATTTGGTGGTACAATTACTGCTATCTGCGCTAACCCGGGAGACACTGTTTCAGAAGATGATGTATTAATGAAGATAGGATAATGAACGAGATATTTGAGAATTTATACGAGATGACTGCGTTCAGCAATATCATTGCCGAACCGCAGTTCCTGATAATGTATGCTATCGCGTTTGTCCTGCTTTATCTGGGTATCAAGAAACAGTACGAACCGTTGTTGCTTGTCCCTATCGCTTTCGGTGTGTTGCTTGCCAACTTTCCCGGTGGTGATATGGGAGTGATTCAGGCAGACGAGAATGGCATGGTAATGATAAACGGAGTGATGAAGAACATTTGGGAAATGCCTTTGCATGACATTGCCCATGAATTGGGACTGATGAACTTCATTTATTATATGTTGATTAAAACCGGCTTCTTGCCTCCGATTATCTTTATGGGTGTCGGTGCATTAACGGACTTCGGGCCGATGTTGCGTAATCTGCGTCTTTCTATTTTCGGTGCTGCCGCACAACTCGGTATCTTTACCGTACTGTTGGTATCTATCTTAATGGGATTCACTCCGAAAGAAGCAGCTTCTCTCGGTATCATCGGTGGTGCGGACGGCCCTACGGCTATCTTCACAACGATCAAACTGGCTCCTCATCTGTTGGGCCCGATTGCTATTGCCGCTTATTCTTATATGGCATTGGTTCCGGTGATTATTCCGTTGGTGGTGAAACTTCTTTGTTCTAAGAAAGAGTTGAGTATCAATATGAAAGAGCAGGAGAAGAAATATCCTTCAAAGACCGAAATTAAGAATTTGCGTGTATTGAAGATAATTTTCCCGATTGTAGTAACTACGGTTGTAGCGCTTTTCGTGCCGAGTGCAGTACCTTTGATTGGTATGTTGATGTTCGGTAACCTGGTGAAAGAGATCGGAAGTAATACTTTCCGTTTGTTCGATGCAGCTTCTAATAGTATCATGAATGCCGCCACTATCTTCTTAGGATTATCAGTGGGTGCTACAATGACTACAGAAGCTTTCCTGAACTGGACAACAATCGGTATCGTTATAGGTGGTTTCCTTGCATTCGCCCTTTCTATTACAGGTGGTATTTTGTTTGTGAAACTGGTGAATCTCTTTTCCAAAAAGAAGATCAATCCTCTTATTGGTGCAACCGGATTGAGTGCTGTTCCAATGGCAAGCCGTGTGGCGAATGAGATTGCTTTGAAGTACGACTCCAAGAATCACGTCTTGCAGTATTGTATGGCAAGTAACATCTCCGGAGTAATCGGTTCTGCCGTGGCTGCGGGTGTGTTGATTTCCTTCCTTGCATAATAAAAGAACAACCGGCTTTAGAGATAAGAATCCGGAGATATGGGCAGAGTTATGCTCGTATCTCCGGATTTACTTTTTTGATTTGCTTTCTATTGTTTACAATACTGTTTTCAGACTATTTATTCACTGATAACCTTTCTATATTCAGCTATCGCCATTTTCTCCGACAAATATGCGTTAATTAGATTTGTGTGTGCCTGTGTCCACGATAACTGCGCCGAGAGAACATCCACCATACTTGCTTTACCTTCATTATAAGAGAAGGTAACTAAATCAAGATTTTCATTAGCCAGATTCATGTTCTCTGTTGCAGTTTTCACCTGATATTCCGTTTCCGTCAGTTTAGTCAATGCACCGGACAATTCTTCGTTGATATTATCCGTTATATAACTTTGTTGCAGTTTCTGTATTCCGATGTATGCTTTCTGCTGGCGGTTTGTTTTGAAACGGGCTCCCCAGCGGAAAATAGGAATATTCAGATTAATGCCGACAATAGGATTGAAAGATACGTCATATCCAAGGTTAGGCGTTCCCGTTGCCCAGCCGCCGCTAAAATACATATTTAGTTGAGGGTTAAACTGGCTGAGAGCGGCTTTACGTTGCGCTTGACTTTTCATGATATTTACTTGCGTACTTTCGTAATCAGCGCGCCGTTGCAATACATTTTCCAACGACAGAATCTGTACGGGGGTAAAAGCTGTGTCAATCGAAGAAAGACTGTCTACGGGAGCATTA
>ERZ834694.2915-NODE-2915-length-10784-cov-6.074937_pt1 | contig 10784 bp, 8 predicted proteins | sample MGYA00519691_ERZ834694 | MGnify/ENA primary metagenome ERZ834694 (study PRJEB31850, sample SAMEA3708758) | human gut metagenome | biome: human gut; feature: human-associated habitat; material: faeces | place: China | collected 2014 ... | reverse complement strand
GCCGACTTCCCCCGGCCGGGGGAAGATGTCACCGCAGGTGACAAAAAGGGGAATCTGTCGCGCAGCGACTGAGGGGCTATAAATGGAGAAGCGAAAAAAGCGTTAAAGCGATAGCGCCGACTGGCGCAGCGCTAGCTTTTTTGTGCTTCGACTTCTTCTTTAGGATTGTCAAGGGCGAGCAGCCCTTGGCCCGTTGCGGGGTGGGTGGAGTCCAGAGGTAGGGAGGGGGGAGTCGGAACACCCCTCCCTGCCTCTGGCCCAGCGGAGCGTCCCTGCACGCTGAAGGCAAGCAGTAACTTTCCCCGCAGAGCGTGGCGCGCATTCCAAATCGTTTTGCCTGTCCAACCCGCACCCCATTTGCAAATTAAAATTGCATCTTTTTTGCGTTTTACGGCGATTTTCAGCAATTTTGCGGCAATGTAAAAAACTTTGCGGATTTTGCTTGACAGGGAGCCGTCTGCGTGCTATCATGAACACATGAACAGATGCTCATATATCGAAACGAAGGGAGAGGACAGCATGACCGGGCTAGAACAGACCGCGCCGGAAAAGGAAAAGCAGCCGGTAGAGATGCCGGATGACGAGGTGCTGTACGAACTGGCAGACCTGTTCCGCGTGTTCGGCGATTCCACCCGCATCAAGATCCTGTACGCCCTGCACGACAATGAGCTGTGCGTGCAGGACATTGCCAACGCCGTGCAGCTGAGCCAGTCGGCCGTGAGCCACCAGCTGCGGGTGCTCAAGGATTCCAAGCTGGTACGCTTCCGGCGGGAGGGCAAGACCGTGTATTACGCACTGGACGACGACCATGTGCGCAGCATCCTCTCTCTGGGGATGGACCATATCGAAGAATGATTTTCCGGGCTGCGGCCCGCACAAAAACAGAAAGGCTGGTATCTACGATGAAAAAGACCTACAAGATCGAAGTGGACTGTGCAAACTGCGCCCAGAAGATGGAGGACGCTGCCAACACCGTTGCCGGTGTGGAAAAGGCGACTGTCAGCTTCATGACCCAGAAGATGAAGGTGGAGTTCGCAGAGGGCGCAGACCCCCACGACACCATGGTGAACGTTCTGGCCGCCTGCAAAAAAGTCGAGGACGACTGCGAGATCTTTGATATCTGAGCAGCGCATCCGATGAGAACGGCTCCTCCTTCGGGGGAGCCGTTTCCTTCCCCGGCGATTTCCTGTTGAAAGAAAAGCCAGTTTTCAACACTTTCCACCGGGTTTTCAACAGCTTTTGCGGAAAAGTTTGAAAACAAACGCGAAAAAGTCAGATTTCTTCGGGAAAACCTCGTGGAAAACATGGGGGAAAACGTGGAAAAGCTCCCTTTCCGGGGAAAACCTGTTGAAAACGCCCCCAGCCATCCGTCAAAAGGAGAGTTTCGTATGACCAAAAAGCAGAAAAAGGTGCTGTATCAGATCATCGCAGCGGTCATCCTGATCGTGATCCTGAAGCTCCTGCCCGCATTCCCCACCCCGGTGGAGCTGGTGCTCTACCTCATCCCGTACCTCGTGGTGGGCTGGGATGTCCTGCGCAAGGCGCTCAAGGGCATCAAGAACCGCCAGCCGTTCGACGAGTGCTTCCTGATGGCCGTTGCCACCGTGGGCGCGTTCGCGCTGGGCGACTATGTCGAGGGCTGCGCCGTCATCCTCTTTTACCAGATCGGCGAGCTGTTCCAGAGCGTGGCCGTCGGCAAGAGCCGCCAGAGCATCTCCAGCCTGATGGACATCCGCCCCGACTACGCCAACATCGAGGACGCAGACGGCAAGCTGGAACAGGTAGACCCCGATGATGTCGAGGTCGGCACCGTGATCGCGGTCCAGCCCGGCGAGCGTGTGCCCATCGACGGCGTGATCGTGGAGGGCATTTCGGCCCTGAACACCGCAGCCCTGACCGGCGAGAGCCTGCCTCGCGATGTGCAGACCGGCGACGAGGTCATCAGCGGCTGTGTGAACATGACCGGCCTGCTCAAGGTGCGCACCACCAAGGAATTTGGCGAGTCCACGGTCTCCAAGATCCTCGACCTCGTGGAAAATTCCAGCATGAAGAAGGCCCGCACCGAGAACTTCATCACCCGTTTTGCCCGCGTGTACACCCCTGCCGTCTGCTACAGCGCACTGGCTCTGGCGTTCATCCCGCCGGTGGTCCTGCTGCTGATGGGCCAGCCCGCCCGCTTCGGCGACTGGGTCTACCGCGCCCTGACCTTCCTCGTCATCTCCTGCCCCTGCGCTCTGGTCATCTCCATCCCGCTGAGCTTCTTCGGCGGCATCGGCGGTGCCAGCGCCTGCGGCATCCTCGTCAAAGGCTCCACCTATCTGGAAGAGCTGGCCCGCACCGGGATCGTGGTCTTTGATAAGACCGGCACCCTGACCCAGGGCACCTTCAAGGTCGTGGGCGTCCACCCCGAACACGGTGTCACCGAAGACGCCCTCGTGGAGGCCGCCGCCCTGGCCGAGAGCTGGTCCAAACACCCCATCTCCCTGAGCATCAAGGCCGCTTACGGCAGGGACATCGACGCCAGCCGCGTCACCGATGTCCAGGAACTTGGCGGCCACGGCGTGACAGCAAAGGTGGACGGCAAAACCGTTGCCGCCGGTAACTCCCGCCTGATGGCAAAACTGGGCCTCACCGCCCCCGAAGTGACCGAGCCGGGCACCCTCGTGCATGTGGCCATCGAGGGGCAGTACGCCGGTTATCTGCTCATCGCGGACGTGGTCAAGCCCCACAGCGCGCAGGCCATCCGGAGCCTGAAGTCCGCAGGCGTCCGCAAGACCGTGATGCTGACCGGCGACGCCGAGCCTGTAGCCAGAGCGGTCGCCAATCAGCTGGGTCTGGACGAATACCATGCCGGTCTGCTGCCCGGCGACAAGGTGGACCAGATCGAAACGCTCCTCGCCGCCAAAGGCCCGAAAGAAAACCTCGCCTTCGTGGGCGACGGCATCAACGACGCGCCCGTCCTGTCCCGCGCCGACCTCGGCATCGCCATGGGTGCGCTTGGCTCGGACGCCGCCATTGAGGCTGCGGACATCGTCCTGATGGACGACGACCCGGCCAAGATCGCACTGGCCATGCGCATCGCCCGCCGCACCCTCCGCATCGTCTACGAGAACATCGTCTTCGCACTGGCCATCAAGTTTGCCTGCCTGATCCTCGGCGCTTTGGGTCTGGCAAGCATGTGGACCGCCATCTTCGCCGACGTCGGCGTCATGGTGCTGGCCGTCCTCAACGCCACCCGCGCCCTCTACACCAAAGACCTTGCCCGGAAGAACGAGCAGTGACCCATAACAAAAACCGGGAGATGCCGCATGGTATCTCCCGGTTCTGATTTTTATCACAGCATTCGGCACAATACAAGAAGTTCCGCGCTGCTTCACAGTTCCTCTCGCAGCTCCGTCAGATCGGCCCAGAAGCGTTTGGGGCAGTGGGTCATGCGGCCCCGCTCGTTGTGGCGGGCCTGGATCTCCAGCGTTTTGTAAAACTGCTTCCAGAGCGCCTGAAACTGCTGCTCCCGCTCACTGGGCGGGGGAAGCTCCAGCGGCTCGGCCAGTTCCAGCAGCTGCGGCCGGTGATCCCGATACAGCAGCACTGCCTGGTGCACCGCGTCGTAGATCATGAAGTCTTCCTCCGGAAAGCGACCGCAGAAATGCCCCCGCAGCAGCGGCAGGATGTAGTTTTTCGGGTGGATGACCGCACCCAGCATCCCGTCGTGTTCCTCGAAGCGGACGAAACCCTGAAATTTGTCCACCTCCCAGTCGAGGCTCTTTTTCATCTCGTAGAGCGGTGCGACGTCCGGGTGGCCTGCCCGCTTGACTGTGCCCGGCCCCAGCGCGAAGGCCAGATGCAGAAACCGGATGAGGAGCAGTTCCTTGTCCTCCCGGCCGGAGAGGAAGTCCCGTGTGACGAGGTATTCCGTCTCGGCCCCCAGTTTCCGGCCAAGGCTGGCAAACACCCGCCGGGCTTTTTCGTGGTCGGTGGCGATGTCCTTGAAGGGGTAGAGGGTGGCGGTCTCCCGCTCCGGCGTCCAGACCGCAAACGGGATCTCGTGCTGGGCAAAGCTCTCGAAGACGCAGCAGAGGAAGCCCTCAAAGCTGCCGTCGTAGAGGTAAACGACAGCGGCATCGTGGAGCTTGCGGGCGGGGTTCACAGCGCTCTGGCCAGACATTGCACTGCCTCCTCCCGCACCAGCTTCTGGGCCGCGTGGGGCGGCACTCCCTGTGCCACCAGCTTGTCCACGGCGGGCGGCGAGAACAGGCTCAGCTGCTCCACGCCGCCGCTGAAAACGGTCGGGTCGATGAGCGCGCTCGTGATCCGCTCCCGGCCCGCGCTGCCCCGCCCCGGATGCGCCCCGGCAAAACCCCGGCAGGTGATGAAATACTGGGCCCGCTTGAGCACCACGCCCATCCGCTTCAGCTCATCCAGCCCCAGCGAGGCCTGTTTCCGGGCATGCCAGATGCGCCGGGCACTCTTGGGGCCGATGCCCGGCACCCGCAGCAGCATCTCGAAGGAGGCCCGGTTCACGTCCACCGGGAACAGCCCGTAATGCTGAACCGCCCAGTTGCATTTCGGGTCCAGATAGGGGTTGAAGTTCGGGTGATCGGCGTCCAAAATCTCGTCCGCTTTGAACTGATAGAACCGCAGCAGCCAATCCGCCTGATAGAGCCGGTGCTCCCGCAGCAGCGGGGGCTTGGTGTCCAGCGCGGGCAGGCGGGTATCCTCGGCCACGGGGATATAGGCGGAGTAGAACACCCGCTTGAGGCTGTATTTCTGGTACATTCCCTCGGTCAGCTTGAGGATGTGATGATCCGTCTCCGGCGAAGCCCCCACGATCATCTGGGTGCTCTGACCGGCGGGCGCGAACCGGGGCGCTTTGCGGTAGAGGGTCAGTTCCTCCCGGTTGGCGGCTCCTTCCACTGCGATCTGCTTCATGGGCCGGAAGATGGAGTGCCGCCCCTTGTCCGGGGCCAGCAGTTTCAGGCTGCTCTCGCTGGGCAGCTCCACATTGACGCTCAGGCGGTCAGCCAGAAAGCCCAGCTGCTCCAGCAGTTCCGGGCTGGTGCCGGGGATGGCCTTGGCGTGGATGTACCCGCCGAAATGGTATTCGTTCCGCAGCAGGCGCAGGGTCTTGAGCATCCGCTCGGTGGTGTAGTCCGGGCTGACCAGTACCGCGCTGGACAGGAACAGCCCCTCGATGTAGTTGCGGCGGTAGAACTCGATGGTCAGCTCGGCCAGCTCCCACGGCGAAAAGGTGGCGCGGGGCGCATCGTTGGACCTGCGGTTGACGCAGTAGCTGCAATCGAAGGCACAGCAGTTGGTCATCAGCACCTTGAGCAAGCTGACGCAGCGGCCGTCCGCCGTAAAGGCATGGCAGCAGCCCGGTGCGTAGCAGCTGCCCATGCTGCCCGCCTTTGCCGCGCGGGACGCTCCGCTGGACGTGCAGGCCACATCGTATTTCGCGCTGTCTGCCAGAATGGTCAGCTTTTCCATCAGCGACTGTTCCATGCCGCACCTCCGTTCGTTTATCAAAAAAGGCTGCCGCATCCTTGCAGCAGCCTTTTCAGCGCAAATTGGTTACCACTTGGCCTTGGTCTCGACCACGCGGCCTGCGATGTGCAGGCGGTTCAGGTCTTCGCCCTTGATGACCAGCTCCTTGTAAGCCGGGTTGAAGGGCTGCAGCACGACGCAGTTGCCCCGCTGCAGATACCGCTTGAGGGTGCCTTCGCCCTCGTCGCCGTAGATCAGGACGCCCAGGTCGCCGTTTTCCAGCGTATCCTGCCGGTGCACCAGAGCCAGATCGCCATCGTGGATGCGGGGCTCCATACTGTCGCCGCGCACCACAAGATAGAAGTAGCTGGAGGGGTCTTTGACGCGGGCATATTCCTTGCCGTAGTCCTCCTCATAGGCCAGCGCGCCGTAACCGGCCTTGACCGTGCCGATGACCGGGATCAGGCTGTACACATAGCTGCCGAAGAAGCGCTCCTCGGTCTGGCCCTCGCTGGCGGGGTCGAACAGGCCCAGCAGGTAGTCTGCGGTGGTATCCAGGATCTCGGCAAGCTTGGCCACCGTGGCAGGGTCCGGGGAGCTTTTCCCGCTCTCCCATTTGCCCACTGCCTGCTGGGTAACGCCCAAAAGTGACGCAAGTTCCGCCTGGCTCATATGCTTTTGCTTGCGGCATTGCCGTAACAGCTCCGGAAACGACATCGTTCAACACTCCTCTGTTCTCGTCCGTCGGGTTTGTTTCTTGCTGTTTTTATTATACAACAAAAGGCTGTGCAAGTAAAGAGAAAGTTTTGTTTTGGCTCGAAAAAAAGTTGTCGCAAAATCATTTTTGGTCTGCATCGTGGAGAAATTTTCAATTTGGGGTTGACAGAAGGCCGGAAATCTGGTAAATTAAATAGGCATTCGGTACGGCGTGTGCGGGTGCCCACGAGGAGAGATGTCCGAGTGGTTTAAGGAAGCAGTCTTGAAAACTGCCGTGCGGCAACGCACCGTGGGTTCGAATCCCACTCTCTCCGCCATTTTTTTGAATCAGTGTAACACACTTTGCTCTGGAGTAGTACTCAAGAGGCCGAAGAGGCGCCCCTGCTAAGGGCGTAGGTCGTCTAAACAACGGCGCGAGGGTTCAAATCCCTCCTACTCCGCCAAGAAAAAGCTCGATGATCCTTTGAGTTCATCGGGCTTTTTCCATTGTCGGGCACAAAAAAGCAGCCGCTCCGGGGCTTCCGGGGCGGCTGCTTTTTCATGCCAGGAGCAGATTCGTCACCAGCGCCAGCAGCGTCAGGTGCACGGGATAGAACCCGTAGAACGCCCATTTGGCCCACTGCGGGCAGCGGCCGCGCTCACCGTTGTAGAACCAGAGCAGCACGAACGCCAGCGGGGCGGTGACCTCCCACAGCATCAGCACGGCCCCAAGGATGCACTGTTTCTGCCGGGAGTTCCTCGTCAGGTACAGCGCCACGATGAGGGCCACCCCAATGGCCCCATAGTCTGTCCCCGCCAGCTGGGCCACCACTGCACAGCCCAGCGCCGCGAGACGGCCCATCCAGGCCGCATTGCCGTCGGCATCCTCGGATTTTTGCAGCATTGCCATGGCCAGCACGCCCAGCGCCAGCGTCCAGTACACGTTCTGATTGCCCCAATGGAACGGCGTCTTGAAGAAGGCCATGTCAAAGGGTACCTCGCTGAGAAGCCCAAACAGGAACAGCCGCCCGATGTACTTTTTCACATCATGGGTGTGGAGGAAGCCTTCCACGAGCAGAAAGCAGAAGATGGGAAAGGCCAGCCGCCCGATGAGCCGCAGCACCAGATCCAGTTGCACGATCTGCGGCGGCGTCCGGTATGCGACCCCATAGGTCGCCTCGATGCAGGAGGCCCCGATGTGGTCGATGAGCATGGTGATGCAGGCAGCGAGCTTGAGCGCCGTTCCGCTCAGGCCCGGCCGGGTCTGTGTCTGAAGTGTTTCCATTCAATTTCCCTCATTTCGATCGTTTGTACCGTGTCTTTTTTCGTTCTTTTGTTTTATACGATCTCTCTTCTCCAAATCCTGCATCCGATTTGACAAGATCCGCCTGCTGTGCCCAGAAATCGGCCCGAAAATGCTTGACAGAACGAGCCTGGAATAGTACAATCAAGAAGATAATTGAACTATCTCAAATCAAAGATGAAAAAGATTCACAGAGAATGAAGCGTCTCCGAACGAGAAAACGGAAGGAGGCATGGGATATGACGCTGTTTTCCTATGAAATTTTTGACGCAGTCGCGCGGCAGGGCAGCTTTAACAAAGCCGCCCAGCAGCTGCACCTGACCCCGTCTGCCATCAGCCACGCCATTGCGGTGATGGAGGCTGAGCTGGGCTTTACCTTATTCAACCGCGGCAAGAACGGCGTCACCATGACCAGCTACGGTGCCTCGCTCTATCCGTCCATCCGGGCCGTCCTGAACAGCGACGAGGCCCTGCAGCAGAGCATCGCACGGCTGAACGGTCTGGAGAAGGGCAAAGTGAAGCTGGGCGCTTTCAACTCCGTCTGTGCCGGGCTGCTGCCCGACATTCTCAAGGGCTTCATGGCCCAGTTCCCGCAGATCGAGGTCGAGGTCTATCAGGGCACCTACGACGACGTGAAGGAGTGGCTGCGCACCGGGCAGGTGGACATGGCCTTCCTCTCCAACAACTGCCGGGAGGAGTTCACCCTCACCGAGCTGTTCCGTGAGCCGCTGCTCTGCATCACCCCCATGGACTGGCCCGAACCGCCCCGCGGCGTGATGACGCCGGAGCTGATGAACGGTCAGAATTTCGTCGTCCAGTGGGATGCCACCGACGCCGAGATGCGCCAGTTCCTCAAGAAATATTCCATCGCCACCGAGCGCCGCTGCCACGTCATCGACGACCAGTCCAACATCGCGATGGTGGAAGCCGGTCTGGGCATCTCCATCATGCCCCGGATGCTGCTGCGCAAGTGCACGGCCGGGGTCAAGATCTACCCCATCCAGCCGGAAGAAGACCGTGTGGTCGGTCTGGCCGTTCAGCGGCCCACCGCCATGGCTCCGGCTGTGGAACAGATGTTCCGCCACATCGTCGAGTACTGCCAGCACCTCGACTGAATCTCATGATAACACACCGCGGGGCGGCTGCAAAATGCAGCTGCCCCGTTGATTTTTGATGCCGGGATGCGATATACTAGAAAAAACTGAGGAAGGGGACGACATCGTATGAAGCGACGGGATTTTTGCAAGGCGCTGGGGCTTTCGGCCGTCGGCGGGCTGCTGCTCCCGGCTGGCTCTGCCGCTGCGGCGCAGCCGGTGGGCCATGCCGTGCCGGACGGCACCTATCCGCTGCCGTTTCTCAGCATCCTGAGCAATCTGGATATCACCCACGATTTCTACTACTCCGAGAGCCTGTTCGACCACCCGGCCACCGAGTATGACCACCAGCTGGCCTTCGTGACGCTGGGCATGGTCATGGCCGCGTTCACTGCGGCCGTCAGCATCCCGCAGTACTGGGTCAACGGCTCTGTGGGCCGCGAGGCGAATCTCGCCGCCGCCTATGAGCTGCTGGGCTTCGGGGATGCCCGTTTCTACAACTACGACATCGACACCGGCAAGGCCGGGGATTTCGTGGGCTACTCGCTGGCCCGGAAGCGCTACATCCACAACGGCAAAACGCGCACCCTCGTGGCCCTGATGCTGCGGGGCGGCGGCTATGGCGGCGAGTGGGCCAGCAACGTCCACACCGGCTCCACCAGCGCCCACTACGGCTTCACGACGCCAGTGGCCGCCGTCTTTGCCTCCCTCAAGGCCTATCTGGCGCAGATCGCACAGGAGGGAGACCCCGGAGAGCTCAAGCTCTGGATCGGCGGCTACAGCCGCGGGGCCATCATCGCGAACCTCCTTGCCGCCAAGGCGCTGAACGCCCTGCCGCAGCTGGAAAAGGCCAACTGCTTCGTCTACACCTTTGCCACCCCTGCGGCCCTGACTGCCGCCGACCAGCCGGACATGCAGCTGGATTTCGACAACAACCACAAGGCCGACGGCTCGCTGCGCGTCACCTGGGGTGAGAGCAACATCTTCAACATCATCTCCAGCGGCGACATCGTGCCGCATATTCTGCCCGAAGAGTGGGGCTTCCATCGGAACGGCAACGACCGCTTCCTTCCCTCCACCCGGAACGAGGAAGAGCTGGAAGACCTGAACGAGATGGGCAGGAATGATTTCGGCCCGACGCCGCTGGACTTCAGCTGGCTGGCCACTGACAAAGAGACGAACGAAGTCATGCTCCGTATGGAGGAGTACTTCATCTCCCGCGAGAACTACCATGAGAAGTACGAAGCCGCCCTGATGGACATGATACAGTGCGCCTTCATCCGCTCGGAGGAGGAGGTCACGCAGAATAAAGTTCTGGACGATGGCGAGGTCATCCAGAGGCTGCGCACCCTTACCCATCTGAAGAATATGGATTACTGGAAGATCTCCCGCGCCGTCTGGGCGGCATCCACCATGAGCCGTGCCGTGCTCAAGCGGGTCGATGCGGAGAATATCCCCATCCGTGCGCAGCAGATCGTCGTGCCGATCCTGGCTGTGGGCCTTTGCTATGGCCTCGAGAGCGAGGCTGTGAGCCTCATTGCAAAGTACATCCTGATGTTCGTGTCGATGAGGAGCGCGCCCGACGACGCCATCCGGGCGGCGTTCTGCCACCACTGCGAGAATTACATTGCTCTGATGGAATATTACGCCCCCTCAGAGCACTGCATGGAAGCCACCACCCGCACCTGAAAACCGAAAATTCGGAGACAGCAGACCGCTGCCGGAGTCGAAAGACCCCGGCGGCGGTTTTTTCATGCGTAAATTTTTTTGCACTGGCACGCAATGACATCCTTCGTGTCCGGTAAACGGTATCCTGATAACGCAAAGGGCGGCATCCCCGCCGGGAGCGAGAATGAAGGAGGGCTGTTGTATGCGGGATCGACTGGAACGGAGGCGGCTGACACTGCGCGCCGCAGCACTGTGCATCGTGCTGGTGCTGCTGTGCGGCTGTCTGCTGCCCGCATTTGCCGAAGGGCCGGAGCGGACGGACAGCGTGCCGGACCAGACATGGGACGAAGAAATAGAGGACGAGCCTGCCTGGGACGAAGAAGAGGACATCCGGACAGACGAGCCGGTGCTCCTGCCTGCGGAAGGCGGCATCCCCGTCGTGGTGGACGGGCTGGATGACATCGGGCAGCCCGACGAGACGCCGACGCCGGACAGCGGGGCCGTTAAAGCGGACGAGCATTTTGAGAGGACCTATCTCT
>ERZ834694.2906-NODE-2906-length-10817-cov-4.970359_pt1 | contig 10817 bp, 9 predicted proteins | sample MGYA00519691_ERZ834694 | MGnify/ENA primary metagenome ERZ834694 (study PRJEB31850, sample SAMEA3708758) | human gut metagenome | biome: human gut; feature: human-associated habitat; material: faeces | place: China | collected 2014 ... | reverse complement strand
GCATCCAGCAGGGCCTGCTTGTTGGCACGCAGCTTTTTGGTGTCGCGGCGGCTCTCCATGGCAAACTGCTCTGCAGGCATCGGCTCGCCGTAGATCACCCGTACTTTGCAGAACAGGTGCATTTTTCCATCCGGCGTATCGTACAGGATGCGGCAGGGCACTACGTCCACCCCGGCCCCCGCCGCAATGACGAACAGTCCGCTCTTGGGCGGCAGAAGCTTCCCGTCCTTTTCGCGGGTGCCCTCCGGGAAGATGAGCAGTGTTTCGCCGTTTCTGCACTTTTCTACGGTCTGCTCAATGGCAGCCATTTCATCCTTTGTGCCGCGCACGCACACCGCGCCGCAGCAGCGGAAAAACCATGTGAGCAGGGCGTTGATCTCGAACAGTTCCTTCTTGGCGAACACGATCATCCGCCTGCCCCACCGGGTGACCACGATGAACACCGGGTCGATGGCGGAGACATGGGTGGGTGCAAGGATGCAGCCCTTTGTCTTCACCTTTTTCAGGTTTTCGCGGCCCTCTACATGGATGCGGAAGCCGATATGCCACAAAAGCCACGCAAAGGGCACTAAGATGTAATATAATATCATTTTATCGTTTTATTCACTTTCTCCGCAATGATTTTCTTCATTGCAGCAAGGCTCTGTTCAAAATCCAGCTCCGAAGTGTCCAGCAGCACGGCATCGTCCGCCTGCTTCAGGGGCGCAGCGGCACGGTGGGTGTCCTGATAGTCCCGCTGCTTCACGTCGGCCAGCACCTCTTCATAGGGAGTATCGATGCCTTTGGCCTGATACTCTTTCCACCTGCGTGTGGCGCGGGCTTCCGGCGTGGCGGTGAGGAAGATCTTCACCGTGGCATCCGGCAGCACCACCGTGCCGATGTCGCGGCCGTCCATCAGCACATCCTGTTTCTTTGCCATATCCCGCTGCAGCTCCAGCAGAAAGGCGCGCACAGTCGGGTTTGCGCCCACGGCAGAGGCAGCCATACCTGCGGCCTCGGTGCGGATGGCGGTGCTCACATCCTCTTCCTTTAAATAAATGTGCTGCTCGCCCTCAATGGAGGCCAGCCGCAGCTCGATCTGGGGAAGCAGCGCGTTGACCGCTGCGTTGTCCTTGGGGTCCTTGCCTGCGCGCAGGGCATACAGGCCGATGGCGCGGTACATAGCACCGGTATCCACATAAATATAGCCCATTTCAGCCGCCAAACGGCGTGCCAGCGTAGATTTGCCTGCACCTGCAGGCCCGTCGATTGCAACAGATACCATGTTGTATCTCTCCTTTTTAAACTGAACGATTTAAAATGGCCTCCGCATTCGCTGTGGCCATCTTCAGCGGAAAATCATTTTAATATTTTTGCGCTCTGCGGAGCGCTCCAAACACATTTTCACCGGATGGGGTCGTAACGGAGAACTGCATTGCTGCTCGTTCCCTTCAGGAACAGTTGCGCAGCGGTCTGTGAGACTATCCCGGCAACAACTCTTTTTGTGAAAACGTATTTTGAAAACGACCGCAGTCGTTTTCAAAATACAAATCAAAAAATCTATTCCTATAAATATGCCCAGAGCAGCGCGGAGGGCATTTAAAATTGTTTTATCTGTAATTACAGATGATTTGCAAATGCCTGTGCGGTGCAGAAGGCGATCTGCAGGTTGTAGCCGCCGGTATAGGCATCCACATCCAGCACTTCGCCTGCAAAGTAAAGGCCCAGCGCCTTTTTGCTCTGCATGGTTTTGGGGTCCACCTCCCGCACGGACACGCCGCCGCTGGTGATCACCGCGTGGGCCAGATCGCCCCGGGCATCAATGGACACCCGCCAGTGCTTCATCAGCTGCACCAGCTCCCTCTTCTGCTCCCGGGTGATCTGGTTTGCCTTGGTAGCCGGGTCGATGCCCCAGCGCGCCACCATCACTGGCTGCATACTGGACGGCAAAAGCTTTACCAGCGCGCCCTGCGCCGCATGGTTTGCCAGCAGGGCAAAATCCCGCGTGATTCGGTCATAAAGCTGCTCCTCGCTGAGAGCGGGCTTGAGGTCGATCTCCGCATGATACTTGTGTTTTTTCATGTCGCCCAGATGGCTGGATGCGCTCAAAGTCAGCGGGCCGCTGATGCCAAAATGAGTGAACAGCATTTCGCCCTGCTCGTCAAAAATGGCCTTGCTGTCCTCGAACAGGGTCAGGGTGACGTTTTTCAGCGCCAAGCCCATCATCTTTTTGCAGTCCGCGTCATGGCTCACAAGACTGACCAGACTGGGCACCGGCTCGATGAGGGTGTGCCCGGCCTGCTGGGCCAGTTTGTAGCCGTCGCCGGTAGAGCCGGTGGTGGGGTAACTCACGCCGCCGGTGGCCACCAGCACGGCATCCGCCCGGTACTCCCGGCCGGAGGTGCCCCGCACACCGATGCACCGCAGTGCCGGGCCTGCCTTTTTCTTTTTGGGGTGGCGCGGGTTTTCCGGTGCGGCGGGAGCTGCTTCCGGCTCCGGTGTTACCTCTTCCAATAGCAGCTTTTTCGCGCCGTCATGCACGAGTTCAGCATCCTGCGCATAGCGCAAAAGAGCCTGCCGGATCTCTTCGGCCTTGTCGGATACCGGAAACACCCGGCGTCCGCGCTCCACCTTCAGCTCCACGCCAAGGCCCTCGAACAGTTCCATGGTCTTTGCCGGTGGAAAGGCCCCCAGCGACGAATACAGAAAGCGCGGGTTGGTGCGCACATGGCGTAGAAATTCCTCTGCCGGGCAGTCGTTGGTCACATTGCAGCGGCCCTTGCCGGTGACAAGGATCTTCTGGCCGGGCTTGTCCATGTGTTCCAGCACCGTCACCTGATGCCCCTGCCGCACGGCGGCACCCGCCGCCATCAGTCCTGCCGCGCCTGCGCCGACGATCAATACTTTCGCCATCCGTTTTCTCTCCCATCGCCTAATAATACGAGTCTATCATACCAGAATCGACACACAAAAGCAATGTGTTGCCGTATTTCTGCCAATTACAACAGCTGGGCAAGGATGCTGTTCTGCACGATGAGACCCGCCGGGGTCAGGGCAAGGGTGCGGCCGTCAAAGCTTGCATAGCCCGCCCGGACGCAGTTTTGCACAAAGGCCAGCTGTGCGGTGGAAAATTCTTTCCCGTAAAGTTTTTTGTACGCATCCAGCGAAAGGCCTTTGCGCAGACGCAGCTGTAAAATAAGGTAGTCCTCTGCGCCGCAGCTGCCGTCCATCACCGGGGCGGCGGCATCGTTCAGGAAAGCGGCGGTGTCCGGCGGGTAGTAGAACCGTCTGCCGCCCATGCAGGAGTGCGCCGCCGGGCCAAGGCCCAGATAGTCGCCGCAGTCCCAGTAAATGAGGTTGTGTCTGCCCTCATAGCCGGGCTTTGCAAAGTTGGAGATCTCGTACTGTTTGTAGCCGTGGTGTTCCAGCTGTTCCACTGCATAAAGGTAAAAATCGGCGGCTTCATCGCCGGTGGGCAGGCCTTCGGGCGGATGTTTACCAAAGGCCGAATCCGGCTCGATCTTCAGCAGATATGCCGAAATATGGGTAGCCCCACCACCCTCGATCAGTTCCAGCGTTTCGTCAAACTCGGCTTCAGTGTAGTGCGGCAGTGCCAGCATGATGTCGCCGCTGATGTTCGCAAAGCCTGCGCGCCGCGCGGCGGCAAATGCAGCCCGCGCCTGCTTTGCCGTGTGCGGCCTGCCCAGTGTGCGCAGCTGGGTATCCCGGGCAGACTGCACCCCGAAAGAGATGCGGTTCACGCCCGCCTCCCGGAAGCCTGCAAGGCTTTCTTCCGTCACCGTCTCCGGGTTTGCTTCCAGTGTGATCTCGGCCCCCGGCATCGGCCGGGCCGCATCGATCAGCCGTTTTGCCTGCTCCGGACGCAGCAGGCTGGGCGTGCCGCCGCCAAAATAAAGGGTGTCCGGCTGCAGAGGTGCTTCCGGCGCAAAGCGGGAAAGCTCCCGCAAAAGAGCATCCACATAAGCTTCCGGTACGCCGCGCTCACCGGGATGGGAATAGAAATCGCAGTATCTGCATTTGGAAAAACAGTACGGAATGTGTAAATAAAGCCCAAGAGACATACAATATCACAGCCTTTTTCATGAAACGTTCATTTCTATGCAGTATACTATATTCCGTAGACCGGAGCAAGGAAAAAGTGTTCCGGCAGAAAGAGACTGGAGGAGTCCCATATGGATTACAATTACAATGGTTACGATCGAGGCTACACGGAGCCTGCCATGACCTCGGCTGACTATATGAACCGCACCTACCGCTGGATGGCGGTAGGCCTGCTCATCACCTTTGCCGCGGCGTTCGTTACAGCCGCTACCCCGCTGCTGTACGTTGTCAACTCGCTGTATCTGGTGTTCACCATCGCAGAGCTGGTGCTGGTGTATGTGCTCAGCTCCCGCGTGCAGAACATGTCGGTGGGCGGTGCAAGAGCCACCTTCTTTGCCTATGCACTGCTCAACGGCATGGTGCTGAGCTACTACTTTCTGGTATTTGATCTGGGCACTCTGGTGCTGGCCTTCCTTGCCACCTCGCTGTACTTCGGCCTGATGGCGGTCTACGGCACTACTACCCACAAGGATCTGTCCGGCTGGGGTCCCAAGCTGATGATGGGCCTGTTCGCGCTTATCATCACCGGCTTTGTGGGCATGCTGTTCGGCATGAGTTTCCTCACCACGGTGCTGTACAGCGCTGTTGGTCTGGTGGTGTTCATGCTGCTGACCGCCTACGACACCCAGAAGCTGAGCCAGATGTTCTCCTACTACGCCTATGACGGCGAGCTGGCCGAGAAGGCTTCCATTTACGGTGCACTGACGTTGTATCTGGACTTCATCAACATCTTCCTGTATGTTGTGCGCCTGCTGGGCATGAACAGCCGCCGCCGCAACTGATTTTTGATCCGCAAAGGCTCTCCCGAAAAGGGAGGGCCTTTTTGTTTGGTAATATCATTTAGAATATCCTCCGCTTCGCTCTGGGCATCAACACAGAAGGCCACAGAGGGAAGATGCATTTTCCGGCTGCGGCCCTTCCCGCGAAAGTGCAGCCCAGCCAGACCCGCAGGGCTGGCTGGGGTGCTATATTACAAAATATCATTTCCTCTAAATATGCCCAGAGCAACGCGGAGGGCATTTAAATAAAAGAATGCATAAAACCTGCCCTGCTGTCCCACACTAAGCCCAGAAGCAATGCGTACACAATGCAGCAGATGGGAGTAACGACAATGGAGCAGATCAAAAAGTTTTTGCGCAGCAGGGGCTTTACACTGGCACTGCTGGCCTGTCTCGTCGCAGCCGCAGCGGCGGGCGTGTGGGCAGTGCGCACCGTGCGGGATGAACTGAAAAAGAGCTACGACGACCTGACGACCCCGCAGGAAGAACCTGCACCGGAGCCGCAGCTCACCCTTGACCCACAGGAGGACGATGTATGGCAGCAGCCCGTGACCGACGCCGCAGAATCTGCGGCAAATGTACCCAAGCCCGCATCCTCTGCGTCCTCTTCTGGGGCGCAGTCTGGCTCTGGTTTGGTGCACGAACCCTCCGCACTGCAGGGCGCATCCTCGCCTGCCAGCAGTTCAGCTGCGCCTGCCTCCACGCAGCCCGTCTCGGGCAGGGTCTTGAACGCCTACAGCGGCGATGAGCTGGTGTACAGCAGCACCCTTGGCGACTGGCGCACCCACAACGGTGTGGACTACGCCTGTGCGCAGGATGCACAGGTGTGTGCTCCCGCCGCCGGTAAGGTGACCGCCGTGGACACCGATAGCCGCTGGGGCAGTGTGGTGTGCATCGAGGACAGCGCCGGACACCTGTGGCGGGTGTGCGGCACTGCCGACCCCACGGTGCAGACCGGCGATGAAGTGAGTGTGGGCCAGATACTTGGCCGTGCAGGCAGCATTCCCAACGAATGCGCCGAGGAGACGCACATTCATCTGGAAGTACTGCAGGGTGAGCAGTACCTTGACCCGGCAAAGCTGCTGAACTGATGCAGTTTGCTGTATCCCCTGCGTATTTTTCAGTAAAATATTCCAAGCAGCAAAAAATCGGAAAGGCCGTTCTGGTCTTTCCGATTTTTCATTCTATAGGATCGATGCAGGCTCAGGCATTTTCCAGCTCAACCACCGGCCAGCCCAGAAGGCGGATGGCTTCGCGGTCGTGGGTAGCCAGCAAGACAGGCTTTTCTCCGCAGCGCCCCCGCAGCAGCGCCGCAGCAGCGGCAAGGGTGTCCGGGTCCATGCCGGTAAAGGGTTCGTCTAACAGCAGCGTATCGCTGGCGGCCCACAAAGCCCGCAGCAGAGCCGTGCGGCGCTTCTGTCCGCCGGAAAGCCGTGCTGCAGGCAGGGCTAGTGCGGCAGCATCCATACCAAGCTGTTGAAAATCTTTTATAATTTGCTCTTTGTATTGTTCTGTACTGCCGGGCAATACCAGCGTCACGTTCTGCACAGCTGTCAGTTGCGGGCAGAGCCGGTCTTCCTGAAACACTGCTGCCACCCGGCCAACGCCCTGTACTATGCCAGAAGTGGGTTCTTCCAGCCCCATGAGGATGCGCAGCAATGTGGTCTTGCCCCAGCCGCTGGGTGCCCACAGCACCGCCGGGCCTTCCACCGTGAGGCATAGATCCCGGAAAAGCGTTTTCTCCCCGAACTGTTTTGTCAGATGCTCGATGGTCAGCATTGCGGCACCTCCCCGGTCACGGCGCGGGTCACGCAGTCCAGAAGCAGCAGGAACAGCTTTTCAAACCCGGCGCTGAGCAGGATGATCACAAACGTCCATGCGAACAGCTCCCCGGTGGAAAGGGTGATCTTGGCCCGGTAGAGTGCATCGCCGATGCTGCCATTGGGCAGGCCGATCACCTCAGCGGCTACACCGCTCTTCCAACAGATGCCAAGGGCCACGCTGCATCCCTGCCGGAAGGCCGGCAGCACCGCAGGCAGCCACACCGCCCGCAGCCGTCGGCCCAGCGGAAGGCGAAACACCTTCGTCATCTCCAACAGCTGTGGGTCTGCGCTCTGGATGCCGGTGCGCACCGCACCGTACAGCACGGGCAGCACCATTAAAAAGCTGATGAGCACCGAAAGCGATGCCCCCCGCACCCACACCAGCGCCAGAATGATAAAGCTTGCCACCGGCGTGGCTTTGACCAGCTGCAGCACCGGAGCAAGCAGCACATCTGCCGTGTGCCACGCCTGTGCGGCCACAGCCAGCACGATGCTTACGGCCACACCCAGCCCAAAACCCAGCAGAATGCGCCCGGAGCTGAAACCCACCCGCTGCCAGAACTCTGCCTGCGGCAAAAGCTGCAAAAGAGTGCGCACCGCCTGCACCGGCGAAACAAGGAACACCTCCTGTCCCACCGCCATGGCGGCGCACTGCCACACCGCCAGCCAGAAGGCCGCAGCGCCCAGCCGCTGAAAAAATTGTTTATGTCGCTTCATAAACTTACCTGCTCCTGATTACAAATAAATGCAGGACGGCAGGATGTTTCTTCAGCGAACGATCCGAGGATAGGACCCTGTTGCCTTATGGCAACAGGGCGGGAGCTGGAAGCCCCGAATTTCGCGGAGAAAGCGCCCTGATAGCCTGCTCAGTTCTACATTATACATTATAATACCATATCTCTTTCCAAACGCCAATGACCCGTGCATCATGATGCATAAGAGCTTATCATGCCTGTCATTACTTTTCTTCATGTTTTTCTTTCTTGACATGAAATGCATAAAACGATAAACTGAACTGTATAAATCTCTGTCATCTTTGATGCAAGAAAGAAATGAGGTGTCTGTCCTATGCAGAAGCTCTCCGGCAAAAGCCTGCTTTTGGTCAGTTTTACGCTATTTTCCATGTTTTTTGGAGCCGGGAACCTGATCTTCCCGCCGCATCTGGGCGCGCAGGCGGGCGTGAACTTCTGGCCCGCCTTTACCGGGCTGTTCGTCAGCGCCGTCGGCCTGCCCATTGCGGGCGTGGTGGCTGTGGCACGGGCAGGCGGTCTGGACAAGCTTGCCGGCCGGGTGCATCCGGTGTTCGCCATGGTGTTCACCATTCTGGTGTATCTTTCCATCGGGCCCTGCCTTGCCATCCCCCGCACCGCCAGTACCTCCTTCCAGATGCTGGTGCCGCTGATAGGCGGCGGTACCGGGCTGCAGCTGGCCTACTCGGTGCTGTTTTTTGCAGCGGCCTTTCTGGTGGCGCTACGGCCGGAAAAGCTTACCGACTGGCTGGGCCGCATCCTCTGCCCCTGCCTGATCGTGCTCATCGTGGTGCTGTTTGCCGGGTGTCTCATCCATCCGCTGGCGGCACACTACGGCACACCCAGCGCAGAGTACGCAGCCCTGCCCGCTGTGCAGGGCATCCTGTACGGCTACCAGACCATGGACACGCTGGCCGGGCTGAATTTTGGCGCGGTCATCGCCCTGAACATCCGCGCCCGGGGTGTCACAGAAAGCCGTGCCGTGGAAGGCGGCACCATCCGGGCCGGTTTTATTGCAGGCGGGCTGATGCTGGTGGTCTACGCCATGCTGGGCCACGCCGGGGCCGAGACCGGCACGGTGTATCCGGGCCTTGCCACCGGTGCCGAGGTGCTCACCGCTCTGGCACAGCAGCTGTTCGGCCGGGCGGGCCTTGTGCTCATTGCGGCCATTTTTGTGATCGCATGCTTCAACACCTGCGTGGGCCTGATCGCCTGCGTGGGTCAGTATTTTCATCAGCTTCTGCCCCGCATCCCCTACCCTGCCATCGCAGCTTTTTTTGCTGTGGCCAGTATGCTGGTATCGAACCTCGGCCTTGCTGCCATCATCCGGCTGTCCACTCCAGTGCTGAACGCCATTTATCCCGCAGCCATCGTGCTGATCCTGCTTTCCTTTATGCCGGGCCTTGAAAAGCACCGGGCGGTGTATCCGCTGTGCATGGGCCTGACCGCCCTGCAGAGCATCGCCGCTGCGCTGCCGCTGGGGGCAGTATCTGCCGCCGCCAACGCTCTGCCGCTGGGCAGCATGGGCTTTGGCTGGGTGCTGCCTGCGCTGGCCGGGCTTGCAGGCGGGCTGCTTTTAAACAAATCTGATCTGCAATAAAATAACCTGAAAGGCCCGGTTCCCATGTTACAGGGAGCCGGGCCTTTGCTATTTACTGCAGTTTTTTGCGTTTTTCGTAGTCGTTCAGGGCGGCAAGCGCTTCCTTTGCCATGGGCACCAAGGCTATCATGTTGAAAATGGTCATCAGGCCAATGCCCACGTCGCCCAGATCCCACACCACCGTGTAGGCCTGCATACCGCCGATCACCAGCATGGCCAGCGCGATCAGCTTATACACGGTCTGGCTCCACCAGTTGTCGCCGCACAGATAGGCCACATTGCCGCGGGCATAGTACAAAACGCCCAGAAAGGTGGAAAAGCTGAACAGCGCCAGCGTGGCCGCAATGAACACGACACCAAAGCCGCCCAGATGGTACTGCAGGGCAGTCTGCAAAAGGTCCATGCCCGCAAGTCCTTCTGTGATCTCCTGCGGCACCAGCAGCATCAAAAAAGCCGTGCAGCTGCAGATCACCACCGTATCGATCAGCACGCCCAGTGCCTGCACAAAGCCCATCTTGACCGGGTCGTCGCACTCTGCGGCGGCAGCTGCACAGGGTGCCGAACCGCTGCCCGCTTCGTTGGAGAACAGGCCGCGCTTGACACCGTTCATCAGCACAGCACCAAAGCCGCCAGCCACGGCCTGCCGCAGACCGAACGCTTCCGCAAAGATGCGCCCGAACACCGCCGGGAGCTTGGGCAGGTTGAACAGCACGATGCCCACGGTGATGACAAAATAGCACACCGCCATGATGGGCACCATCACGTCCAGACTTTTCACGGTGGCATTCTTGCGCAGCACGATCACCGCCGCAATGGCCGTGAGCACCAGTGTGGTAGTAAGCGGCGGAATATGGAACGCATTTTCAAACGCGGAACTGACCGAGTTGGAGATCACCTGACTGATGCCGCACCAGCAGATGAGGCCAGACGCCGCAAACAGTGCCGCTACCACAGAGCGTTTGAGCTTTTTGCCGCGCCTGCGCTCCGCCAGCACATGCAGATAGTAGGCCGGGCCGCCGCGCCAGCCGCCGTACAGCGGGTCGGGCTGGCGGTATTTCTGGGCAAGGGTGGATTCGATAAAGGAGGTGGACGCACCCAGAATGGCAGTGACCCACATCCAGAACACCGCCCCCACACCGCCGAGGCAGATGGCGATGGAAACGCCCGCAATGTTGCCGGTACCCACCCGGGAGGCTGTGGAGATCATCAGCGCCTGGAACGAAGACACGCCGCCTTCCTCATGCTTTTCCTCCCGCAGGACCCGGAAGGATTCTCCAAACATCCGAAGCTGCACAAAGCGCGTCCGCAGCGTGAAATAGAGGCCCGCCGCCAACAGCAGCGCCACTAAAATATAGGTATAAAGCCAGTTGCTCAGAGCAGAAATTACATAAGCCAGCATGATTTCTCCTTTTCTTCTCCTTATTTTTATATGCTGTCAATTAGCATACCAAAGAACGCACCGCTTTGTCAATGACAACAGGACGATCTCACTCCGCTGTGTCATTTCTGCGCGGAATATCTATCAGAAAAGCGGCCATCTCTCTGTAAAGCACAAATCCTATTCATAGACTGTAAATGCCTTATAGCCACAAATAGCTATTGGAAAATTGTCCGACTTTCATTCCTTGACAGACCTCGGCGCTGGATTCCCCTATTCCGACTTCGCTTCGTGCACCCGCCCTCGCTTATTCCGATTTGCTTTCGTGCAGCGCTATCCCTGATTTCCGATTTGCTTTCGTGCAGACACAATGTCAAACTCCGACTC
>ERZ834694.2904-NODE-2904-length-10833-cov-4.879755_pt1 | contig 10833 bp, 10 predicted proteins | sample MGYA00519691_ERZ834694 | MGnify/ENA primary metagenome ERZ834694 (study PRJEB31850, sample SAMEA3708758) | human gut metagenome | biome: human gut; feature: human-associated habitat; material: faeces | place: China | collected 2014 ... | reverse complement strand
CCGCCCCGCCGCCCCTCCCGCCGATTGTTCCGCCGACCGCCCCGCCGCCCCTCCCGCCGATTGTTCCGCCGACCGCCCCGCCGACCCTCCCGCCGATTGTTCCGCCGCCGTGCCCGAGGTCTCGGAACTGGTCGTCGGCACGGGAGAGCACGAATGCTACACGCCCGAATACCGCGCCCTGACCCGTGATTTTTACCTGAAATTTTGACGGCACGCGAAAATAAGCTACATTTGTGAAACCGCAATAAAATTTTCGGACCATGAAATTCAGACTTTTGGCATTTGCCCTGCTGCTTTCGGGCGGCGTCTCGGCCCAGAACCCATACATCTCCCTTCAGGGCGCGAACGAAACCGCCGGCGGCCTTACCGTCGCCCAGCCGCGCACGATCCTTGCCGTCGACGTCACCGTCGAACACGACGTCACCTTGAGCGGACCCTATGCGCGTTATGCGCAGAAATACCTCGGGGTGCGCGCTCCGCTCACCGACAAGACCGTGTGGAGCGTCACCGGGGCGCAGATCGCCCTGCTCGACGGCGACACCTACCTCAATGCCGCGGCTCCGGCTCCGGCCTCGACCCGCGTGCTGTCGCACACCGCCTCCGAAAACAAGTTCGCGCGCTTGCAGCCGGACAAGACCGACATGACGACGCCCGCGCTGGAGGACGCCGCGCGCACCGCCGCCGCGCAAATCTTCTCGCTGCGCCGCCACCGCATCGAGCTGGTCACGGGCGAAGCGGGCGAGAACGTCTTCGGCGAGGGCCTGAAGGCCGCGCTGGAGGAGATCGACCGTCTGGAGCAGAGCTATCTGGAGTTGTTCCTCGGCAAGCGGATCGTCTCGACCGAGACCCGCCGCTACGTGGTCTGCCCGCAGGCCGACAAGAAACAGTATATCGTCTGCCGCTTCAGCCCTGCGGCCGGACTGCTTCCCGACACGGACCTTTCGGGCGACATCGTGCTGTTGCAGATCGAACCTTCGGGCGTCGCGAAGAGCGACCTCGAGGCCGGTCCGAAGGAGACGCAGGTCGTGGCGTGCCGCGTGGCCGATCCCTCGACCTGCATCGTCGTCTCGGGAGGCCGCGAGTATGCCCGCGCCGTGCTTCCTGTTTTCGAATTCGGCCGTACGATCAACGTCGCCCTGCCGCGCCGCAAATAATCTTCCGATGGATTTCACCTCCCGCATGGCGGCGCTGCTCGGGGCATTCCGCCGCGAGCGCAACGGCGCCGTTGCCGATTCGATGCGCTTCTACGGCGCACCCTGCGGCCTGAACTACGGCGTGAGCCTGCCGACGCTCCGCACGCTGGCGCGTGCCGAGGCCGCCGATCACGATTTCGCCAAATACCTCTGGCGGCAGGATGTCCGCTGCCTGCGCCTTGCCGCGCTGCACATCGCCGATCCGGCGCGCCTTACGCCCGGGGAGTTCGCCTTCTGGGGCGACGGGCTTCTCAATTCTGAAATCGCCGCGGAGGCCGCCTTCGCGCTGTTGAGCCGCATCGGGGCGTTCCCCGAACTGTTCGCGGCGTGGATTGCGCCCGATGCCGGGTGGCTGCGGCAGTATGCGGCCCTGATGGCCGCGGCCCGCGTTCCGCATCCTTCTCCGGCGTGGGCCGTTCCGGCTGCGGCCGTCGTGCACGGGGCCGCTGCGGCCAGCATTCCGGAAGCGCACCTGCTGGCCCATGGCGCCGTGGCGCTGTTCACGGCCCTCGGGACGCGAAACGAAGAGAACCGGCAGGCGGTTCTCCGCGCGGCCGGCTCTCTGGGTCAGCTCCCTGCCGAAGCCTGCGTCCACGAGGAGCTGGCCTGGCGACTGGAGGTTTAGGGCTGCATCACCTGTTCGCGCTTTTCGAGTTCGTTCAGCACGTTGATCAGGTGTTCGTACCCCACGCGGCCGCTCTCGCGCCACAATACCTCTCCGCGGCAGAAAAACATCAGCGTCGGGACCGACATGATGTTGTAGCGCCGTATGATTTCACGCATCGAGGGGTCGTCGATGTCCGCTTTGTAGACGTCGACGCGGCCGTTCATCCGCTCCCGAAACTTGTCGATGGCCGGCATCATCATCCGGCACGGCCCGCACCAGGTGGCGAAGAAGTCTACGAACGTCAGCGCGTCCCGCCAGATGATCTTGTCAAAGTCCGTCATGGTCATATCTTCCGATCAGTTTATTTCCACCCACGATATTCCCGCATAGTTCTTCTCCGCAAGTTCCTTTTCGACGTAGCTGATCGTGCGCCGCAGGCCTTCGATGAGCGGTGTGCGGGGCGCCCAGTCCAGTTCGCGCCGTGTCGCCGAGATGTCGGGCGTGCGGCGGCGTATGTCGTCGATACGCGCTTCGGCGTGGACGATGTGCGAGCTGCTGCCCGTCAGGGCGATGATCTTCTCGGCCAGCGAGCGGATCGTCACCTCGTGACTGCTGCCGAAATTGGCCGTGCGCGTCGTCTCGGCCGGCGGGGCCTCCATCAGCCGCACCAGTCCGTCGACCACGTCTTCCACCCAGCAGAAGGTCCGCAGCTGCTCGCCGCTGCCGTTGATCGGAATGTCGCGGTTCTGCAACGCCGCCACGATCATCTTCATCACCACGCGCTGGTCCATCAGGTCGGCGCCGCTGCCGTAGGTGTTGAAGATGCGCGCGATGCGTGCGTCGACCCCGAATTCATACTGGTAGGCGCGGTGCAGGGCCTCTCCGGCCCGTTTGCCTTCGGCGAGGGTGCGGTGTGTCGGACAACCGTCCGCCGCCTCGACCGAGGTGTCGCGGTATCCCGTGCCGTAGATGTCTCCGGTGGATGCGTAGAGGATGCGTGCGTGCTCCGAACGGGCCGTGTCGAGGGCGTTTATCGACCCCAGTATGCTGACCTTGAGCGACTCGACGGGCAGCGCCTTGTTGTAGCGCACGCGCGAGGGCGCCGCGAGGTTGTAAATCTCGTCGCAGCGGATGCCGAATGCGTTGACGATGTTGTGGCGGACGTACCGGAATTCCGGGTGCGGCGGCATGTCGCGCAGCAGCGGCGAATCGGCGGTGTCGCGTATGTCCACGCAGAAGACTTCGTGCCCGTCGTTCAACAGACGCAGGCACAGGTGGGAGCCGATGAATCCCACGCCGCCCAGTACGACTATTCTCTTTTGCATTTTCTTCCCTTTTACCGGGGAAAAAGCAAAATCCATTCCATACCGGCGGCAATCCGGCCGGAAGCCCATGCGAGGTCGGAAGATTCGCTCTCCGGAACTTCTGTCGCGTTTTCAGGCGGCAGCTTGCGGTGGTCCGCTCGAAGGGCAGTTACGAGCAGGCCTCCGCAGGGCAGAGCTGCGGCCTGCCGATTCACCCGAGGCGAATCGAAAATCTTCCGGCCGCGGCTGCCAGAAGCCGCTCCTTTCCTTATCTGTTGTTTTTGATGTCGGCCTATTCTGTGAAAAGCGCCTTCGGGAGCTGGTCGACGCTGTTTATCGGGACTACCTCGATGCCTTTGGGACGCTTGCCGCCTTTGGCCAGATAGCCCGACACGATGATGCGCCTGAATCCGAGCCTTGCGGCCTCGCTGATGCGCTGTTCGGTGCGGGGCGCGGGGCGCACTTCGCCCGACAGGCCTATTTCGCCGGCGCAGCAGACCCCCTCGGCCACGGGACGGTCGTAGTAGGACGAGATCACCGCCGCCACGACCGCGAGGTCCAGCCCCGGGTCCGCGACCTTGAATCCGCCCGCGAAATTCAGGAAAACGTCTTTCTGGAACATCTTCATCCCCACGCGCTTCTCCAGCACGGCCAGCAGCATGTTCATGCGCCGTGCGTCGTATCCGGTCGTCGAACGCTGGGGCGTGCCGTACGCCGCACCGCTCACCAGCGCCTGCACCTCGATCAGGTAGGGCCTCACGCCGTCGGCCGACGCCCCCACGGCGATGCCGCTCAACGGCTCCTCATAGTGCGTCAGCAGGATTTCCGACGGATTGTCAACCCCCCGCAGTCCGGCGTCGAGCATCTCGAAGACCCCGATTTCGAACGTCGCTCCGAACCGGTTCTTGATACCCCGCAGGATGCGGTAGATGTTGTTGCTGTCGCCCTCGAACTGCAACACCACGTCGACGATGTGTTCGAGTATCTTGGGACCGGCTATCGAGCCGTCCTTGGTGATGTGGCCGATGATGAAGATCGACGTTCCGGTCGATTTGGCGTATTTCAGAAGCGTCGCCGCGCATTCGCGGATCTGCGACACGCTTCCCGCCGACGAGTCCAGGAGGTCGGTGTAAATCGTCTGTATCGAGTCGATCACCACCAGGTCGGGACGGTGCTCGGCGATTTGCGCCACGATGTTTTCCAGCAGCGTTTCGGGATAGATCAGGCACTCGTCGTTGCCGATGCCGATGCGCGCGGCGCGCATCTTGATCTGCTCGGCCGACTCCTCGCCCGAGACGTAGAGGGTTTTCAGTCCGTTCGCCGCCAGCGCGATTTGCAGCGAGAGGGTCGATTTGCCGATTCCCGGCTCGCCGCCCACGAGGACCAGCGACCCCGGGACCATCCCGCCGCCCAACACGCGGTTTACCTCGGCGTTTCCCAGATCGAGGCGGACGTGCTCGCTTTCGCGGATGTCCCTCACGCGCTGGGGCTTCGCCGCGGGCAGGGGACCCGCCGCGACCGCCGGGACCGAACCGCTCTCGCGGGCGATGATCTCCTCGGCGAACGTGTTCCACTCGCCGCACGAGGGACAGCGTCCCAGCCATTTCGGGGCTTCGAACCCGCAGTTTTTGCAGAAAAATGCCTTTTTGACCTTTGCCATACGTCCTCCTATTTTGCGTTTGCCGAGGTGTACTCCCGGCGCACGGCCTTCGTGATTCCGGCCTCGGGGTAGAGAGCTTGGTACTCTTCGGTCAGGTCGACCGTCAGGAGGGTCTTGCTCGTGCCGTCCTCGGCCTTGTAGGCCGAGACGGCGCAGGTGTACTTCATCGCCGGTTCCGGACAGTAGACGAGGATGTCGGTTGCGCCCGGGTCCTTGAAGAAGACGCCCCGCACCCGGTCCGCCTCCGCCGTCTGTCTGATCCGGAGGCGCCCGCCGTTGTATTTGGTGAATTCCAGCACGTAGCTTCCGCCCGCCTTCACGGGAGCCGCCGCTTCGATCTCCTCCCTGATCCGTTCGACCACGGGGTCCGTTTCGTTTTCCCCAGCCTTCGTCTCCGGTTCCGTGGGATCGGTGGGGTTCGTGGGGTCTGTTGGGTCTGTTGGGTCTGTTGGGTCTGTTGGGTCTGTTGGGTCTGTTGGATCGGTGGGATCGGTGGGATCGGTGGGATCAGTGGGGTCGGTGGGATCGGTTGGGCCCGGTTCGGGGTCCGGAAGGGTGATTTCGGCCTCGACGCGCACGACGGGATAAACCGCCGTGTAAAATGCGTCGGAATCGTCTCCGCAGGCGGCTGCCAGCAACAGCAGGCAGGTCGTGCCGTATTTCAGTTGTTTCATCATAATCCGGAATCTTCGTCGATCAGTATTACCAACACCCGTTTGTCGGGCCAGCATCGCAGCATTTCCATCCGGGTGTTGCAGATGCGGTCCTGCGAGTTGCAGTCCGCGCAGACGCCCGTTTTGGCGCAGGGGGTGCGGAATCCGGGGTGTCGCGCTACGTTCTGCGGGGCGGCGATCCGGCGGATGCGCTCCTCGGCCTCGTCGCGGTCGGCCACGATCTTGTTGCGTCCCGCCACGATGATCACCTTTCGGGGACCGAATGCCACCGGTGCGATGCGGTTGCCCACCTTGTCCAGCCAGTGCAGTGTTCCCTGCTCCGTCACGGCGTTCACGCCCGTGATGAAAAGGTCCGACAACAGCGCGCGGCGGCGGATTTCCAGCCGCTCCTCGTAGGGCTTCGAGGCGTCGAATCCGTCGAGCAGCGTCAGCCGCCCGTTGCTCCGCAGCCACTCGACGATGCCCGTTCCGCGCATCGTCATGGAGTCGCCGAACGACACGAGTTGCGGGTTTTCGGCCTCCACGACGGCCTTCATCAGGGCGAAGGCCGCTTCGGCGTCCTTCACCACCTCGGCCTCGAAACGGTGTCTCCGCAGCGCCGCGGCGCAGGCTTCCGTTTTTTCCGCAGTTCGGTTTGTCATCGGCTCCGCATTTATTTGATAAAGAACCGGTAAATGTCGTTGCCGTTGGCGTAGAGCAGCAGGAACAGAATGATGATCAGTCCGACATACTGCGCCGCTTCGAGCACCTTGTCGCTCACCTTGCGGCCCGAGATCATCTCCCAGAAAGTGAAGATCGCGTGCCCGCCGTCGAGTCCCGGGATCGGCAGAATGTTCATCACCGCGAGGATGATCGACAGGAAGGCGGTCTTCATCCAGAAGTCCTGCCAGTCCCACGTGGAGGGGAAGATGCTGCCGATGGAGATGAATCCGCCCAGCTCCTCGTACATCTTGGTTTTGGGCTGCACGATCATCTTCAGCTGGTCCCAGTAGGAGGAGATCACCTTGCCCGTCCTTTGAATACCGGCCGGAATCGCCTCCAGAAACGTATATTTCTGCGTGCGCAGCGCGAGGCCCTTGCGGATGACTCCGAGCGTGCCGTTCTCCGAGACGGGCGCTTTGAATTCAAAGAGCATGTCCCCTTCCCGCAGGACTGTCAGCAGCACCGAATCTCCGGCGTGCGCCTTCAGGTATTGGCCGTAGCCCGCAAAGTCGAGACCCGAAACGTTGTCGATGGCTACGATCTCGTCTCCCTTCCGCAACTGTGCGACGGTCGGGTTTACGACGCTGTCGATCAGAAAGGGGATGCGGGGCAGGAGGAAATTTTCGTATCCCTTCTGCTGGCGCATCGAGATCAGCTCGTCGAGCGGGAGGATCAGTTCCACCTGCCGTCCGTTGCGTTCGACCACGACGCTGCGGTCGCTTTCGGTGATGATCAGCGAGTTTACGACCTTGTTGATGTCGTCCGCCTCTTCGCCGTCGATGCTCACCAGCCGGTCTCCGTCGTGGAATCCGAGTTTGTGCCCGGCCTCGTTGAAGTTGTAGCCCCACTTGGCGTCGGCGTTCGAGAAATAGGTGTCGCCCCACGTGTAGCAGATGCCGATGTAGATGGCCACGGCCAGCACGACGTTCATCACCACGCCGGCGATCATCACCAGAAAACGCTGCCAGGCGGGTTTGGCGCGGAACTCGTCCTGTTTGACGGGCTGTTTCATCTGTTCCGTGTCCATCGACTCGTCTATCATGCCGGCGATCTTGACATATCCGCCCAGCGGCAGCCATCCCAGACCGTACTCGGTGTTTCCGCGTTTGAATTTGAACAGCGAGAACCACGGGTCGAAGAAGATGTAGAATTTCTCGACGCGGATTTTGAACACCCGCGCCATGATGAAGTGACCCATCTCGTGAATGCCTATCAGGATGGTGAAACAGAGGAAGAACTGAATGATTTTTACAAGAATGTCCACAAGCTTTAATTTTTAATTTTTTAATTGTAGGAACTCCGCCGCCAGCGCGCGGGCTTCGGCGTTCGCCTCGGCGTAATCGGCCAGGGTGGGCGAGGGGACGAATGCGGCGTGCTCCAGCGCGTAGCGGATGGCGCGCACGATGTCGAGCCATGCGCATTTGCGGGCGAGGAACGCCGCCACGGCCACCTCGTTGGCGCCGTTCATCGTGCAGGCCGCCGTGCCGCCGCGCCGCAGACAGTCGTAGGCGATGTCGAGCGCCGGGTATTTCGCGCGGTCCACTTCGGCGAAGGTCAGCTGCGGATGGTTCAGGAAGTTGAACCGCTCGCCGGGACGGTTCGCCCGGTCGGGGTACAGCAGCGCGAAGCTGATCGGCAGGCGCATGTCGGGCGTTCCGAGCTGGGCCTTGATCGCGCCGTCCTCGAATTCGACCATCGAATGGATGATCGACTGCGGGTGGAGCAACACCGAAATCCGTTCCGCCGGGGTTCCGAACAGCCAGTGGGCCTCGATCACCTCGAAACCCTTGTTCACGAGCGTCGACGAGTCGATCGTGATCTTCGCGCCCATGTCCCACTGGGGGTGGCGCAGGGCCTGCTCCACCGTGACGTTCGCCAGCTCTTCGGCCCGGAAGTCGCGGAATGCGCCGCCGCTGCACGTGACGATCAGCCTTCTGACCGGGGCGCGCTCGCCCACGAGACACTGGAAGATGGCCGAATGTTCCGAGTCGATCGGAATCACCGGGGCTTTCCGCTTCCGGGCCAGCGGCCCACCACGAGCGACTCCTTGTTGGCCAGCGCGAGCTTCTTGCCTGCCTCGATGGCCGCCACCGTGGGAGCGAGTCCGGCGTAGCCCACCAGGGCGTTCACCACCACGTCCGTGCCGCCTCCGGCCGCGACCTGCGCCACGGCCTCCTCTCCGGCATATACTTTGGTGTCGGTTCCCGCGAGTGCGTCGCGCAGCTGCGCGTAGTGCTGTTTGTCGGCGATCACCGCCGCGTCGGCGTCGAATTCCCGGGCCTGCCGGGCCAGTCGTTCCCAGTTGCGGTTGGCCGTGAGGACGCGGACCTCGAAGCGGCCGGGGTTTTCGCGGGCGATGTCGAGCGTCTGCACGCCGATCGAGCCGGTCGAACCCAGTATTGCGAGTCTTTGTTTCATGCGTTTGTCAGAAGACGATGTACCCCTCGGGGTCCACGGGTTTGCCGTTGTTCCAGAGTTCGAATTCGAAGAGCCGGACCTCTCCGTCCTGCACTTCGGCGTTGTAGCCGATCAGTTCGCCCGAACGGATGGTCTGGCCGGTCGTTACGAGCGACTGCGAGAGGTTCTTGTAGACCGAGATCAGGTTCCCGGCGTGTTGCAGGACCACGATGTAACCCGTCTCCGGGGTCCAGAGGCTCTGAACCACCGTGCCGTTGTCGATGGCCGTGATGCGGTCGGCGGCGGTCGCGGCGATCTTCACGCCGAAATTTCCCTGCCGGATGTCGAATTTTCCGGTTATGATTCCCTCGACGGGCGTCGCCAGCTCGATGGCCTCGCGCACCTTGCGCCGCGAGCCGCCCTGTCCGGCGATGGCGTATTCGCCGTCGCCCTCCATCTGGGCCCGCAGGAGCGAGTCTTCGTGCGAGGGCATCACCAGCACCTTGCTGATGCGCGACGAGTCCGACGAGGCGAGCACGCGCGCCACGGGCGTGCGCCCCTCCATGATCAGGGCTATGTTCTCGTTGTAGGTCAGCATGTCGTTCATCATGCGCTCCATCGAGTCGAGCCGGATGATGTTCTGCACGAGGCTTTCGCGCGAACGGTCGGCCTCGGTGCGGTATCCGGGCAGGAATTCCAGGATGGGGGAGTACGCCACCAGCGACAGCGTGAGGATGAAGAGCATCAGCATGAACGCCACCAGTCCCGCGAGGATACTCGCCGGCGAGAGGTGCATGTGCCACTCCTCGGTGTTGTCCGTGGCGTTGAGCATGTTGAACCGGCGTTTGCGGAACAGGCCGCGCCACCATGCCCGTATGGTTTTCAGAAATTTCATCTCTCCGGGTACGATTTCTCTTTGTTAACCCTACAAAGATAGGCAAATTTGCATAAATCCTTTGCGGGGCGCGCTTAATTTTTTACCTTTGTGGATGTTTTGAACCAATGTCATAAACAGATAAAATAACATGGTAAAACCCACATTACTGGTACTCGCCGCGGGCATGGGCTCCCGCTACGGGTCGCTCAAACAGATGGACGGTGTTGGTCCCAACAACGAGGCCATCATCGACTATTCGGTCTACGACGCCATCCGCGCCGGTTTCGGCAAGGTCGTCTTCGTCATCCGCCACTCCTTCGAGAAAGAGTTCCGCGAGGTCTTCTCGGCCGACCGTTTCGGCGGGCGCATCGCCGTGGATTTCGTTTTCCAGGAACTCGACTACCTGCCCGAAGGTCTTGCCGTTCCCGAAGGCCGTGTCAAGCCGTGGGGTACGAACCACGCCGTGATGATGGCAGCCGATGCGGTTCACGAACCCTTCGCCGTGATCAACGCCGACGATTTCTACGGCGCCGAGGCCTATAAGACCATCGGGGACTACCTGGCGCAGCTCGGCGAGAGCCGCAACAGCTATTGCATGGTCGCTTACGACCTGAACAAGACGCTTTCGGAGAACGGTACGGTTTCGCGCGGCGTCTGCGGCGTCGATCCGAAAGGCGACCTCACGTCGATGGTCGAGCGGACGCAGATCGAGCGGATGCCCGACGGCCGGATCGTCTTCCACGACAACGGCGCCGACGAGCCTCTCTCCGAGGACACTCCCGTTTCGATGAACCTCTTCGGCTTCACGCCCGACTTCTTCACCTACTCGAAGGAGTACTTCAAAGTCTGGTTCGAGGCCAACAAGGACAATATCAAGTCGGAGTTCTACATCCCGACGATGGTTAACAAGCTGATCGGCGACGGCACGGCTACGCTCCGCGTGCTGCGTTCGGCCGCCCAGTGGCACGGCGTCACCTACAAGGAGGACAAACCCGCGCTGATGGCCGCCATCGAGAAGATGATTGCCGAGGGTAAATATCCCCGGAATCTCTGGGCGTAGTTTTCGATTCTCACGGGCATCTTTCGCCCTGCCTTGTCCGGCCCGAACGGGAAATACTTCGGTATGTCCCGTCCGGGCCGAACTGCGTTATGGCAAAATCTGCTCCGCGATAATCAAAAACCGGTTCCGCTTCAGATGCAGTCATTTCCGTAATTCCCTCGAACGGGACGAATGGGACGCACTTGAGTGCTACCCATCCGTCCCGTTCTTCACGATGCCCGGAACTTGCCAGCTCCTATTATCTCTGTCATTATAGGCCTACCTCTGCCTGTTTTTGCCACCGCCTGTATACTTCTGCCCGTCGCTCCAGCCGCTCCAGCCGCTCCAGCCGCTCCAGCCGCTCCAGCCGCTCCAGCCGC
>ERZ834694.2903-NODE-2903-length-10835-cov-2.371336_pt1 | contig 10835 bp, 8 predicted proteins | sample MGYA00519691_ERZ834694 | MGnify/ENA primary metagenome ERZ834694 (study PRJEB31850, sample SAMEA3708758) | human gut metagenome | biome: human gut; feature: human-associated habitat; material: faeces | place: China | collected 2014 ... | reverse complement strand
CGCTTGGTAAAGTCCATATGTCATTTCCATTTAATGAAATATCTTTCATAAGTTGATACTTGGAAGAAAGAGAATATGTTATATATTCATCATTTACTGAAATTTGTTGACCAGTACCGTAATTACTTTCATCATTATCTGTAGATGTAACAATTGAATTTGAGCCAATTGCTTGAAGCTGTTTTGTATTATAAATTTTTATTAAATTATTTTCATAAATATCACTGATATCTATTGAATCATCTGATTGTGAGCTTGTGTTATTTTCAACAATAGTTTCCTTTGAAATTGAATCATCAGATGAATTTAACGCATAGACAACAACAGTTTGTAAAAACAAAGAGATAACACATACCCAAACCATTATGTCTATACAAATTATTTTTTTAATTTTGTTTAACAAACAAATCACCTTACTTCCTGAAACTAGAAAACTTTTAAAATTTTAGATATCTTCGTTTTTTTACAATAAAGTGATTGATGATTTAGTTATACGCTACCTCTTATATCGGCTTTTTTATAAAATTGCAAAATTTATCTTAAATAATAATTATTTCTGAATATTATTCTAATATATTCACAATCTTTCTATAATGCACAGAATAGGAAAAGAATTCATGCATTTTTTGTAAACTATGTGTAAAAAGCAATGTAATAAAAAAAGCAATCATAATTTACAAAATTAGATTACTCTTTAATATTTAAATTATTTACTTACTTTTTCAATCCACGTTTTATTCATAGAAGCAATAATAAACGAAAGAATAACTTTTGGTGAAAAACTTCCACACTCACCATTAACAATCATTCTCACAGCCTCACCATGATTAATTTTTCTTTTATATGGACGTTCACTGATTAATGCATCATAGGCATCAGCTAGTCCAACTACTTGTGCACAAAGAGGAATTTCATCACCAATAAGTCCTTTAGGATATCCTTGGCCGTCATATCTTTCATGATGATACAAACAAATATTATATGCATATTGGACAAGTTTACTTGCTTTTCCGCATTTAGGAAGTTTTAATGCCATGTTTGCACCGTTTAAAGGATGCTTTTTTATAATATCCATTTCATCTTTTGTTAGTTTACCTTTTTTATTAAGAATTTCATATGGTGTGAAAAGTTTACCAATATCATGAATAGTTGCTAGTTTAGAAACATTTTCTATTTCTTCATCTGATATATTTAATTTGGGATAATTTAATTGCACCTCTTTATAAATCTGTTCAGTGAAATAAGAAATATTATGAATACTTTGAGGTTCTTCCAGTTTATTATGAGCCAACACTAGTTCCAACAATGAAATCATATTCCAAAATTCATTTTCAATCATATCATTTTGTTCTAAAGAAGACCTATTAATTCTAGTATCAATTGTTGTAAAAATATTTGCTATTTTAAACGTAAGAAACATAATATTTTGGTTGATGTGTTTATTGATATTCATACATGAATTATTATTTGTTTTAAATCTGATATCAATATCTTGATAATCAAAATTATCGTTTATTGATTTTAGTAAAAAATCTTTAACTAAAAATTTATCTTCTCTACAAACACATTGCTTAAGAAATTCAGTCACGAACTCTGTATATATTTTAATATCGTCAAGAAAATCATAATCGATGTTATTTCTATTAATAATTTCTATTTTTTCTGTATTTAAATCAATTTTTAACAAAAGATACTGATTTTGTTTACTTTCATCATTTAATATATTTCTAAATGTTATACTTTGAAGTTTATAATTAAATGATGTTTGTAAATTAAATAGTATTTTTCTTATTCGACATGTACCAATACAATTTCTTGAACACACACCATTGGTTTCTAAACATTTATTTATTGCCATTGTCACCTCTGTCGAAGATATGACATCATATAAACTGATTTCATCGGAAGATTTTGCTAATGAATAACCTCCCTTCATGCCTTCTGTTGCATTAATCAAATGATTATTTTTTAAATTTTTTATTATTTTTGGAATATAACTATTTGGTATATTAAGTTCATCCGATAATTCATTAGCTGAAGCACTTCCGTTTTTTTCAGTAAGATAACTTATAATTCGAATAGCATAATCTGTTGTACTTGTTAATTGCATAATTTTTACCTTAAATTAAGAATTTATTTTCTTAATTACATTTTCTTTCTTTTTACATTTTTTAAATAGAACAACATAACAAAACATAAAACTAAACCTACAATCATCATAGCTAAATATTCTTTTTCATTAGATGAAATTCCTGTTTCTGGTGGTGCGATTGTTGAAGTATTAATAAACTCAACCGTCATCTTACCTGTATTATCCATAATGCAATCTACAGTTTTTCCTTCGGATTTTGAACTATCATTAAGCTTATAATAAACTTTAAAATTAGAGCCAGGATCTGATTCAGTAATTGTATAAGTCCACTTTATTGGTAAACAGTTTAAATTAATTGATTCATCTTTTTTCAAAGCAAATGTTGCTTGATTGTTTGTAAAAGTAATTTTTTTATCTTGACCTATATAAATATCTGCAGAATCTAAGCTTTTTCCTGAATCATTTGAGGGAGGAGTAGCTTTTATAATAAAGTTGTAGGATTTATTTTCATCTAAAATATATCCTTCAACTGATTTTTTTATCGTCAATGTAGTAGGCTTATAATAAAGATTCAATTCAATCGTTTCAGTTGAGTCATCATTAGTAACTTCTTTTTCTAATTCATTTCGAGTATCATCCTTATCAAAGACATAGCCCGGAAAAGTTCCATCATTTTCAGGAATAGAAATTGCCGTTACTGTTTCATTATCTTCAGCAAATGTAATTGACCCCTCTGTTGTCTTTTTGAGTTTTTCATTTCCATCAGGTGTCTTCAAATAATGATTAACAATAACATTCCTGCTTCCTATTTTCTTCCATTGTGCAACGAATTGATAACCTTTCTCATTATTTCTTGAACAAAAAGGAAGATTCATATTATCGGCAAATTCAATATTATCCAACGAAACCGTAAATACATCTTTATTTTGATAAGTTTCATTACTTAGCGTTCCATCTTTTTTCTGTAATTTCCATCCTAAAAACTCATATCCACTACAAATCGGTTCCTCATTGCCTTCTCCTACTGTAAAGGATACACCTATTTTTCTTCCTCCTTTGGCTGTTGACGGATTATTACCGTAAGAATGCATTGGTCTATTATTGTATAATTCCTGGTTATCCGGAATATTACTAACCGCTAAATCATCTTCCAGTCCTGATTTGTAATGTACATAATAATCTATTCCAGCCGTTGTAAAACTCACTACATACATTTCCCAATCCGTATTGAGTGTCTTTTCTCCTGCAAATGCTACATATTCCGTATATCCTGCAGCCTGTGCAGCATTTTTTGCCTCTTGCCATATCTTATCATAAATTTCAAGAGTACCTGTTTCCCCCATTGTGGTAGCTGATAACTGAGCAACCTTTCCTGTTTCCGCAATTACTTTTCCACCTGTTGAGCCCTCATTCGCAAATGCCTTATAAGCTCCAATAGGAGATGAATATCCGTTTTTACTTTTCGCGAAAAAAATTCTTACTTGTCTTTTATGAAGTGTTTCAGCGCCACTTCCAACAGAATCCATATTTACTGTGTCACTGTCTTGAATCGGATCCAGTTTTTTAGTGTCAGGATTCCACATTGCCACATCTAGTCCATCACCACTTCTATGTCCATCTGTATATAGTTTTGCAGTTAATACTTGTTCCCCTATTGCATACGGAACCAGATTTAAATTTATATCCTGCCAGCTTCCTCTTCTAGGTTTCACTTTAATAGAGTATGCGTAAGAACAATTTTTTTCATCACCAAAATTCGTAGTATAACTATTCTCCATCACCACGGTTACAAGATAAGACGTGTTACCACAATTTGCATCCATTGTTATCCCATGACCAATCCCTTTTTCAGTTGGAATTTCTCTATGGTTGTCTGTTGTTTCTGCTAAAGTTGTACCATTTATCGCCATATTTATTAAACGATATCCTCTTTTTGTATGAATAACTGGTATTCTAATTGCACCGTCAGCATCCAAATCCTTTTCTGTAAAAGTAAAATTCAGTGCATCCTTGCTATGTTCTTCATTTAGATATTTTGTTCCATCATTTGCTGTTTTATTTATCGTTACACGATAGACTCCTTCTCTACTATAAGCAATTGTTATTACATCATCTTTTTGAAATTGAATTGTATATGCTGCTCCATATTCATCTCCAGAACTTCTATTGATTGTTGAATTATTTTGTGATTCAACCGAAGAAATTTTATATCTTATTTTATTTACTACTGCCGGTGTAACCGTAATATTCAAATCATCTCCAGCATTTACACGTACGGTTTTTGAAGTATCCAATGTTCCTTCTTTTGTAGTAATCGTTCCAGCAACTCCACCTTCTGGGATATCTTCTTTAACTGTAATATTATAGTATTCCTGATAGGTCATGATAAGTTTTTGATCATCTTCGAGTTTAATAGCAATATTTCCATCTGTACTGTAATAAATTGTGTTTTCATATTTTCCTATGTAAACGCAATCCTTATCATTTACTTTTGCACTTTTGAATTCATAATTCTTTCCTGTGATTTTTAAATCTTTATGGTCGGAAATCGTTCCAAATGGAATTGTTGTCGGTGCATTTTCAATAGGATTTCCTTTTACATCGACATATTTTACTCGATCTGTATTTGTTTCGTTTGTTGCTGTTTTAAGTTCATTTTCTAAAGTTTGAACACTGACAGTCTCTGGAGCATTCAAAACATCAACATTATCTGCATAAACTGTTTTAAACATAGAAAAAACGAGTGTAAAAGTCAAAAAGAAGATGCAAATCACTTTTAAATGTTTTTGTTGTATCTTATTCAACATTATTTAACATCTCCTTTCTTCTTATTTGAAAACTTTATTATAAATAGAATCAAAATAACACTTGAAACAAGAAACATACACATATAACTTCCTGTCAAATAAGAATCTCCTGTTTTTATTTTATTTTTTAACATATATAATTCTTTATTTTGTGTATCTGTATCAAATGATTTAAATTGATTTTTAAAAGTAACATTTTCCACTTTCTCACCATTTTCATTTGTTACGGTTGTAATCGTAATCAAATCATTGTTATCATTATTTGCTTTAATACATAATGAATAAATATGATGATCAATAACATAACTATTTATGTCTTTTGTTTCTTGATATATTTTATAGTTGAATGATCCCTCTTGATTGACATTTATGGTTAAATTAACATGAGAATCATTTCTCATTATCCATTTATATTCCTTACCCTCACTATTTGCTGGCATAGGACTTCCACTTTTTTCCGCCTTCAGAACATATGTAAACTCCACACTATTATCTTTGTCATTTGTATCAAGTACTTGTTTTATGGGTATTAAAACAGTATGGTCATTTTGCAAAGCATATATAGGATTTTGATTATTTAATATCATAATCATAAATCCAAAAATTGCGAAAAATAGTAAAATTACTTTTTTATAATGAGTTGAACACATTATTTTTTTCATACTATCCTTCCTTTCCATTATTTTTTCTTTTCTTAACAAAAACAGCAATTATCAAAGCAATTAGTATTAATATCAATTCTAAATAAGTATTATTATTTAAAATATCAATTCCAATTCCTTTGTTCTTTTTTATTTTTTCTGGATATGTCTTATTTGTTATCTTTCCTACCAAAACATTTCGTCCATTTGTCATATCAGAAGTACAAGTTGTCAAAATAACAAGATGATCATTTGGACTTATTTGTACATTTCTTTTATAAAGTGAATTACTATCAATCAATTTGATATATTCCTGTTTTGCTTCTTCACTTATACAGACATTAAATGCTCTTTCGTTATATGCATCCAACTGCATAATCGCAATAAATTCAATACCATGATTTATGCCATCATAATAAAGATTTCCGTAATGATGTTTATTGAAAAAATTTTGATTAGTAAATTCTCCAATGTCTCCAAACATCATATGTTTTTCCATATGGTGTCCATAAATAATATTATTGAAATCTGTAAAATGCGGATTATTTTCTGCATGTAAAAAGATAGACCCGCTTAATGAATAATTGCCTTCTACATCCGTATTCATATATTTATCGTCATTTTCACATTGAACGAGCGGATAATTAATATGCGTATTATTTACCTTTAGCCACCCAATGACATCATTATTAATTTGTTGTAGTTCTTTAAAAGATTTACTATGATTTCTTGTTGGCATGTAAGGTTCATAAACTTTTGCATCAGCTTTTTCATATATCTGATTTGAGTCCCATAACATGTACCCAGATAAAGACATCATTGAAAGAATAAGAATCAAAGCGATAAGATCTACGAGATGATCAGTTATTTGGATAAAATTTTTAATCATTTTTTTTAATTTATCCATTGCTTATCTTCCTTTCCTAATTGTATATATTGAAAAGAGGGATGCAGTTAAATAAACTGTCATCCCTTCATTTTATTTAATCGCTATATTTTTTATTTTTTAAATAAATATATCCTAATAATGCAACTCCGCCTAAAGCAATCATCATAACATATGGTAAAGTATTCATGATGATACCTGTAGTTGGTACATTATTATATGTATTTGTTACATCTACAGTATTTTTCTTTTGTCCTAATTTTTCATTTTCTACCTCAAAAGATTCATTATATTTTGAAGCTGTTTTACTTTGGGACTCACCACCATTAATAACGTAGCTGGCACTTCCTTTGTAATTTGGAGTATTAGATTCTGATACTGTCATAGTAGTTCCAACAGGTAATCCAGTAAACGTCATGCTTTCACCATGTTTCAAATTAAATCCATATTTTTCATTTTCTAATTCAATTGCAATATCATTACCTTTGACTTTACCTAAAGTATTAGCGTCAGTTCCTTTAGGAAAATCAAATTTTGCGGTGAATCTAAATGATGCACTTGTGTTAATAGTACAATCATTTCAATGGTCTGATTGCTCATTGAAATGCAAGAACCATAATTTTCATAGTCTTCACCTGGATTAGTAGGATCAGTACCAGTACCTGCTTCTTGAACATAAGTATTAGTAAAACTAAATCCATTTGTATCACTATTACCTATATCAACTTTACCAGTTTCATTATCAATAACACCCTTATCGTCTTTTGTTTTGTTTACAATTATTTTTCTAATTTCATATTTATTATTAATATTTGAAACATAAACGTCCATCTTATACTCAGCTTGTGACATGATCATTTTTTCATGTTCATTATTTGTTACAGCTGGATTAGCAGTTTGTGATTCAGTCACTGTATATTCATATTTACCTTCTTGACTAAAAGCAGGAAATGTAATTTTATCTCTCTTTGTTTTTGTTCCAGTTTCATCAGCAGTAAATGAAATACTTGGCATTGTAGGATTTAGTGAATCACTTACAAGTCCTTCCCCAGTTACTTGTGTTGCTGTAAAACTAAATGTTTCAGCTTTTCCTACTTCAGTATTATAAGTTTTACTGATATACGCTTCTTTAGCATTATTTGTAGTATCATCTGCAAAAGCAGTTGGCATCGTTAAGCATAATGTCATTGCACTTGCCGTTGCACAGGCAAGTATTTTCTTAATCGATTGTTTGATATTCATTTTTTTGTCCTCCCTGTTTTTCGATTAATGATTAAAGAACTTTTATTTATATACCTCTAGTTCTAATAACCGCTATGGCTTTGCCTTTAATATCATTGATGTTAAGGCACCCATAGATTCGACTGTCCGAAGCAACAGTCCTGTTGTCACCTAATACAAAAACCTGTCCTTGTCCTACTGTAAGAGGAAAATCAGTTCCATCTTTAAACTGAGTAGTATCAGAATAAATATCTTGAGATATTTGAACAGCTCCATTAATCATCAGACCATCTTTAGTGATATCAACCTGATCACCTGCAACTGCAACTACCCTTGACATCATTATTCGATTATTCTTTTTAAAAACGACCACATCTCCAGAAACAAAGTTTTTATCAAGTCGATAGTATAAAACTAAATCACTATCTTTAATTGCTGGTTTCATCGATATATCATTCGTTCTAGCAATGCCATAAACAAATGAAAATATCAAAAACATTACACAAATTATTAATAAAATTTTAAGGAGTAAAAAAATTAAATCTTTTTTGAATGAATATTTATTTACCTTTTTTATTTCTTGAATCTTATTCATTTCTTGTTTTGTTTCATTCATAGCAACCTTTCTTTCTAATAAACTTGGATATGTAAGGTTTTATTTCTTTGACACTATTATTGTATGTCCATACAAGAAAAAAAGTAATGCACTAAATAGTGCAAACCTTTTACTGCTATTTTGTCAATTTAGTGTAATAAAAAACAACGAACAATATTTTTGTCCATTGTTTTTTATTACATGTTATGTATTATATCAAAAATGATTAATCCATTCCGTAATGAAAGTAATTCTATGTTGTCATCAAAATTAATATTTGTAATCTCTTTTATCTTTTTAATGCGATAAGAAGCTGATCGATATTGAATCATTAAATCTAGAGATGTCTTTTTGACACTTAAATTATTTCTTATGTATGAATTTAAAGTATGTAATAACTCTGTATTATGTTTTCTATCATAATTATCAAGTTTAGTAATTGTGCATGGTACATATTTTTTTAATTTATTTATGTCATCCAATTCAATAAAGGATTGGAATATTCCTAATTTTGAATAATAAACAATTGATTTATTTATATCTCCAGTAATCCTTCTAGCTATTTTCATAAATTTCATTGCTATTCTTGATTGTTTATATGAGTTTTTTAAATTTCTATATCCTTTAACGATTTCTCCTACACCAACATTAAAATTTGTGTTTTGAGCTCTTTTGCTGATACTTTTTTTTACAATATCTATCAGTTCATTTAAACATCTTATACTAGCATCATCCTCTTTATCAGAATCCATTTTTTGTAACATAACAATTTGAGATACATTTTTATAGATGTGCTCTTTAGGATAAAACATTGATATTTCATTAGCAATAATGTCAACTTCATCTAATTGTTCCAAAGAATACTTTTCCTTTTGATCTTCTGGAATAGAATGAATTCGATAATAAGCATCCTCTTTAAGATTTAACATATTGGCTGCTTCAGTAGTATCATCATAATTTAACTGACTATTTACTAAATTAAAGAAAATATCTCGATGATACTTTTTATGGATTTCGTTTTTTGCAAAGTCAAATGTGAATGAATACCTTAATGCATCAATCGCATTTTCAATCGCAACAAAATCAAAATTTGTTAACTTTCTATTTTTTTCATCAATCACAATTTTAATAGGTATATTTCCTATAAAAGTAATAGGTATAATATATTGATTATATTTTCCAGCATCTTGTTTTAAATAATTATACCTCAATCTTATCTCTGGACTATATTCTTTAATGTTATCTAATAAATCAAAACTACTTTTTTCTTCATATGTTGTAGCAAGACAACTCAAATTTTCATAATACATTGAAATTGGATTATCAATTATTGTATAAAGAAGCTCTATAATATTTTTAGGTGTTGCCTCCTTGTGGAAAATATATTCTTTAAGGTTATCATTTGTAACTTTGTGATACTTTAATAATGCCATTTCTTGATCAAAAACATTATCTAATATATATCTAATAATATCCCAATAATAATTTTGTCGAAGTAATTCAAACAGGGCAACCTCATTTTCAATACATAATCTTTTAAGTATATCTAGTTTGATATTAAAATTTTTTATGTTTCCACTATTTTTTATAATAAATCCAGATACACCTTTATCTATCAAATTTTGTATATGTGTTTCATACTGAGAAATTGTACAACTTTCATATATGAAAAAACTTGTAAGAAGTATTTCTCCTCCTTCTATGTACTTTTCCATATTTTCAACTTCTATGATTTTAATACCTTTTATTTCATTATCCAATCCTTTTTGTTCACTTAACAGTTTTAAATGGAATTTTCTTTGTAAATCTTTCATTTCTTGTACCAATAATACCATCTATTCTCTCCCCCCCCCCACGAATTTTATGATATTCTTTTCATCATTAATATTGCGTTATTTAATAATTGTATTTATAGACCATGCATAATGTAAATAATTTTTTTATGATTTATATAAAAAATGCATTTTTTCATTAATAACATGATACTCTATAACAGACAGATTAAATTCACAATATAGTAATATAATAACATATTACTAAAAGTAATTATAATTATTTTTAATAACTGAAAAAAATTTCTCATAAACAACTACTGTGTTCAAAAAATAGATTTTTGTTGATATTAAAAAAATAAGCAATCTTTTTCAGATTACTTACTTAATATGATGTTTTTCATTATAATCTTTTAAAATAAAATTACTAATTAATAAAGTCAAAAGTCCAAATAATTCTTAAGAATAAAAATCCAATTTCATCTTTTGTAAAACCTAAAGAATCAGTCTAGATTATATTTATTATAAATATGAATAGGAAGATAGTTTTTTCCTTTTGGAAGTTCTGTTCCATAAATCAAATGTTCGCATACTTTATGTACACATTCATAACTTTGCATATAAGCACTTTGATCAATGATATAAGTAACTTTCCCCTGTTTTAATGCTTCTTTATTTTGTGGCATTAAGTCAAATCCTAAAATATTGATATCATCATAACCTGTTTGTGCTATAACTTCTCCCGCATTTGCAAGCCATGAATCTACCATGACAATTGTCTTATAGTATTTCTTTGAAAGCATTTCTTTTAAAAGTTTATT
>ERZ834694.2900-NODE-2900-length-10843-cov-3.013812_pt1 | contig 10843 bp, 9 predicted proteins | sample MGYA00519691_ERZ834694 | MGnify/ENA primary metagenome ERZ834694 (study PRJEB31850, sample SAMEA3708758) | human gut metagenome | biome: human gut; feature: human-associated habitat; material: faeces | place: China | collected 2014 ... | reverse complement strand
AACGGATCACGGGATATGCGGCGTCTGTTCCGAGCTGTCCGCAATCTCTGCACCGCAGGCAGGGGATCGGTTACTTTACCTGACAGCCATATCCGAATGAGGACACAATAATATTACGCGAAACGCAAGATACCTCGGGATACTTGCTTTTGTTATGTGTGAAAAGCATTCTGCTCACGATAGGTGCAGAGTCTGTCCACAGGGGAATCTATCTGTGTCTATCATACTGCTTTCCCGTGTCCAATTTCTACCCCTTCTGTGCCCAGTTTCATCTTACTGCGTCCCAAGAAGAAGTTGCGGAATTTGGAAAGAGAAATACTGCTGTGAGATTGGCCAGATGGCCAGTGGCGGAATCGAAATGTAACATAAAACGCTTTGCTGGACCTGCATACTTTTCCGGTCCAACAAAGCGTTTTAGTATTTTTAACAAAACTTTTTTACTACATCTGTGTAAACACACAAAAACGACCGTTTGCGTTAACAGGTATTGAAAAAACGATTACATAGTGCTATGATTTCCCTGCGTTCTGGAAAAAACAATAAAGAATAGAGCGCACGAGGAAAAGAAGGGAGAAACAGCATGAGAAAAAAATTGATTGCACTGCTTTTGGCAGCGGTCACCACGGTGTCTTTGCTGTCCGGCTGTGGAGCCGACAGCGGTGTGATGGACACTGCTAACGCCAACGCAGTGGCTGGCGGCAACAGTAACCTGCCTGTGGTTACCTGGAAGATGGGGTCCACTTGGGGTGCCGGCAACGTCCACTTCACTGTGGATCAGCGCTTCGGCGAAATCCTCAGCCAGCTCACCGGAGGTCGCTTTACCGTGACTAACTATTCCGAAGGCGAGCTTTGCTCCGCCAAAGAGCTGTTTGATTATGTCAGTCAGGGCACCATTCAGTGCGGCGGCGACTGGGGCGGCTACTGGTCCGGCAAGGACACCGCGTTCGAGCTGCTGTCCACCATTATGGACGACTTCACCGCTCTGGACTACTACACCTGGATCTATGAGGCCGGCGGTCTGGACTGCTACAAGGAAATGTACGGCCAGTACAACATGAACTATTTCCCGCTGGTCACCAACCCCTCCGAGTCCGGTATCCGCTCTGTGAAGCCCATTACCTCCATCGCTGATATGCAGAAGATGAAGATCCGTCTGGGCGGCGTTATGGCTGGTAAGGCTGCTCAGAAGCTGGGCATCAACATCACCACCGTGGCTGCTTCCGAACTGTATGAGTCCCTGCAGCGCGGCGTCATCGATGGCGGCGAGTTCTCCGGCCCCAAGGCTGACGACTCCCTGAAGCTGCAGGAAGTGGCCAAGTACTGGTGCGCTCCCGCTTGGTATCAGTCTGCCGGCGTCAACGGCGTCATGGTGAACATGGACGCCTGGAACAAGCTGCCCGAGGAATACCAGACCGCCTTTGAGACCGCCGCCCGCCTCTGCTGCGGCGAACAGTTGTCCCGCTACATTTACAACGATATGACCGTCACCAACAAGATGATCGACGAGGAGGGCATCACGGTAACTCACCTCAACGACGAGGACTGGCAGAAGATCCGTGAGACCTGCCTCCAGACCTATGCGGAGGAGTGCGAGATCAACCCCAACTTCAAGATGGTCTATGACTCCATGCAGGCTTATCGTGAGACTGCCAACAACTACCGCGACTGGACCGGCGACTATGGCTTCGGCTTCAACCGGACCGAAGGTTAAGCCCCTTTCCTTATAAGAAATTCTGAAACATAAGAGAAAGAGGTGCTGAAATGAAAGTAATCAAAGGGATCTGCAACGGCATCGATAAGTTCAACGACATCCTTGGCCGTGTGTTTTCCGTTCTGGTGCTGGGCATTCTCGGTGTCATCCTCTGCGAGGTCGTTCTGCGGCGTATTTTCAACCGTCCCCAGATCTGGACCCAGGATCTGACCGTGATGCTCTTTGCCTGCTACATTATCCTGATCTGCGCGTATGGCTTCCAGAAGAAAGCCTTCGTGGCAGTAGACGTGATATTTGCCATGCTGCCCCAGATGGCGCAGCACATCCTGCACATCATTACTTACCTGATTTTCCTGGTGCCCTTTGTGGTAAGTATGCTGCCCACAAGCTGGAGATTTTTCCTGCGGGCCTACACCACCCATGAGCAGACCTACTCCGTGTGGGCCGCGCCTACCTGGCCGGTGAAGCTGTGCCTGTTTATCGGCCTTGCGCTGCTGGCGATTCAGTCTGTCTCTGAGATTCTCAAGCAGGTTCAGGCCATTGTGGAGCTGGCACAGGGGAAGAAAACGCTTCCCGCTGACGGAAAGGAGGCCCAGTAATGGCGGCAATTATGCAACAACTTCAGGCGTGGGTCTCCGCGTCCGGTATTCTCGCTGATAAGATGGCGGTCATCATGATCATCGCCCTGTTCGGCCTGATGGTTGTGGGCCTGGTGCTGGGTCAGGAACTGGCCTTCGTGCTGGGCGGCGCCGGTGTCATCATCGGCTGGCTGGCTTGGGGCGGCCCCGGCGTTACCATCGCCATGACCAAAATTTACGACCAGATGCAGAGTTACTCCATGGTGGCAATCCCCATGTTCGTGCTGATGGCAAACTTCCTGACCCATTCCAAGGTGGCAGATGGCCTGTTTGAGTCCATCCGTTACCTTCTTGGCCCCCTGAAGGGCGGTCTGGGTCTGGCCGTCATTCTGGTTTCCACTGTGTTCGCCGCCACCACCGGTATCGTGGGCGCATCCGTGGTCACCATGGGTATGCTGTCCCTGCCTGTGCTGCTTCGCAGCGGCTACAAGCCCTCTCTGGCCTGCGGCATGGTGTGCGCCGGCGGTTCTCTGGGTATTCTGATCCCGCCCTCCATCATGCTGGTGTCTATGGGCAGCTATGCGGAGGTTTCTGTCGGCAAGATCTTCTTTGCCGCCATTACCCCCGGTCTGATGCTTTCCCTGTGCTACATCATCTACCTGATGGTGGTCTGCCGCATTCATCCAGATTGGGGTCCGGCCATGAGCGCTGAGGAACTGGCTGAGATGCCTCTGAAGAAGCGCATCAGCGGTTCCCTCATCAACCTGATCCCGCCCCTGATCCTGATCTTCGCCGTGCTGGGTTCCATCTTCGGCGGTATTGCCACGCCTACGGAGGCTGCCGGCATGGGTGCGATCTTTGCATTGATCCTGGCAATTTTCTATAAGCAGTTCAGTCTGGAAATGCTGAAGGAGTCTCTGATCGATACTGCCAAGACCACCGCCATGGTGTTCATCATCCTGTTCGGCGCCGCGGCCTTCACCGGCGTGTTCATGTCTCTGGACGGCGATCAGATCATTGCGAACTGGGTGCTGGGCATGGGCATCGGCAAGTGGGGCGCTTTCGCCATCATGTGCGTCATTGTCTTCATCCTGGGTATGTTCATCGATTGGCTGGGCATCGTGATGATCGTATTTCCGATCTTCCTGCCCATTATGGACCAGTTCGGCTTTGACCGGCTGTGGCTGGTGGCTGTCACTGCCACGTTGCTGCAGACCTGCTTCATGACCCCACCTTTCGGCTTTGCTCTGTTCTATGTCAAGGGCATCCTGCCGGGGGATGTCAAGATCCAGGAAGTTTACAAGGGCGTTATTCCCTTTATCATCATTATCTGCATCGTCACCGTTCTGTGTGCAGTATTCCCGCCTCTGGTGACCTGGCTACCCAGCCTGCTGGCTAGCTAAGCAGAAAACAAAACATTAAGGATCAGTGCCCCGCCATTTTTGGCGGGGCACTGATTTGCATAGCGCTTTTAATGAACACGCATGCAGATGCATTAACAATAAAATCAAGACTCTACGGTGCAAATGGTACAGCTATCCAGGCGATAACTACTTCTTCCTGAAACTATTCGATGTCAGATGGAAACCCTATATCAGAAATTCTTCATTCTACTGCTTTTATGATTGCCTCCCTGATATGTTTTTATAACCATGAACGCATACAGCTTGCTACAAAAATGACCTCTATGGAAGTTCGATTTGGCACCGCTGCATGGCTAGTGTCCTAAATTATTGTCTAATTGACAGGGGTTGGCACAAGCCAGTGTCCGGTTTATGGGACACCTATGTGTGATAGACTACGGATAGAATCAAACGAAACAGAATCTTTCAAAAAATATTTTATCAGGGAGGAAATATATGATGGGAGTAATTTTGGCTCTGTTTGCGCTTTCGTGCGCATTGTCTACAGTCAGTGACGCTGCCGCTTACAGCGACATGAAACGGCAGCAGAAGGGTCATTGGGATAAAATGCGGGAACATATAAAGGAAAATTATGAACGCATGGCAAAAGAAAATGACTTTTATTGGCGTGCATCTGAGGATCCTTTTGGTATGATTGCGCCAGACCGGAGCCGCCACTATGACGGCACCCCCAGATGACGGACCGTTCACTATGAATAGAAAGCACCCAGAGAGACAGCCTCAAAAGGCCATTTCCTCTGGGTGCTCATTTCAGTGCTATTTTTCCAGCTCTTTGCTATTGGTCATATATAAAAGGCTTGTTTTGACCCCGGCATCATGACATTGGTCTTAGCTGGAGGTTTTGACTCAGGCTTCGGGGAGATCCCGTCCGTATTTTTGCAGAAGCTGGATAAAGCGTTCCGCGGGCTGCGACAGCGTATGGGCCTTCTGGCAGACCCAGCCGATGGTGATGGGATCGTCAAAGCCCTTGATGGGACGCTTGATCACCCCCTGAGCCCCGTTGCTTTCGGAGATGAAGCCGGTACCCAGATCATAGCCCTGACACTGCTGCATGACCATCAGGCTTTGATAGAGTCCGTTGACAATGGTGACCTTCTGGGGATAAAAGTCCGGCACCAGCATCTCCTCCTGCAAAACGGAGGGCGCGTCGGAGTCCAGCTCATACATGATGCAGGGATATGGGTGCAGCTCCTCGATCGTCAGGACCTCCTTGGAGGCCAGAGGATGGGACTTATGGATAAACACATAGGGCTTGCTGTCAAAAAGCGGGTGAAATTCCAGGTTGTTGTCGCCAAAGACACGGTTCATGTGCTTTCGGCTGCGGCTGCTGATGAACAATACGCCCAGCTCCGTGGTTTTGTCCACGACCTGCTGGATGACCTCCGGGCCCTGCCCTACCAGAAATTTATAGGTATAGGATTCCTTTTGATAGGTATTCTGATAGGCCATCATGGCGTCGATGACGAAGCAGTAATGCTGGCTGCTGACGCTGAGGGTCTCATGGGTCTTACCCATGTCCTGCGTAAAGTGCCGGGAGATATGCTCGGCGTCCTTCAGCAGCCGCTCCCCCATATTCAGCAGCTCCCGGCCTTCCGCCGTCAAGGTGATGCCGGCAGCGGAGCGGACAAAAATGGTAATTCCCAGTTCCTCCTCCAGCGCACAGACCATTTTGCTGATTCCGGGCTGTGATACGTACAGCGCTTGGGCTGCTTTACAGAAAGAGCCGTATTTAGCCACCGTGGAAATGTATTTCAACTGAAGAAGCGTCATGACAAATCGCCAACCTTTCCTCGTTTTTCGATGGATTTCTTGTATTATAGCACAAGAATTCCAAAATGTGCAACTATAATCATACCAAAATAGTCTGTTTTAAAAAAATAAACATTTTCGTGATACTAAACAACAGTTTTTAAAAAACAGGTGATTATAGGTCGATATATACAAAAGTAATTGCAGTTCATAACATCGGTTTATTGGACAAACGCGATTTCAGCCGCTATCATAAAAGTCAGCAAACGGTTCTCAGTTTTTCAGTGTGCAAAATAGGAAAATAGGGAGGAACTTATTTATGCAAGAGAAAAAAATCAAATTCACAGACGTCCTATTCGTAGGTCTGGCGTTCTTCGCCTCCTACTTCGGCGCGGGCAACCTGATCTTCCCGCCGATGCTGGGCCTGCAAAGCGGCAGCAACTGGCTCAGCGGCATGATCGGTATGCTGGCCTCCGGTGTGGGTCTGCCCATTCTGGCCATCATCGTGCTGGGTATGTGCGGCTCTGTCCAGAAAATCTCCGACCATGTGAACAAGAAGTTCTACACCGTCATGATCGGCGCCATCATGATCCTCTGCTGCTGCGTGTCCATCCCCAGAACCGCAGCCGTCGGCATTGAGATGGGCCTTCAGGGCATCTGGCCCGGCGCGCCCTACCTGATTTTCGTCATTCTCTACTTCGTGATTGCGTTCCTGTTCGCCAAGGACCGCGGCACCGCACTGGATAAGGTCGGCAAGATCCTGACCCCCATTATGACCATCATCCTGTTCATTCTGGTAGTCAAGGGCGCTGTCAGCCCCATCGGTACCCCCGGCGCCGCCTCCGTGGATAACGCCTTTGTCAACAGCTTCCTGGGTGGTTACAGCACCGGCGACGTTCTGGTGTCCTTCCTGGCTGCCGGCGTGTTCTTTGACAGCATCAAGCGCAAGGGCTACGAGGGTGAAGCCTTCCGCAAGGCCCATGTCCGGGCCTGCCTGATCGCCGCCGTCTGCCTGGCTATTGTCTATGGCGGCCTGCTGTATATGGGCGCCTGCGTCAGCACCGAGTACACGCCCGACAGCATCAGCAACGCCAACCTCCTGCTGTCGATCATCCGCTCCAGCGGCGGCCAGATCGCGATTTACGGCCTGTGCCTGTCCGTGGTGCTGGCCTGCCTCACCACCGCCATCAGCCAGATCACCGCAGTGGCAGATTTCTATGAGACCGCCACCCACGGCAAGCTGTCCTATAAGGTTCTGGTCATGATCGTCCCCATCGTCACCACCATCGTCGCCAGCTTCGGTCTGGATACCATCGTGAGCCTGACCTCCCCCTGGTTCTCCTTCTTCTATCCCATCACGCTGGTGATGACCATTCTGGGCATCTTCGAGAAGAAGATCCCCAATGACGGCGCGTTCAAGGGCGCTGTGTACTTCACGGTGATCTACGCCGTTCTGGATCTGCCCCACGAGTATGGCTTCGGCTTCCTGGACCCCGTTCTGAATCACATCCCCCTCTATGGTCTGGGCTTCGGCTGGATCGTTCCCGCCATCGTGGGCTTCATCGTGGGTCTCATTGCCTGGAAGGGCAAGGGCCGCACGGAGACCTGAGCAAACTGTTACTGAGCTTTATACCGTATTGGAATGGAACGCGCAAAGCGCGTAAGGAGGAATTTCTATGTCCATTGAAAAAGGCGACGCGACCAAATATGTCCATACCGGCAACGGCGAGCTGTGCTATGAGCTGAACAAGGCTCTGACTGTGCCGGAGACCTTCCCCATCTACCTGTCCTCTGCCTATATCTTCGATTCCATTGATCCCATCGACAAGATCTGCGACGAGGGCGCTCCCGGCTATGCTTACTTCCGTCTGGGCAATCCAAACGCCGACGCCACCTCTCAGATCCTGGCCGCCGGTGACGGGGCCGAAAAGGGTCTGGTATTCTCCTCCGGCATGGCGGCCATTACGACCTCCATTCTGGCAACGGTGAAGCCCGGCGATCACATCGTGGCCTCCCCCATCATTTACGGCGAGGCGTTCTACTACCTGAAGTATGAGCTGAAGCGCTGGGGCGTGGAGACCACCTTCATCGACTTCAACACGCAGGATGTGGCGGACTATATCCGTCCCAACACCAAGCTGGTATACGGCGAGACCATTGCCAACCCCCTGATGAGCGTACCGGACATCCAGCATCTGGCGGACGTGGCTCACGCCAACGGCGCCAAGCTGTTTATCGACAACACCTTTGCCACTTCGATCATTGCCAAGCCCATCAAGTACGGCGCGGATCTGGTGATTTACAGCGCCACCAAGTATCTGGGCGGTCACGATGACCTGGTAGGCGGCGCGGTGGTCGGCTCCGAGGAGATCATCAAGTCTCTGAGCTTCTACCTGGGTCTCTACGGCGCGAATCTGGGCGCCACGGAATCCTGGCTGCTGGCCCGGAGCCTGCGGACCCTGCCTCTGCGTGTTAAGAAGATGGCGGAAAACGGCATGGCGCTGGCCAAGTTCTTTGAGAGCCATCCCAAGGTGGAAAAGGTTTACTACCCCGGTCTGGAATCCTCCCCCAGCAAGGCGCTGGCCGATAAGCAGTTCGAGGGCAACGGCTACGGCGGTATGCTCTGCGTGAACTTCAAGGGCGGTCAGAAAGAGATCGACAAGCTCATCAGCAATCTGCAGCTGGTCCGCTTTGTTCCCACGCTGGCCGGTGTCGGCACCACGCTGACCTATCCGCCCAGAGCGTCTCACCGGGATCTCAGCCCCGACGAGCTGGCGGCCATCGGTATTACTATGGGCCAGATCCGGCTTTCTTCCGGTCTGGAGGATACCGACGATCTGCTGAACGACTTCGATCAGGCATTGGCAAAGATGTGATCCAGCGAAAGCAACACTGCGATTTTTCAAAAGAGGGACCGTTTCAGAGCGGTCCCTCTTTTACACGTCGACAGATCGGATATTTGGCGACAGCATGAAATTCATGGTGCCGATACATGGAAATCAGCAGCGGTAAACGCCGCAAAATATGCTGTAATTTCCAATAATAAGTGACATGGTAAACTACTTTACACAGACTGAAATCAGCGGATGTGCGATACAATGACCTTTTGGGAGCGCGCATGCATGGAAAAACCTTTATTACGGCAATGTCCCGGTGGGAACTGTCCAGACACCGTCCGGCGCGGGGGTCTCGACCCATAGGGTCTTGCCCCCCAGTTTGATCTGAACGGAGCCGCGCTCCATCAGCCGTTTTCTGGCAACGCCGTTTGACGGGAGGCCGTTCCGTCGCTGATACTGCGTGGTGGAAACCAGACTGCGGATAGTCCGGGGAGACAGTTCCGGCAGCGGGACCGGCTGCCAAAGGAACCTCGTGAACTGCGTCCGATACGTGTAAAGCATATATCCTTCACTGGTAAGCAGACGGCGCATTTCTGCATCGTGACGCTGCCCTTCCCCCTTTGCTCGCTTTGCAGCCTCGTGGCGCGCTTTTTCTACGGAGAGAGATTTGCGGGAGCGGCCGTCAGTCAGATAGTCGGCCAGATCTACGGTCCGGCATTTGACGGCGGCAGACGCATTTTCCCGCCAGAAACGGCCAAGATCCACGTCGGAGAGGAAGTAGTGCCCGTGGATCAAATGGGACTGTTCCTCCGGAGTGAGACGGTCCGCAAACTGTTGGATGATATAGGACATGAAGAAATGATTGACGTGAATGTGGCGGATGTTTGGGACGAAAAAATCTTCGATCCACTGCCGCTCGCAGCAGAACATACGGCACAGATCCGCGATCGTGTAGCGGTATTCGGAGCGGATCAGCGCAAGAATCTCTCTTGCCACCGCTTCTGCCGGGCGGTCCTCGGAGACTGGCTGGATGGTGTGGAGGAATGGAGTTGAAACGGACATGAGAGCACCTCCGATGGTGTGGTGGAATGCGTTTTTGTAAAAAATTTGCCCCGGAGGGGCAATTTATTTTGGTGTCGAAAGCTGTTTATTATAATCAGTATATACTGTTTATAAACGATTGTCCACATATTTTATTTGATTTTTCGGGCTTAACCAAATATGCAATAATTTCGCTGCCTATCGCATGTCTATCCATTTAAATATAAGGGTTGACATGGCATGGAACTTTACAGCTTGAACCACGCTTCATTGCGTAGACCCCGCTGCTCTGCGGCGAAAAAGGAATGGTTCGCTCCCCCTCCTTCTCCGTCAAACAAAATCCTGTAATCCGATCCGCGGACTGCTAACACATTTTCTGTATGGCCGTAAACATCCAGCGTAAAACTGGCAGTGACATGGCCCAGATTGATCTGCATTTTCTGCATCTCCTCTCATCGTTAACCGACTGCGGCAAGCACCATCTGCTGAATACGGCTCATGACGCCAATGTAGTAGGAAAGCTCTGAGGCCGTTAGCTCAGACTCATCTATGCTTTCCAGTGCCTCCATGGTCTCTGTGTATTGGCTCATGTAGTCGGCATACTTTGCCATCAAGGTCAGATTGCTGGGATCATCAGAAAGTAACTGCATAAACTCCACAAATTCACCGAAGAATGCTTCGTAGCTGTCCATCGCTTTCTTGAACTCGGGGCGGATCGCCGCATCATCCGCCGCAGGTGTTTCCTGTACATCCGGCTCTTTTGCCGGGTCTGCCGCCTGCACCGTATTGCTCTGACTATCCTCCTGCGCTTTTTCCGTTGTCTCCGCGTCATACCGTTTCAAAACTGCGGCAAAATCATAGTCATCTTTATAAATAGCCGTACCGATGGCCGAGCACATTCCATAGATCCTGCTGCCATGTTCCGACAGCAAACGGTAAATTTCGGAGTGAGCGCCGGACCATGCCTGATAGAAGTAAGATCTCTGTTCACTGTACTCTTTGTACGGAACAAGGTCATAAGCATCCTCCAAAACGCCGTCATAATATTCGTCATACAGATCATCCATCAGATCGTCATAAACGTCATCATAGAAATCGTCTCGCACATCATCGTATACGGAATCGTAGACCTTATCTGCCGCTCTGTTCATGGCCTTGTATGTATGCTCTGTCTGTGTGGACATCAGGATGAAATACTGTTTGCAATTTTCCTCCGTCCTCTGGAAAAGCTGTGCGGTCTCCGTTTCAACCTGCGTATACCAGTCATCGATCATCTGCCGGTTTTTTACGTAGTTCTTATAGTCTCCGCCAATTACGGCGTTAATTGTGTCCAGGCTGTCTCGGAAGGCTTGTACGGTTGTTTTGTAGTCATCTTCAATTGCCTCAAGGATACCGTCCAGCGTGTCCGCAACCGGTTTTTCAATCTTTTTGGGCTTGTTCCCTGCCGATGTCGCTCCGGTATTTCCAGTCGCACCGCAAGCGCATAATGTCAAGGTTATCACA
>ERZ834694.2885-NODE-2885-length-10884-cov-2.072029_pt1 | contig 10884 bp, 10 predicted proteins | sample MGYA00519691_ERZ834694 | MGnify/ENA primary metagenome ERZ834694 (study PRJEB31850, sample SAMEA3708758) | human gut metagenome | biome: human gut; feature: human-associated habitat; material: faeces | place: China | collected 2014 ... | reverse complement strand
TATACTGTTTCATTTGTTTCATTTGTTTCATTTAAAAACTTATCCATTACTTTTCTCCAATCATCTTATCATAACTAAACCACTACTTAATTAGCACCTCATTTATTGTTCGATTAATTCCGTCTTTTATATCATATCTAGCATGCCATCCCAATTTCTGCAGCTTGCTACTATCTAATCTGGCCTTAGTTGCTTTACTATATCCTGCACTTTCATTTTTACTTGGCACATCAAATACAACTTTTTTTCCAACACTTTCAGCTATTGTTTCTGCCAAATCTCTTAACCTGATATCTGACTTTTCATCAGCAATGTTATATGCCTCACCACATTTGCCAAGTAACATAACAGTTAACAATCCTGCTACTGCATCACTAACATAAGTGTACGAATAATATTGAGTTCCTTTGCTTTTAAGAACTATATCTTCACCCTTAATTGCTTTATGTAGGAATTGACTCATAGCTTTAGTATCACTTTCAAGAAGTGTAGGTCCGTATGTTCTTGTCAACCTTGCTATAACTACATCCAATTGTTTCTGTTTTATGTATGCCTGACACAATGCCTCACCACATCTCTTACTTTCCGGATATCCTGCCCTTAAGGTGTTACAGTCAATATATCCACAATACTCTTCATTAAACTTCTCTACATCTCCCCTGTTTTCTCCATATATCTCATTTGATGATGCGAATACAACGCGTTTAGCTTTACATTTATCAGCAAGCTTAAGCATATTATATGTTCCAATAATATTAGTTGTTATTGTTTCTATAGGATATGTAGCATATGCAACTGGGTGTGTCATACTTGCTAGATGAATAACATAATCTACTTTGTTAATATGGTCTATATATTGTCCATTGTTTACATCACATACGATATACTCTAACATATCACCGTTATCACAGTAGCTAAATCTTTCTCTTAATTTATTCTCATCTCTTCCCATCGCATATACTTTACAATTAAGTCCTTTTTTATTCTTATACATAATAACATCTATAAACTTCCAATAAGTCCTCTTGCTCCTGATATTACAACTGTTTTATCATGTAACTCTGACCATGAAAGATTTAACTCCGCCACATATTCTATATCTTCTATATACAATTCATTTTCCCATATATTCATATCACTTCATCCAATCATTCTTATCTATTCCTAGATAGCTTTTAAATATATCAAGATCATCTTTCGTTGTCAGCTTAATATTCTTATCTGAACCCTCAGCAAAATATAATCTGACTCCCAGTTCAACCATCATTGTATTCGTATAAGCTGATCCATATATTCCTATTTTTTTCTCATATGCCTCATGATATTTCTCATTCAGGAGATTGAATCTATACGCCTGCGGTGTTGATACCCTTCGAAGTGTTTCTCTTGGAATATATGATACTGTTGATATATCATCATCGATTACAAATATCTGTTCATTATACGGCATAGATGTAACTGCATTGCCATACTGACCACATTTGTTAATAACATCCGACAGCACTGATGGCTCTATTAATGGACGTATTCCATCATGTATTACTACTATATCATCTTTATCACACCCTATGCTTTCAAGATAATATACTCCGTTCCTTATTGATTCCTGCGCAGTATTGCCGCCTTTGATTATCCATTTAAGCTTATCTATTCCATATTGCTTTGCATAAGCCCATACCACATCTTCCCAACCTTCTATACACACCACTCCGATTTCATCTATCTGTGGATGTTCTTGAAACCCCTGAAGAGTGTACATAATTACTGGTTTATCATATACATTAATGAACTGCTTAGGTATTTCCTGATTCATTCTTTTTCCTACTCCACCAGCTATTATAATCGCTCTATTCATTTGAATTCCTCTTCTATTCATTCATTTTATTAATTACTGCCACTACTACTTTTTCTGATGCTCTTCCACCTTTTACATATTCAAGTGAGTTTTCCATATTCTCTACCAATTTCTCATATACTTCTTTGTTGAATAATAATATATTTTTTTCCAACTCATCATTATTTTTTGCTATAGAAAATGGTAATTCTGCATCGTATTTAGTAACATTATGATTCATATATACTTCACTATCAGTATCTGAGGACAAATTCCATATCAGACTTCCCCTATCATGTGTATACTGTTCTATATCATCTGCATATATAAATACAGGAATTCTACCACACATTGCATCAAATGCTGCACTTGAATAATCAGTTACATAAGCATCCATTGCAGCTAATATTTCGTACATATCATCTTCCTTACTTGCATTAATTATTCTCCCTTCAAGACCAGTTTCACTATACTCATCAACTGCATCAGCCAGCTGCGGATGAACTCTTACGCACAAATACCATTGTCCACCAAATTTCTTTCCAAGATTATCTATCATTTTCTTAAAATCTATAGTCCAAGTTTTAGAAAAGACATACCTTCTACCATCCTTTGCGCCCTCTCTAAATGTAGGCGCAAACATAACAATCTTAGCATCTAAAGGAATATTATATTTCCTTCTATAGCTATTTTTCACTCCTGTTCTATCATTATATAAAATGTCACACCTTGGTTGTCCCGACATAATATATGTTCCATTATATATAAGGCCTTTTCTAAAGTACTCTGCTATACACTTTGAATCCGCTACTATATCATCTATCATCTCTGAATCATTCTTACTTACAAGATATGCCATTGTAGAAAATGCTTCTTTTCTCCACAAACCTATATTCTTAAATCCCATATTAGCATGCCATGTATTAACATAATATTGCCTCTTTCGTTTCACTGTTCCATAGGGCTTTCTATAATTATCAATCCATACTTTAGATCTTGATAACCAATATGCTCTACTCCATAACGTATTGGGAACTTTGTGTATATAATCAGGAAACTCCTTATTCATATCATTAACAAACCAAATAATTTTACAATCTGGCTTTCTATTATGCAACTCCTGAATTATATACTTAGGATTACATCCAAAACCTCCTCTTCCCTCAAATGTACATACCGATACCAATTTATTATCTATAGGAAATATTCTGCATATATAAAAGCAAAGGCTATTAAAGAATGCCATTCTTTTTCTTTTTCTTATATAATGTTGTTCTTCTTTACTTTTTATTTCTGGTATATAATTATAATTCATAAACTGCTGTTCAACTCTCAATATTCATTCTCAAATTGTTTTTTTATCATAAAAAGCCTTGCATACAAATGCAGGGCTTCATACACCAATCGTCATACTCTATGTTCATATAACAACCATTCTGATATATTCATTAAGCGACTCCATTCGCATATAAGCATCTAATTCACTTCATTAAATTATGATGTTTAATTCATAAATCCTATTTACATGTTTATTATCGGATTATATTGCTATTTTCTTAACCTTATATAATCATAATGCTTGTACCTGCGATATCTAATCATTTATATAAGTCTTCTCCCTTTAACCTACACAACATTTCCATATACAGCACTATGTGATACTAGTTTTCAAATGTCTCAACATATCTTTCTAATTCTGCTATTTTGTCTATTAAAACCTCGTCTTTCTCATTTGAAGTCACTTCTTGTATATCATCACCTATATTATTATATAATACTGCCTGTCCTCTATTATCTATTACTAGTTTAGATTTAATGACTTTTTTCTGTCTATTCAGTAATTCTGAATAATATATAACATCATATTCACCCACATATATATTATCTATCTTATCACAACTCATTATTCCATATAGACTATATGGAATCCATCCATTTCTATTATTCTCTCTAAATTTAATACTTAAAGTAGTTGCAACCTGATATGCCAATTCTTCAGGAGTATGCCAGAATTCACATGGTTTTGTTTTTACTTTTTTTATAAATTTTCTTAAAGCCGTTCTTTGTTTATTATTTTCTTCTTTATATTGTTTTTTTGCGTCATCTGCAATAATAAATGCTAATATAGGTATCCCCTTCATCAACGCATAATTATATTCTTTTTCAGTATAGCTTATTTTTTCTTTTTCTATCAATGTTCCACAACATCTTCCTATAATTAATACATAATAATCTGACATATCAATTGTATTCTTAATCTGAATCCACTGTTTCTCATTATCTGCATGAAACATTTCCATTCCTATAGGAAAATGATATAATTTAAGAATAGCTTGTGTTACTTTTTGTCTTTCTTCTTTTAAATCCTCATACGTAGAACTTATAAATATCTGATAGCGTTTATTCATATTCTATAATCCTCTTATTGTATTTCACGCTCATCTTCAATCAATAAATATTTTCTCATAAAAGTATTTTTATTCAATATCTTTTTACTGTTTTTATACAATTATATAATACCATTGAACACAGCAACAAGCCACCCAAATCCTAAAGACTCGAATGGCTTGTTCTTTTCTCTATATAGTATTGCCTCCATGCAAGCATCAGGATTTATTCAAATCCTATCTTTTATAATTTCATTTGCTTATCTAAGCTTTAATTGTTACACATTCACTCTTCCGGTCTCATTAACCCCGTTACGTTTTCTGTTATATATGTAAGCCTTAGACTATCAAAATTCTCATCAACCCTAATTGCCAGCATTTCTGCGATATCGTCATCTATTCCTGTCATATCAGTCAATTGATACTTTATTGATTCCATTGAGTAGTTCTGATATATGCAGAAATTAATAACCGCTGACAGGCATCTTACAAGGTCGTCCACTTCTTTGACTTTTTTAGCATAAGCTTGTCCATTTAATTTAAACAGCATATTATACCTATGTATTCTATATTCGAATATATCGTTAATTATCTGCTTCTGTGTATCTTTGTCCACTTTTCTGAATTCGTTAAATTTCAGATATATAAGCATTTCACTTTGTGCTTTCTTGACAAGCATATTGTATATGCTCTCTTCATTAATAGCACTTTTTATATAGTTATCTTCTATCTCATTATTTTTAACCATTGTCTTCAATTCTTCTATAATATCTGAAAATATCACATCTGTTTTATCCTCATTATCATAACTTTCAGCATAGCACTTTTTTGTCAGTTCTTCCTTCCATGCTTCTCCTACTTCTTCTTGAAATCGTTCCAGATTGTTTTTCATTTTTTGTCATCTCCTTACCATTTGCATTTATAATTTTTTGAGCAGGCACATTTATAATTTCGTTAAATTTTAAGCTCGTTGATTGTTTCTGCTTATCTATTGTTAGTGCCTGCTGTATATTCGTCAGCCATTGCCTTTGAACATCTGTATCTCTTTGCTCCACTATTTGAAATACATTCACATCAAACTTATCTTCATAGCTCTTGCTATTTCTTAGCACCTTCCGTTCCCATGCTTTTTTTAAATATTGGTCTTCTTTTTTTTGCTTACTCTTCACTATTTTTTTTGCATACCTTATTCCATTATCGGTAAGATAATATATTTTGTATTTACCACTTCTTTCAGTTCTTAATACATCCGCCTTTGAATCTCTTATTCTTTTCATTATGTTTGAAAGATTTGTTGTGGTCACTTGCAACTCTTTGGCTAATTCATTATGATTCATAACATCTTTTTCAAACAATAGTTCAACTATTTTATCAGAATACCGTGAGTTTATATTTTTTATTTCAAGTAAATCATTCTTGTAATCAGCTATTCTTGACATTATTGAATATAGTGCCATTTCATAGCCTGCTTCATATATTTTCCATAGTTTATCTTCAACACTAGGTCTTATATCTCGATTAGTGGTATATACAGCATCCTGTGTATCTAATATGCTTACTATGTAGTTATATGTTGCTCTTTGTTTTTTGGTTTTTCTTGGTAAATCTTCTTTCATAGCTTTATAATCAGCTCTTAAAAAATCGCTAAACAACTTATCTTCAAGTTGAACATTCTTTTGAGCAAATTCTTTCGAACTGATTTTTCTTATATCATCCGTATGTACATTTTCGTTTCTTTTCATATAATACTCCATTCTCTCACGGTTTATCTAATCATATGTATACTATAATGAAGTCAGAGGATTGTCTGCATTGTAATACAACGCAACAGTCCTTTGACATTCATCCTTATAAAAGAGTATTTTTTTTTGTAAAATTCCCAGTTAAGTTGTTTCTTAGTTTATATACGCCTACACCTTTATGTTATACATAAAGAAACATGCCTTTTTCTCTCCACATTCGCATTTTTCGTCACGCTTGTATACTTTATCAGTATTCTGATTGCTTTTTTCATTGCATATACTAAGCATACTGATTTCACCTGAGTTATAATAGCTATCAAACAAATTAGATTTGAATACTGAGCATGTATTAATCCATATTGAATTAAGATTATTGACTCCATTAGAGGAATAAACTTCGTAAAAATAATTATATCCTGGTGATAACGAGGGATTAATTACAATATCCGTCCTGAGTTTGCATAACATATTGCGTACATCATTCATCAGATAATCAACGCATATTGCTTCTGCTATGCTGCCAACTCCTTCTATCATTATGATATGTAACTCCTTACCCATTTTAATATCTTCCATATAATCGACTTCCCCTTTTATATAATGAAAAGAATGAAGTTTATTCTGTATTATTATGTCCCTTTTGCCTGGACCATACATAATAACACCTTGATTGTATCCTTCTTTCATATATGAAGGTAAGAACACCAAAACATCTGATTTGGTATTTTCAAGAATTCTTCTGAAATCATCTTCAAGCTCTGGCATTCCCATAAGCTCTGGAAATACAATAATATGAGCACCACTGTCTATAGCCGCTACCAATGTATTAACACAACGGTCTCTCACTTCTTTTTTATTCTTTACTCCATAAAACGTCATTGTATTAACCACACTATCTTTACATTTACATTCAAACTTAGCATAATCACATATAGGTGAGACTGCAATACTCAACTCATCGTCTAGCATTTCTCCTTCAAAGAAATCTCCCAGATAATGAAACACAATCTTATATTTTGTTTCATCTTCCTTAAACAATACTATATGTTTTTTCAGAAACATATTGATATTGGATAACATCATATTTTGTTTACTTGTGTTAGGCAACTTTGACCTGACATGAGGGTATATCTTTATCTCTTGATCATTATATTTACTATTCAATGGTTGAATGATTGTATTATCTGGCTCTATATCAACAAAATCATTATGATTGTGTCGATTAGAATGTGATATTTTGTACTCAGGTAATTGGTTGTCAAATAAAGTTATAATGGCGTGGATATAACATAATTTTCCTATTTCTTTTCTACGTTTTTCCTTCTCTTTTTCATCCTCGATTTTTTCTAATTCATTTTCATTAATTGCACCTCCATTTTTTATCTCTTCTAATTTCTCATTTATCATACGTTCTTCTTTAGCTGAAAGCATACCATTATTTGTATTCGCATTTTGTAGAATCTCGCCGATTTCTTTAAATGCGGATATATTATTCATCTTTGCATTAAACGATTGTAATTGATTAAGCACTTTCCTATTAATCAACGGCTTTATCTTACACAGTAACTCAGCCCACACATTATATATATCTGTATCACTGTCCATTGAGGCATCACCTCCTTCTATTAATATTAATAATATTACTTTTTATATACGAAGTCAATATACACTTCACGTTTTGTTCACGTTATTAATATTAAAACACATACACTTCTTCATATCTCCCATCATTTTCCCTTATGGCTTCACTCACGCCACCACATCCACCTGATGCAAGCAGCTTCCTGCAACGTGAAAGAAGGCTTATTGATGCTATATACTCTGCTCCCAGTAGAAAGCCATCTCTTTTATCCTGTTCTTCTTTGTGCATATCAAATAACAGCTGTCCCTTTTTAGTTATATATCTTTTCTGATCTGTAAATGATATTTTATCACCATATCTGTGAGAAAAATATTCGTAATACGATGCGTCCTCTGTAGACATATATATATGCCTCAGTGAACTATCTGCCATAAGCATTTCATCTATCTTATCGCCTATCATCTCTTTGCTGGCATGGATTGGATGATTTGCCAGATGTGTATTCACATAGTCAGTACCTCTTGCCAGAACTCCTAAAGTATGCTCTGGTTCTTTAAGATACCTCTCCATTCTTTCTTTCACATATAACTTTATTCTTGAATTATATATGCCTTTATTCCAGCTAAGACTCACGCCTTCACATATAATATTCATTATACCGTCTGTTACATTTCCATTATAAAATGTTGGTGTATAATACACATTTTTACTTTTACTTATATCTTTCATAGAATAGCCCTCAGGCTGCTCATAAAACTTGCTCCACACATCATCATATGTACTGTTCTGACAGAAACTGTTGCCAGACATGTTAAGTCTGATTACTGGTATAAAGCCTTTACTTTTGGCATACCTTGCACAAGTCTCTACTTTAGCAAATATTGCAAACAAACCAAGACTATCATATCCTCCATCAATAACTAGAAAATGCTTATCTGGATTTTCATCTCCATGTTGTCTATAATCAGAAAACATAAATGTGAATGCCATTATCTCTTCATAATACATTATTCCCTGATAATATCTGTCCATTGGTTCTGCATGAGGTATTCCATACATAATGTGCAGCTTCTTCATACCATTTCCAAGCTTTGTAAGTATTTCCTCTGTAAGTGACTCCTCATACCAGCATTCATATGGCATATCTGGCAGCACTGGAATCATCTGTTCCCATGACTTTCCTACCAGCACAAGCCTCTTGCCTTTCCACAATTATATTATGTGCCATATAAAACATATCCGGACCATACTCAACTCTTATATCCCGAGGTTCTTTATTATTCATCAACAATTTGTATGTATAATATACCCCATCTGATATCTGTATTATCTTATTCTTCCCTGTTCTTTCAAAATACCCCTGTAAATCTTTTCTATCTTCCTCACTCAAGCTGCAGTATTGCACTATATCTTCTATTCCACGTTGTGCTATCATATATTTTTCACCTTATACTTATTAAACATATTTTTACCTGATTATACAACATGCTTCATCAGGCACACAACCATATCACTATCACGTTGTGCTAACATTATGCCGATATATTAATAAAAGTTTATTTTAAAATATCAAAGGAATATTTCATATGGCTAATGACAACCAAAACAATAACAATCAGAATAATAATCAAAGCAATAATGAACAAGTCTTAACTGATATTATTCTTAAAGCCTCTTCATATATGGATAATAGCAGCTTTGACTCTGCTCTTAACACTATACAGAATGGTCTATCAATATCACCAGACAACTATGAACTTATCTTTATGTCAGCTTTATGCTATGAACAAATTAATGAGATAGAAGCAGCCTATTACCGCTATCGTCTCGCTATATATCTTTCAGCCCGTGATACTGGTGATTCTTCTGATGATTCTGCTCTTATAAAGAATGAACTTAACCGTATGTGCGAATATACGAATGCTGATAAATACAAGCTTGCTGTTTCTTTAGAACAGCTCATCCTGGAACGCATACATTTAAAAGAATATAATTCCACATTTTATTTCCTAAAAAGCGTACTATATGATGTTAACCATACTGCTTCACGTATAGTCATGACAGAAGGAAATATGCTCCTGTTTATTATGCTTGAGATATGCTTAAGCGAACAGAATACATACAATCTAAAAGACAATTTATCTGACAGGCTTATTGACTGCAGTTCTAAATTCACAAATATATTTTCCCGATATGGCTGTGATTATACTGTATTTCATGATGTATATAAACGCATACGTTTCATACTAAGGCATATACGTTTTGGTATTTCATCAGATTATCATAAAGAATTAACAGATGTAATATCACAATACTCTGTTACAGGAGAAATGCTTGCAGTATTAGTTGAATATTGTATCGACCCTCCATGCTGGTGTGATACTCTTGATAAGATTTATAAGTTTATTCTTTCTGACTATCCAATACAGGCTGAGCTTATACGACGATATAGCATATGGATAGCAAAGCAATATTCTGGCACTACACAGACATGTATGCCAGTTGAATGTCATAACAATCATGCTGCAGTCACATATCTTGATTACAACAATCGCATCCAACAGTCTTTGGAATATCAAGAAGCCAGCCGTTATGAAACTAACTGTCGTACATATGATAATTCACGTATAAGTATTATCTTCTGCACAAATGATGACTCTTACTGTGAAGAATGTATACTTTACCTTAGACGTCTCTATATACCTGATAATATGCACCTCGATATAATCGCTGTCAAAAATGCACCCGGCATGGCTGCCGGTTATAATGCAGCCATGGAATATAGCAATGCACGTTATAAAATATATATACACCATGATACATTTATAATAGATACTCATATATTATCCAAGCTGATTAATGTCTTTAACAACAATCCAGATGTTGGTTTGATTGGAAACAGTGGAACTACCAGGATGACTGATGATGGAATATGGTGGTCAAGTGATTATTATTTTTACAGAATCAACATATATCAGGATAATTTACTTAATGTTGCTCGTTGTACACCTTCACATACTGATGGAACCATAGATGATGCAGCAGCCATAGATGGCATATTCATGGCAACATGCACAGATATATACTGGCGCGAAGACCTCTTTGATAACTGGCATTTTTATGATATATCACAAACATATGAATTCAGAAAGCACGGTTTAAGAACGGTATTTCTTAACGATACAGATATAACACTTTTACATGAACTTTCAACTAAGCCTTCTCCTGTTGACTATTATGAGAAATACCGCCAGATTTTTCTTAACAACTACGATATCAGACAATAATACACCTGTTATATCTCTATACCCAGCTGGGAATATTGTACTCTCTTCTGTG
>ERZ834694.2884-NODE-2884-length-10884-cov-3.066303_pt1 | contig 10884 bp, 11 predicted proteins | sample MGYA00519691_ERZ834694 | MGnify/ENA primary metagenome ERZ834694 (study PRJEB31850, sample SAMEA3708758) | human gut metagenome | biome: human gut; feature: human-associated habitat; material: faeces | place: China | collected 2014 ... | reverse complement strand
CCAAGGCCAAGGAGCTGCTGGCACAGGCCGGCTATCCCAACGGCTTTGACATGACCATCTCCGTTCCCTCCAACTATCAGCCCCATATGGACACGGCGGAGGTGGTGGCCGAGCAGCTGCGTGCTGTGGGCGTCAACGTCACCATCCAGCCCATGGAGTGGGGCGTGTGGCATGAGCAGGTCTATAAGGGCCGGGACTTCCAGGCCACGCTGGTGGGCCTGGATGCCAGTGCCATGACGGCCCGTGCGCTGCTGGAGCGCTTTACCTCGGATCACGCCAAGAACTTTGTCAACTACAACAATCCTGACTACGATGCGCTGTTCACGCAGGCCCTGAACGCCTCCGACGACACGCAGCAGGCGGAGGTTTACAAGCAGATGGAGACCATGCTCTCCGACACCGCCGCCAACCTGTACATTCAGGATCTGGCGGATCTGGTGGCCATGCGTCAGAATCTGGCGGGGCTGGAGTTCTACCCCATCTATGTGCTGGATCTGTCCACGGTGCATTTTGTGAAATAAGGACGGCGAGACCGTCCCCATAGAAATGAGGCGATGACCATGAAATATGCGGCAAAGAAGATCGTGTGGATGCTGCTGACCATGGTCATCGTCTCATTTTTGGCCTTTCTGGCCTTTCGCATCATCCCCGGCGACCCCACCGCCAAGCTGCTGGGCGAACAGGCCACCCCGGAGCGGGTGGAGGCCCTGCGGCAGGAGCTGGGGCTGGACCGTCCGTTTCTGGAGCGGTACGTCAGCTGGCTGGGGGATTTCGTCCGGGGGGACATGGGCTCGTCGTACAATTACAGTATGCCGGTGAGCCAGATGCTGCAGGGGAAAATTCCCGTGACGGGACTTTTGACCCTGCTGTCGTTTCTGCTGATCGTGGTGCTGTCCATCCCGCTGGGGCTCTTCACCGCCCGCCACAGCGGCGGGGCGCTGGATAAGGCCCTGACGGTGGTGAATCAGGTACTGATGGCGGTGCCGGCCTTCTTTACCGGTATCCTGCTGACGTACCTGTTCGGTCTGCTGCTGCGGTGGTTCGTGCCGGGGAGCTTCGTCTCACCGGCGGAGAGCTTCTGGCAGAGCGCCGGCTATCTGGTCTTCCCCGCTGCCGCCATTGCCATCCCCCGCATCGCCATGACGGTGAAGATGCTGCGCTCGGCGCTGCTGGCGGAGATGAACAAGGACTACGTCCGCACCTCGTACAGCCGGGGCAACGACCGGCGGGCCACCCTGTACCTCCATGTGCTGCGAAACGCCCTGCCGCCGGTGGTGAGCTTTCTGGCCATGACGGTGGCGGATATCGTGGCGGGCTCTGTGGTCATCGAGCAGGTCTTTGCCATTCCGGGGCTGGGGCGGCTGCTGCTGACCTCCATCTCCAACCGGGACTATCCGGTGGTGCAGGCCATCGTGGTACTGGTGGCCTTCTGGGTGGTGCTGGTGAACCTGCTGGGGGATCTGCTGAATCAGCGGCTGGATCCCCGTCTGCGGCTGACGGATTGAGCCGCACACATTTGTAAAGAGAAATTTCTATGGAAAGGGGGCAGGCTCCGTGCTGCTGCACCAGAAAAAGAATCACTATCTCCGCATCGGCCTTGCCATTACGGCGGTCATCACGGCCATGGCGCTGGTGGGCTGCTTCTGGACGCCCTATGCCCCCACGGCCATGTCCGGCAGCGAGAAATTCGCTGCGCCCTCCCTGCGGCACCTGTTCGGTACGGACAATTTCGGCCGGGATATTTTCAGTCGGGTCATGGTGGGCGCCCGCACCACCTTCTTCATCAGCGCCTGCACCGTGACCATCGGCGCCGTGGTGGGAACGCTGGTGGGCGCCCTCACCGGCTACTTCGGCGGGCTGGTGGACGAGCTGCTGATGCGGGTCAACGACGCTGTCACCGCTTTTCCCAGTATCCTGCTGGCTCTGGTGTTCATCTCCCTGCTGGGCTTCGGCACCTACAACGTCATTCTGGCGCTGGGCATCGCCTTCATCCCCAGCTACGCCCGTGTTATCCGGGGAGAGTTCGCCCGGCAGCGGGAGATGAACTATGTGAAAAACGCCCGGCTCATGGGGGCCAGCCACCTACGGATCATGCTGGTACACATCCTGCCCAACACCCGGCAGGTGCTGCTGCCGACGCTGGCCATCGGGTTTAACAACGCCGTTCTGGCGGAGGCCAGCATGAGCTTTCTGGGCATTGGTGTCAAGCCGCCGGAGGTGTCTCTGGGCTACATGATGTCCGAGTCCCAGAGCTACATGGTTCGTGCGCCGTGGTATATGCTCACCTGCGGCAGTGTCATCGTGCTGCTGATCTTAGGGGTCAGCCTCATCGGCGAGGGCCTGCAGCAGAAGAAATGGGGGAGGTAGCGCCATGCTGGAGATCAAGGACCTTCATGTGCAGTTCCATACCTCCGACCACGAGGCGGTACGGGGCATCGACCTGACGGTGCAGGACGGTGAAATTATGGGACTGGTGGGCGAATCCGGCTCCGGCAAGACCGTAACGGCCATGATGGTGTCCGGCCTGCTGCGACCGGAGCAGGCGGACTTCCGGGGCCGCATCCTGCTGGACGGCGAGGATCTGCTCCACGCCGGCGGCCAGCGCATCCGTGCCATTCAGGGCAAGGATATCTGTGTGGTGTTTCAGGAGCCTATGAGCGCCATGGACCCCACCATGCGGATCGGTAAGCAGGTGGAGGAGTGCCTGCGGGTCCACACGGACCTGTCGGCGCAGGAGCGGCGGCAGCGGGCCCTGCAGGCTCTGCGGGACGTGGAGCTGCCGGACCCGGAGGGGATCTGCGACAAATACCCCCACGAGCTTTCCGGCGGTATGCTCCAGCGGGCTATGATCGCGGCGGCCATTGTGAACCGCCCGAAGCTGCTGCTGCTGGACGAGCCGACAACGGCGCTGGATGTGACGATTCAAGCGCAGATATTGGAAATGCTGAAAAAGCTGAACCGGGAGAGCGGTGTGTCCATGCTGTTCATCTCCCATAATCTGAACGTGGTACGGAAGCTGTGCCGCCGGGTGGCGGTGATGCAGCGGGGCGTTCTGGTGGAGGAGGGAGATACCGATCAGGTATTCTACCATCCTCAGCACCCCTACACCCAAAAGCTCATCGACGCCATCCCCACCCGGAACCGAAAGGAGGAGCGGCCATGACCGAGGAGCTGGTGCTGTCCCTCCGCCATGTCACTGCCGGGTACCGGGAGGGCGGCGTATTGGGACGCAAGCGCTTTCACGAGGTGCTCCACGATGTTTCCTTCGATGTGCACCGGGGTGAAATTTTAGGATTAGTAGGCGAATCCGGCACCGGAAAATCCACGCTGGCCAAGACCATCTTGGGCATGGTGCGGCCGGAGGCCGGACAGGTCATCCATTATACGAAACGGCCTCAGATGATCTTTCAGGACCCGTACAGCTCTCTGAATCCGGCGTATCCGGTGGAATGGCTTTTAGAGGAGCCGCTGCGGATCTACGGAAAGTATGACGGCCCGGAGCGGAAGCGCCGGGTCCGGGAGATGCTGGAACGGGTGGAGCTGCCGGAGGAAGTGCTGAAAGCGAAGCCATCGGAGCTTTCCGGCGGACAGCGGCAGCGGGTGTCCATCGCCGTGGCCCTGATCCAGCGGCCCCGCTTCCTCATTGCTGACGAGCCGGTCAGCGCACTGGACGTGACCATTCAGGCCCAGATTTTGAAGCTGCTGCGGGAACTGCGGGATGAACTGGACCTCAGCTACCTGTTCATCTCCCACGATCTGAACGTGGTCTACCAGCTTTGCGATTCTGCTCTGGTGATGAAGCAGGGGCGCATTGTGGAGCAGGGGACGGTGGACGAGCTGTTCGACCATCCCAAGGACCCGTACACCAAGCAGCTGTTGGCGGCGGCGGAATAACCGCATAGCCGAACAACTGGATATAAGGACAGCAGGCGAATTTCGCCTGCTGTTTCCAAATTCTGAGCTTGAAAAAACGACAGATGAGGCATTGCTATGAGCTTCTGGAAAAAATATCGAAAACTGCATATCTGGTTGGCGGTCAATCTGGCGGTGCTGGGTCTGTATCTGGCTCTGCGGCATGACCGGCGGCTGATGAACGGCTTTGCGGACCATGTCACCGCGCCGCTGAAGGCGGTGCTGGGGCGGCTGTGCGCACTTACTAGCCTGTCCGTCATGGAGAGTTTGTATGCTCTGGCGGCGGTGGTGGCTGTGGCCTATACTGTCTGGTCTGTGATCGCCGTGGTGAAGGCCAGAGGTCACCGGGGACGGCAGGCATACAGCGCCCTTTTGGGAGCGGCGGACGGTATTTTGACAGTTTACGTCCTGTTCTGCCTCATGTGGGGCGTGAACTACTGGACGGACAGCTTTCAGGACCGCTCCGGCATCACAGCTCAGCCAGTGGCTGCGGAGGATCTGAAAAACGTGACCGCCTATTTCGCGGAACGGCTGTCCGAAACGGCGGACACGGTGCCCCGGGACGAAAACGGCGTGTACGCGGTGCCGAAAGAGCAAATTCTTTCAGAGAGTCGGTCGGTCTACGGCGGCGTGACGGAGCTGTTCCCCTTTTTGGAATTTCCGGATACCGGGGTCAAGGCGGTACGCTGCTCCCGGTTTATGAGCGTCATGGGCTTTACCGGAGTGTATTTCGCCTGTGTGGGGGAGTCCAACGTGAATGTGGACAGCCCCGCCTGCCTGCTGCCCTCCACCATTGCCCACGAGCTGGCCCACCAGCGGGGCGTTGCGTGGGAGCAGGAGTGTAACTTCTTGGGCGTGTTGGCCTCTGTCACCAGCGGGATGCCGGATTACATATATTCCGGCTGGCTGCTGGGATTCATCCACCTTGGCAACGCCTTGTACGAAACAGACCCGGAGGCTTACTGGGTCATTCGGGGCACCCTTCCGGCAGCGGTGGAGGCAGACCTCCGGGACAACAGCGCCTATTGGGATCAGTTCCGGGACAACGTGGTGGAAAAGGTATCCGATACGGTGTATGACGCCGCGCTGAAATCCTACGGTGACGCCAACGGCATGAAGTCTTACAGCATGGTGGTGGAACTGCTGGTGGCGTATTATAAGGATCTGATATAAAACTTCATGCATGAGCGGCGCACTACGAAAACGCGCAAATGCCAGTGCATGAAGTTTTCGCGCATCATTTTCGGTTGCCCCGCAGGGGCGAGGAAATGGCATATTTCTTATGTTGCCATGCTTTTGTATAACAAAAAGGACTTCCGCAGTAATGCGGAAGTCCTTTTTTGAATCATTGGGGCAGTTCGTTTTCCTTGGGCCAGGGGTGCAGCGAATAAGACTGCTCCGGGGTCATGGCAAAATACTGCTTTGTGCCGGTGTTCCCCTGATCCCCCCAGGTGGCGTCGATGTGGACGGTCTCGCCGTCCAGTGTGGCCACGGTCCAGATGTGGGTGGCGTTGGGGAGAGCGTAGCAGTCGATGCCCTCCAGCTTCAAAAGCAGATTGTAAGCGCCGGTATACCCGTCGCAGACGGCCTTGCCGTTATGAAACAGGCTGTAGGGCAGGTGGCTGACGGAGGTGTTGTCCCCGGCGTCATCGTAGGTGCAGTTGGCGGCGATCCACTGGTAATAGGCCCAGGCGATCTCCCGCTGGGTGGAGGCGGGGGTAATGGTCCCCTGCTGCCACAGCGCGTCATGGACGGCGATGGCGGCAGTCAGTGCTTCTGAACGGTATTCCTCGGTACGGTCGCCGGCGATGGAGCTGAATTTCAGGATCATGGTCCCGGCGGCGTTATAGGAGCAGGAGGCGTTGTTGTAGCCTTGCTCGCAGTACCGCTTGACCGCCAGCAGGGCATTGTTCAGAGCCTCCTGAGCACTGGAAACGGTAAAGCCTTGATCGTATTTCAGGGACAGGGTGTTTTCCCCCTGAGAGAGCATGTAGCGGACGGCCTGGTCATAGTCCGCCGCAGTCTCTGGGGCGGCGATGTAGGTTCCCGCCGTGACCAGATCCTCGTAGGCGGCCCCCTCGGCGCTGTAAAGCTCCGGCAGGTGCCAGTCCGGCGTCAGCCGAAGGGAGGGATCCACCATCCGGGTCAGCATGGCTGCGGCGGCCCCTCTGGTGATGGGAGAATCCGGCAGAAAGGAGCCGGTTTCGTCGCTGCCCACGCTGATCCCGCAGCGGTAAAGCTTGAGGATATCATCATAATAAGGCGTGTATTCCGTCACGTCGGTGATCCGGCGGCGGCTGGCGTAGGCCTGAGTGATGAGGGAATCATTGACCGGGGGCAGCGCTGTTTCCGGTAGGAGATTTGCCAGCACATGGGCCATCTGGGCCCGGGTAGCCACATCGGAGAGATGATCGTCCAGAGTCTTGTCTAAAACGCCCTCCGCCTGTAAGTACCAAAGATAGGGGGCGTAGACCCGCTGGGCGTCCTTCAATCCAATAGCGGCGGCAGTGAAGGCGGCGGGACCGGTCTCTGGGTCCCCGGTGCGGTACAGGCTGCGGATGCGCCCGGCGAAGATCACCGCCTGTCCCACGGTCATAGGCACCGTCAGGCCGTAAGTGCCGTCGGCCTGACCGACAGACAGACCGTATTCGTACAGGGCGGCTACATTTTCATAGAAGGTATGGTCCTCCGGCAGATCGGAGAACTGGCTGGCATAGGTTTTGCCGCGGACAAAGTTGTCCGCGCTGTTTTCCTTGGCCAGAGCGGGAACACTCATCAGAGACAGCGCCAGCAGCAGGGACAGTGCTTGCTTTTTCATGGAGTGTCACTCCTTTCCGGAGGTCAGGACGGAAGATGCAGGTCCTCCGCCGTCCGATCCTCCACATAGGGGTTGAGATAGGTATTCACCAGAGTCAGAGTTTCGTCCGGGATCAGATAGATATACGGAGATCTCCACTCGTTAGGCAGGGTGGAGAAGTCGATCTTGTCCACGCCCATTTTCAAAACCTCTGTGCCCAGCCAGGCCAGATTGCCCACGGACAGGTCGGTGTCTACATACTGATTGAAAATTTTGGCGTAATCGTCGATTTTCGTCAGGATATTGCTGGCGGTGAGCATTTTCTTCGCCACGGCCTTCAAAAACTTCTGCTGGGTCTGCATCCGGCCCAGATCCTCGCTGCCGTAGCCGGTGCCATCGTTGTTGTGGCGGAAGCGGACTACCCGCATGGCGTCGGCGCCGTTGAGATATTGAACGCCCTTTTTGAAATGGATACTGAGGTTCTGAATGGGATCGTCATAGTCCATGTTGATGGGTACATCAAAATTCACGCCGCCAATGGCGTCCAGCAGCGCTTCAAAGCCGGTGAGGTCCACGGAAACGGTGTAGTCCACCGGGATGCCCAACTGGTCGGATACCACCTCTGCCAGCTTGGTCATGCCGCCCTTGCCGAAGGCGGCGTTGATCTTGTGGGATTTTCCATCCCACACGGCCTTGGAGTCACGGGGGATGCTGACGCCGTAGACGTAGCCGTTCACAGTGTCCACAGCTACCAGAATGTTGGTGTCGCTGTTGCCGTTGCCGTCGTCAGAGCCGGAGACCAGAATGGTGTAGAAGCCGCCCTTGCGCTCCAGATGGGACCGCAGGGCCTCCTGGGCCGCCTGCTCCTCCTCGGATAGCTGGGGATCTCCCGTGGAGGAGGGCTGAGACGGCAGCTCATCCACCTTTTGTTCCGGGGCTTTCAGGAAAAATGCCTTCACCGCCACGCAGGCAGTGAGCAGGATCAGGACGATGGACAGGAAAACTTGCAGGGTAGTGAGGTGCTTTTTGTAGCGGACTGCTCTGGACATGTGAACGGACGCTCCTTTAACGCGCGGCGAAGGCCGCTTCTCTTTTTCGACAGATTTACATAATATTCTATAAGGATACGGCACAAATTACAAGGGGTTCCGGGAAATTTCCAGTTTATTCACAAACAGCCTGTCCGGAAAATGCTGGTCTACGGAAATCGGCGTTTCTTAAAGGCTGCGGGGGACCCTCCGAAGGTCCCCCGCAGCCTGCTATTCGCTTCCGGCGCTGTTCGCCAGCCTTTTCAGCAGGCACCGGATCTCGTCCAGCTGCCGGGTCTGCTGGGAAAGGGTGCAGCTGATATAATGAAGCTCTGCTGCCAGTCCCTCCGGCGCGGGATGGACCGCTACCGGGTGGGGCCATCGGCGCATGACGGGCTGAACTGCCGGAGCGGCGGGCAGTTCCGGGACAGCGTTTGACTTTTGGGGGCCGCTTTGGCGGCGGCAGCCGCCGGGATCACGTACAGCCATGGGACTTCCTCCTTCTATGTACCCTTGTATTTTTTTCGGGTGGCGATGCCGCCCCGGATGTGCCGCTGAGCCTTGTTCACGTCCAGCACCTCCTTGACCTGCAAGTACAGCGCCCGGTTAAAAAGGGGCAGCCGTTCTGAAATGTCCTTGTGGACCGTGGATTTGCTGATGCCGAATTTGGCAGCGGCGGCGCGGACCGTGGTCCGGTTCTCTATGATGTAAAGAGCAAGGCGCTCCGCCCGCTCCTCCATATTTCCCTTCAAAGCACAACACTCCCCGCCTTTTGTTGTTTTATCCTATGCGGCCCAAAACAGGCTTATGCAAGGGGAAAATTGGCCGCTCCCTGTGAAAAAATATTGGAGAATCAAAAAAACCGTGATAGAATAGCCATAACGATCTTATTGCAAAAGGAGTGTTGACCATGAATGAGGTTTTAAAGGTTCTGAAAGAGCGCCGCAGCATCCGTGCTTTCCGCCCGGAGCCGCTGAAAAAGGAGGATCTGGACGCCATTGTGGAGGCCGGTCTTTACGCGCCCTCTGCCAAGAACCTCCAGAGCACCAAGCTGGTGGTGGTGCGTGACGCCGCCGTGCTTGCCAGACTTGAACGGCTGAACAGCCGGATTTTAGGCACACCGGAGGGGACACCCTTTTATGGTGCGCCGGAGGCCATTGTGGTGCTGTCCGACAGCGAGTATCCCAACTGGCTTCAGGACGGCTCTCTGGTAATGGGCAACCTGATGAACGCTGCTGCCGCATTGGGCATCGGCTCCTGCTGGATCAACCGGGCCATGGAGACCTTTGAATTGCCGGAGGGCAAGGCTTTGCTGGCAGAGTGGGGTCTGGGCGAAAACTGGAAGGGCGTCGGCAACTGCATTTTAGGCTATACGGATCAGGCTGTCCTGGGGGACAAGGCCCGGAAAGAGGACCGCGTTCTGTATGTGTGAGGAGGGCAGACTATGAATGAAGCGATCCGGCAGGTGACCCACGTTCAGAACATCCGCTATGACAAGGCCACGGAGCGGCTGTACATCATCGACCAGACGCTGCTGCCCAACGAGGAAAAAGAGATCGAGCTGCGCACCGTGGAGGAGATGATCGAGGCCATCAAAATGCTCCGCATCCGGGGCGCGCCGGCCATCGGCATCTGCGCGGGCTACTGCATGTACGCGCTGGCCCGGGACATTGACGCCAAGGACAACGAGGCCTTTTACCGGAAATTGCAGATCGACGGCGAACTGCTGGGGGCGGCCCGGCCCACGGCGGTGAACCTCCGCTGGGCGGTGGGGGAGATGCTGGATGCCGCCAAGGCCCACTTGAAGGATGACCGGGCGGAATTGCTGGAGGCCCTGTACCGCAAGGCGGTGGACATCCACGAGGACGACATCGCCAAATGCACCGCCATCTCCGAATACGGTCTGAGCCTGCTGAAGGACGGCGACGGCGTTCTGACCCACTGCAATGCCGGTCCGCTGGCCACCTCCCGGTACGGCACCGGACAGGGCCCCTTCCTGCTGGCGGCGGAGCGGGGCATCCACATCCGCGTGTTTGCCGACGAGACCCGCCCCCTTCTGCAAGGGGCGCGGCTCACCAGCTATGAGCTGCAGCGGGCGGGGGTGGACGTGACCCTCATCTGCGACAACATGGCGTCCATGGTGATGAAAAACGGCTGGGTGCAGGCCTGCTTCGTGGGCTGTGACCGCATCGCCGCCAACGGCGACTTCGCCAACAAGATCGGCACCAGCGGCGTGGCCATCTTGGCCAAGCACTACGGTATCCCGGTGTATACGCTGGGGCCCACCTCTACCATCGACATGAACTGTCCCGACGGGGCGCACATCCCCATCGAACTGCGGGACGGCGACGAGATCAAGAATCTCTGGTACGAAAAGCCCATGGCTCTGCCGGAGGTCAAGTGCTTCAATCCCTCCTTTGATGTGACGGACCACAGCCTGCTCACCGGTATCGTGACGGAAAAGGGCATCTGCTATCCGCCCTTTACCGAGAGTCTGGCGGCACTTTTTAAAAACGAAGCAATTCAATAGGAAATTTATACAAATAGGAATACGGCGGTGCGCTTTGCGCCGCAGCGGAGAAACAGGAAAGGCAACGCATGATGTATCGTACTGTTATTTTTGATTTGGACGGTACGCTGCTGGACACCATCAGTGATCTGGCGGCTGCCGCCAATTATGTCTGCCGGGAAAATGACTGGCCGGAATATACCGTGGCGGAAGTGGAGTCTATGGTGGGAAACGGGATTCCGAAGCTGGTCGAGCGGTTTTCACCGGAAAACACCCGCAGTCCCCTGATGCTGGCGAATACGCTGCATCAGTTCAACCGCTATTACGGCGCACACAACATGGAGAGCACACACCCCTACCCCGGCATCCCGGAGCTGCTGCGGGAGCTGCATGACCGGGGGCTTCAGATGGCGGTGTGCTCCAACAAGGCGGACGAGTTCAGCCGGGTCATCGTGGAGCACTACTTCCCCGGAATATTCCGGTTGGTCCGGGGAAATATCCCGGGAACGCCGGTGAAGCCGGATCCCGGCGTGGCAAAGGGCATTATGGAAAGGCTGGGGGCAGAGCCCGGCGAGACCCTGATGGTAGGTGACAGCGATGTGGACATCCACACCGGGCACAACGCCGGACTGCGGGCC
>ERZ834694.2880-NODE-2880-length-10906-cov-3.123767_pt1 | contig 10906 bp, 6 predicted proteins | sample MGYA00519691_ERZ834694 | MGnify/ENA primary metagenome ERZ834694 (study PRJEB31850, sample SAMEA3708758) | human gut metagenome | biome: human gut; feature: human-associated habitat; material: faeces | place: China | collected 2014 ... | reverse complement strand
AACCGATTCGCTTCGACGGAAACGGCTACGGTGACGAATGGAAAGAAGAGGCTGCACGCCGTGGTCTGGATTGTGAAACGAGTGTTCCCGTTATCTTCGACAACTACCTGAAACCGGAAACAATTGCCATGTTCGAAGCTACCGGTGTAATGACAAAGAAAGAGTTGGAAGCACGCAATGAAGTGAAATGGGAAACCTACACGAAGAAGATCCAGATTGAAGCCCGTGTATTGGGTGACTTGGCTATGAACCACATTATACCGGTTGCAACCCAGTATCAGACGGATTTGATTAATAACGTCTATAAAATGCAATCCCTGTTTCCGGCAGAAAAAGCGGCGAAACTATCAGCAAAGAATCTGGAACTTATCGAAGAAATTGCTGACCGTACAGCCTTCATCAAAGAGCATGTAGACGCAATGGTAGAAGCGCGTAAAGTGGCGAACAAGATTGAAAGCGAACGTGAAAAAGCCATTGCTTATCACGACACGATTGTTCCGGCACTGGAAGAAATTCGTTATCACATCGACAAGTTGGAACTTATCGTTGACAACCAGATGTGGACACTTCCGAAATACAGAGAACTATTATTTGTAAGATAGAAAAAGAGAATGTCCGATGAAGAAGTTTTCATCGGACATAAAGTAGAAATGATCTATTTCTTTTGTTGGTTGTTTTAAGTTTGCAGTGGAGGGGTACCGTGAGGTAGCCCTCTTCTTTTTCTTATTTTATTCAATAATCTTCGCATCCTCAATATCCTCATCGTGATGTGATATCGGGTTCTTCGGACGGCAACGTACAAACTTAAACCAGTTTATCAATTCAGAAAGCGAATATACCAAGCTACTGATACCAATAATTATAAACGCTGTATTACGTGCTCCTGTCGGATTGAATAAAGCAACGATGCCCGCAATTAAAATCAAAGCGGGAACCAGATAAAATGCTCCCGGAACAGGTGTCCAACGACGAGCCATTGACAAGGAAGCTATCTGCTGCACCCCTCCCATTATCAGGATAAAACCTAACAAGAACATCAGGACATCTGCAAAAAATTCGGGCATTACAATCAGCCAAAGTCCGAAAAGCAGACTACCGACTCCTTCTATCGGAAAACGGGGCGAAACTCCGTCTTCGGATTTCTTACGTCCGAAATAGCCGAAAAGGCTGATAACACCGGGAATCAAAAAGGCAACTCCAACCGTAATAACGATATAACTGGCAGCTGTATTAGGCCACAGCACCAACACCAGACCAATCACTAATGCAAAGAGAATACGAATAAGGGAATAATTCATTGTTTTCATAAATTCTATATTTTTTAACCGAGTCTGTTCCAATACTTTTGCGAATATAAGTGTTTCTACTGATATATAAAAATAACAAATAAACATTGTAATAAGTTCGTAACAAAATCGTTATAGCTATTACATCTCACTTAGATACTTTTGCAGAAAATTAAAAATAGATTCTTCATCATGAAACCAAGCGAAACAAGAAAGAAGTGCCCTTATGTTGAGCGTGACATCAGTTGGATGTATTTCAACCAACGTATCTTACTCGAAGCTGCCCGCCCGGAAGTTCCTTTACTGGAACGGCTGACTTTTCTTGGCATCTATTCGAACAATCTTGACGAGTTCTTCCGCGTCCGTGTCGCTACCTTAAACCGGATTATAGAGTATGACGACAAGAATATACAGAAAGAACAGGAAATCGCTGCGCACACACTGAAACAGATAGGTAAACTGCACAACCGTTACTATGAACAGTTTGAAGAAACGTTCGCTTCTATCATGGAAGAACTGAAAAAAGAGAATATCTACGTTATCAAAGAAACGGAAATGAACGATGAGCAGAAAGCGTTCATCACTTCTTTCTATCGTAATAAGCTGAACGGTTCCACCAACCCTCTTTTCCTTAACGGTCCCCGACAGCTGGACGACCAGACAGATGAAGATATTTACCTGGCTATCCGCTTGCTCCGCAAAGATGAAGCAGGAAAAATAAAAGAGAAGGATTACGCGGTTATCCAACTGCCCGTTGGGGAATTCGGACGCTTCATCCAACTACCCGAATCGGAAGGAAAGACCTATCTAATGTTTCTTGATGATGTTATCCGTTACTGCCTGCCAATGATTTTTGTCGGAATGAAATATACGGATTATGAAGCATATACCTTCAAATTTACCAAAGACGCTGAAATGGAAATAGACAGTGATTTGCGGACCGGCGTACTTCAGAAAATCTCCAAAGGAGTGAAAAGCCGCAAGAAAGGCGAACCTCTCCGTTTTGTATATGACGAGCAAATCCCCAGGGACTTGCTAAAAAGACTGACCGACCGGCTGAATATAGACAAGAACGACACCCGCGTAGCCGGCGGACGTTATCATAATTTCAAAGACCTGATGAAATTTCCTGTCTGCGGACACAGTCATCTGAAATATCCGGTTTGGGAACCGATTTTCAAACCCGAACTAAATGGTACAGAAAGCCTGCTGACCCTGATTCGCCAGAAAGACCGTTCACTACATTATCCTTATCATAGTTTTGATACGTTCATCCGCGTACTGCGCGAAGCTGCTATCAGCAAAGAAGTGAAAAGCATCAAGATGACGCTTTACCGACTAGCTAAAGACTCCAAAGTGGTTAAAGCATTGATTTGCGCAGCAAAGAACGGTAAGAAAGTGACGGTAGTCATCGAACTACTGGCACGTTTTGACGAAGCCTCAAATATCAACTGGAGTAAAAGGATGCAGGATGCAGGAATCCGTGTAATCTTCGGGGTGGAAGGGCTGAAGATTCACTCCAAACTGGTGCACATCGGGACAAGACATGGAGATATTGTCTGTATCAGTACAGGCAACTTCCACGAAGGAAATGCACGTATGTATACCGACTATACCATTATGACAACTCACCGTCCCATTGTCCGGGAAGTAAATGCAGTATTTGACTTTATCGAGAAGCCATACACTCCCGTCAATTTCAAAGAGTTGCTCGTTTCTCCCAATGATATGCGTAAACGGTTGATTGCCCTTATCAATAAGGAGATAAAGAACAAGGAACAAGGAAAAGACGCCTATATCCTTGCCAAAGTAAATCACATAACAGACCGCGCACTTATCGAAAAGCTATACGAAGCCTCAGCAGCAGGAGTCAAGATAGAACTAGTTGTACGCGGCAACTGTTCTTTAGTACCGGGCGTTCCGGGTGTCAGTGAAAATATACATATCAATGGAATTATCGACCGTTATCTTGAACACTCACGTATTTTCATTTTCGCTAATGCCGGAGAAGAAAGGTATTATATCGGTTCAGCAGATTGGATGCCACGCAATCTGGACAACCGCATCGAAGTACTGGCTCCTGTTTATGACAAAGAGATACAGGCGGATTTAAAACGGATTGTTTGTTACGGGTTTCAGGATACAGCCAAAGGACGCATAGTAGACGGAATGGGAACCAACCGGATATGGAATTTTCCGTTTACTCCCCCGCTTAGTGAAGAAATGGCATCGCTTTTCCGTTCACAAGAAAAATTATATAACGAATACAAGAATACATTATGATAAGTATGAAGAAAGTTAATTATGCAGCAATCGACATCGGTTCCAATGCCGTACGACTACTGATAAAATGCGTAAACGAAGAAAATGCGCCCGAACTTATGAGTAAGGTGCAACTCATCCGTATCCCGTTACGGCTAGGAGAAGACGCTTTCACAGCAGGTATTATTTCAGCAGAAAAAGAAAAGAAACTGATCCGGCTGATGAAAGCTTACAAGCAGTTAATGAAAATATATGATGTAGTGGATTATCGCGCCTGTGCCACGTCCGCTATGCGTGATGCCCGGAACGGTAAAGCTATCGTCCGGCAAATAGCCAAAAAAACGGGTATTCGTGTAGATATTATCGACGGACAGGAAGAAGCGCATATCGTATATGACAATCATATCGAGCAACTGTTTGCTTCCGGACAGAATTATCTATATGTAGATGTTGGCGGCGGTAGTACGGAAATCAATCTTATCAGTAACGGAGAACTGAAAAACTCCCGTTCATATAATATAGGTACAGTCCGTATGCTTAGCGGCATGGTGAAAGAGGAGGAAAAAGAAGCGTTACGTACTGACCTGATTGGCATTGCCACAGAATATGCGCCTGTCAGCATTATCGGTTCGGGGGGAAATATCAACAAACTCTTCCGTCTCGCGGATAAAAAGGATAAAAAGGCTTCTCTCCTACCAGTTGAGTCACTACGTGAGATTTATTTAGCATTACAGGTACTTCCCGCCGAACAGCGCATCAAACAATACAAGCTAAAACCGGATCGGGCAGATGTAATTGTTCCGGCAGCAGAGATATTTCTTGAGGTGGCGACTTATGTAAAAGCTACTGGTATTATTGTACCTACTATCGGATTGTCCGATGGTATCATTGATAGTCTGTACACACAGAATATGAATGTACCACCTGTTTCGCATAATTCTACTTCTCCAAGTTAAAGAATTTATACCTCAGTTTGCAACAATTTATTCGTCTGACAGCTGTCTTCTTTTCGTCTGACAGTTGTTAGACGAAAAGACAACAGTTGTCAAACGAATGTTCAACAACTGTCAGACGAATAAGATCATGTAAAACAAATACTACTACCTTACAATCAAAGCATTAATTCGTAGCAAAAACCACCGGAAAACAAAAACTTCTCCGGCGGTTGACTTATATTTAAAAGAAAAGGTTAGTATTCTATCACTTTATCACTACTTGAAGGCATATTATACCAATCGGTATTAGTACTCTGGTCATGTGCCCAGTCCGCAAACTTAGCATACGCCTCTGTTATCACAGTTCTTTCTGTCGGATATGCGAATTTATCAGGAACGCAAAGAGCCCATGTATTATTGACTACCTTGATAACCTCAAGCACGTTATTATCTGCCAACTGACCATTCGCCGTTGCCGAATTAAATTGATTCAAATGAATCTCCGTTCTCTTTTCACCAGTACCCTGATATGCTATAAAGAAGTCTAAACAGTTTGTTACACTGGGAATGGATACGGCATTTTTAAGTTTGATTATCACTTCAAGAGTATATATATCTGTTAGAGATGTACTTGCATTTCCAGTATTCAGCATAGGACGTTGTGTTCCGGTATATCCATATACAGAATGTGCATCTCCAAACAAAGGAATGACAAGTTCACTGCCAGTCGTCTCATAAGATGCATCTTCAAATATACGGGAAGCAGACAAAGAACCGTCACGTTGAGCGGCGCCGGCTCCAAAGTCAACCGTTTCCACATTACTTTTATTTATTCCCAGTATTCTTAATCCGGCACCTAATTGCTTCATGGCACCCACAGCCTGAAGGTCAACCACGTATTTCAATTCTTTCACTTCATTACCGGCAACGGGTAAAGTCACGTTCAATACAATATCATTGAAATCATAATCGCCTGCTTTGGGATAATTATCTTCGAAAGCATAGGAATAAACGGCTTTCCGAATCTCCACGTCATCGGGGGTATCATCAGAACCATATCCTTCTTTTATACACCCATCTTCATCAGCAGGAAGCAAAAAATCTGCTTTTCCCGGATTGCAATAAGTGGCGGAATTCTGTAAGCCTTTATATACTAACCAGTCGAAAGGAGTCCACAGTGATTGCTCTTTTTCATTAGAAGAGGTCTGGTCTGTTATCTCACAAATAATGTTATTCGTGACTTTCGAATTTGATTCAATGAGCCCTGAAATATTAGCAATCGTATGAATTCTCAACAAAGCCGTTCCCGTTGTGGGACCGACTACATGCCTATATAGACTAGCTTTACCTGTACAGGTCAGTATTGATTGTGCCTCCATCACAATATCATTGTTATTTCCGTTATAACCCAACTCCCCACAAATAGCTTCAGAAGTATGCCCCATTATAAGTGTACCGAACTGAAACATTCCTGCCACATTCATATAACAGCCGTTCTTAACATTGGTATTGTTATTACCATTAATACTACCAGCCTCAATAACACCGTGATTTATCAGTGTTGTACCGCTTGTAGATGCATTGTAAGAATTCAATTTAAGCGTTCCATAATTCATGAAATCAACCCCACTTCCACCGCCATCAATATTTAAACGGGAACAATCAATCATACCAGCATTATAATTACTAAACCCGGCAGAACTATTTGTTATTGAAATATCTCCCTCACCTATAATACTACCACCCGGCATTACAGTTATATAAGAAGCCCGAGTCAATATCAAACTGGCATTTCTAGTTATTTCTATTTTTCCTCCATTTTCAACTATTACCTCCGTTATATCACTGAATTGATTTTCGTTTTCAATCACCCATGTACTTCCTTCAGGAACAATCACTTTCACGGCATTAGCTCCACCCCAAGTTCCTCCTGTAGTAAATCTTGCCCTAAAGCCCCCTTCCTGAATCTTAAACCAACGTTCCTTTTCCTTGAAAACAGGAAGATTATAGGCAGAATACTGGTCAAATCCAGAGCCAAGATCCCAGCCGGACTTAATAATAGTAGCATAGGCCTTTTTATTACTAATATACTCATCTGTATAAGGAGCTGCCATAGCAGGTATATCTGTTATAGTTCTCGTGATAGAACAAGTAGTACTACCTTCTTTATTTCCGAAACAGGCCTTCACCTCTTCATTTTCAATAGCGATCGGTTGCACAAGATAATGTCCTTTTCTGTCTACACGCGCGACAAATACTCTATCGAGTGCAGTAGCACAATCCATTACAACATTAAAAGATGTACTTCTATTTGCAACACCTTCTGCTAAAAGTTTGGCATTACTTTCCGGACTTAAAGGATTCGCATCAAATATCCGTATCGGATAATCCTCTCCTAAATCTCCATTAACCGTCACGTGTGCAGTTACACTACGGGACATAGTCCAGTCTCCGTCAGGATCGATATTCTTTACCGGAAAAGTTTCTTCATAAATCTGTCTCAGTTGTTCTGCATCAAACAGATTTTTCTCATTATCCACACAACTGATAAAAACGGCAGAAGTTGCCAATAAAGAAAAGGTTAATACTTTTGCAATGTTTTGTTTCATAATCCCTTAATGCTTTAGTTCGTTTTATTTATGCGCAAAAACATCCACAACCCTCTCAATCATCGGTCATGGACGGTGCAAAGATAACTGTATTTGCAGATATTAAATAAAAAAAGGCTGCATTTTTCAATACAGCCTTCCTGTTTTTTTCTTTTTCAATCAAAAAGGGAAGATCAAAGGCAAAACAAATATCATCACAATTCCCATGATAATCTGTAACGGTAATCCTACTTTCACATAATCCATAAAAGTATATTGTCCGGCAGGCATCACCAGGGCGTTAGGCGGTGTAGAGAATGGAGAAGCGAAACACATACTTGCACCTACCGTCACAGCAAACAGGAAAGGAATCGGGCTAACCCCGATTTGTATAGCACTTTGCAAAGCAATAGGTGCCAGCAGTACCGCAGTAGCCGTATTACTGATAAACATAGTCATCAATGAAGTAGTAAAATAGATACCCGCCATCAGAGCCAATGGTCCATAGGAACCCAATCCGCTCACCAATGTATTGGATATATACTCCGACGCTCCTGTTTTCTCCAATGCCAACGACATAGGCAACATTGCTGCAATGAGTACAATACTTTCCCAATTTATCGTTTTGTATGCGGCCTCTACATTACGGAAACACCCTGTCAGTACCATTAATATACCCGCAATCATAACAGCCGTAACCGGAGCAACCGGGATAAAATCAAATACCATCATTAACACCATTAACACCATGATAGCAGCAGCCACCGGAGCTTTATAGTCTAAAGTTACTTTAGCAGCTTCGGCTAAAGGCTGACCTAATACCACCCAATCAGAGTCTTCCTTACTAAGACGGGCGATATTTCCCCAAGTGCCTTGTACCAAAAGCACGTCGCCACTATGAATATGCTCATTTCCCAAATCCTGTAACAGATATTCCTTTTTACGACGGATACCTAAAACGTTCACATTATATTTATCACGGAATCCGGCTTCTTTAATTGTCTGGTTTACCAAATTAGACGCAGGCATCAATACTATTTCAGCAATACCTATATCATAAAAATCAAGAGAACTAGTTGTATTTTTCGTTTCCTCGGTAGCATGGTCACCTAATATATCGAGCAGATAATCTTCAGCAAACAGTTGTACTTTCTCAAAATCTCCTGTCACATACAGAATATCTTCTACTTGCAAAACCGTATCCGGTGCCGCAAATTTCTGCGTGATAGTTTTCAGGAAACGATGTTGCGATGCATCCCCACGACGGACTTCCATTATATTCAATCCATATTTGCGTCGTATATCCAAATCAATAATCGTTTTTCCCAAGAGTCGGGAATCCCCTATCACCTGCAAACGAAACAGGTTACTGGAAAGCCCGTATTCATTGACCAACTGCTTTAACGATTTTCCTGAACGGTTACTGTCATTCTTCTGTCCTTTTTTAGACAGAAACCATTTACTAAGCGGCATCAATACCAATGTACCGACAATCACACAAACAATGCCAACAGGCAGAAAAGAGAAGAAAGAAAGCGGTTCGAGTCCTGCCGAAGTTAATGTGTTCTGTATCACAAGGTTCGGCGGAGTACCAATCAATGTCATCATGCCTCCCATACTACTTGCAAATGCCAACGGCATCAGCAAGCGGCTCGGATTCATCCCAGCACTCATCGCCAGACTAACCACAATAGGAAGCATTAACGCTACTGTTCCGGTATTGCTGACAAATGCACCGATAGCTGAAGTCACCAACATCACCAATAGAAACAGACGAATTTCACTCGTTCCCGCAAGTTTAAGAATACGCGAACTTATCATCTTTGCCAACCCTGTTTGAAAAATAGCACCTCCTACCACAAACAGTCCGATCATCATAATAACTACCGAATTGGAGAAACCCGAAAGGGCTTCATCAGGAGTTAATATCTGAAAGACAAGTAAAGCAACCAGCGCACATAACGCCACAATATCCGAACGGATTTTACCATTTACAAAAAAGATAGCCGAAAGAACGAGAATAATAATGGTTATCAACATAAGTAATAAAATAAAATGAATGTTTTATTTCGATGATATCAAAAACTTGAGTGAACAAATATAGATATTTCTTCCCCCTTATAGAAAACAAATTAAAATTATTTTTGGTTTAAATGACGTCATTTTAATATCAAACAAGATATTCCCGTATTGCTTTGGGGTGCCAATACACGATACGATTGAACAATAAAAAACTGCCCTGTATACTTTTCTGATAAAAGTCACAAGGCAGTTATTATTTCTTATAGGAAAAGAAATTATAGTGCAGTTTCCAATATCTTACGAGCCACAGCACCTGTCACATTTCCATTTTCTCCATATTTTACTCCTCGCTCATTGAAGCGGCGTTCAATTTCAAGAATCGTCTCCTGGCCGATGTTTTCTTCGTGCAGGCGTGTAGTCAACCCCAATGAACGGAAGAATTGTTCCGTACAGCGGATTGCCTCATCTATTCGTTCCTCTTTTGTACCCGAAGTTATTCCCCATACGCGCTCACCATATTGCACAAGTTTATCTCCTTTGGCTTCCCGAAGCACTTGCAATGTAGCGGGAAGTACAATCGCCAGCGTATGTCCGTGTGTCAACCCGTGCAATGCAGTGATTTCATGTCCTATCATGTGAGTTGCCCAGTCCTGCGATACTCCCATAGCTATAAATCCATTCAATGCCATTGTAGCCGAAAGCATAAAGTCAGCCATAAGTTGATAATCATGCTGGTTCTCACGGATTTTCGGAGCTATTTCTATAAGAGTTTGCAGGAGTCCTTCTGCCCAACGGTCCATGACACGGCTTTGTCTGGGAGTAGTCATATACTGTTCCATGACATGTACAAATGTGTCCGCCAATCCACAAGCCACTTGATGAGGAGGTAAAGTAAATGTTACTTCCGGATCAAGAATAGAGAATAACGGATAGTTGGAATAAAAAGGATATTTTTCTTTGGTTTCACGACGTGAGATCACTGCTCCATTGTTCATTTCCGAACCGGTAGCGGGAAGCGTCAACACAGTGGAAAGAGGTACAGTGTGGGTAGCGGGACGTCCGGCAAGCACCAAGTCCCAAGCATCACCGTCATACAATAACCCGGCAGAGATTAATTTTGTACCGTCAATCACGGAACCACCACCAACAGCTAATAAATAATCTACCTTCTCTTCTTTTCCCAAAGCAATCGCTTTGCGGAGAGTTTCGATAGCAGGATTGGGTTCAATCCCCCAAAATTCAACGGTATAATGATTCTTCAGTGCTTCCTTCACCTGATCGTATACCCCGTTTTTCTTTACACTTCCACCGCCATATACGATAAACACACGGCTTCCGCCCCATTTCTTAACTTCTTTCCCAACTTCTGCCTGTGTGTTTTCTCCAAACAGGATTTCTGTCGGTGTATACTGTATAAACTTTTGCATTTTACCTCTCTCCTTAAAAAAATCCGAACCGTTCAATAAAGATTGCGGTTCGGACTAAATCTTTCAGTCTTATCTTATAACCATACTTTTCCGGTATGTTCGCCATTGATTACATAGTATACTGCATAATCTTCCGGTTTTACATAAAGCTCAATACTCTTGATCTCGGAAATTTTATGTTTCTGTTTTGTCCAGTCTTTTTTTACTGAAGCAATCATATCTTTTGTGTTTACTTCTTTTTCACCATACTGAAGAACAACTTCTGTTTTGATTTCTTTCTTTGCCGCAGATTTTTTTGCTGTTGTTTTTGGTGCTGCTTTCTTTACTTCTTTTGTAACTTTCTCTGCAGTTTTCTTCACTTCTTTTGCAGCTTTTTCAGCTGTTTC
>ERZ834694.2877-NODE-2877-length-10923-cov-4.094682_pt1 | contig 10923 bp, 7 predicted proteins | sample MGYA00519691_ERZ834694 | MGnify/ENA primary metagenome ERZ834694 (study PRJEB31850, sample SAMEA3708758) | human gut metagenome | biome: human gut; feature: human-associated habitat; material: faeces | place: China | collected 2014 ... | reverse complement strand
GGGCAGCAATGGCATCTTCAATAGCCTTTGCCATTGCATCCACTTCGCTCTGCTCGGTAATATTCTTGTCACGGACAACGGCATTCACAGCGGCTTCTACAGCAGAGAAGTCCTTGTAGTTGTCCTTGTTCAGGGCTTCCGCTTTTGCAATGGCTTCATCTACTTTAGAGTAGTTCGCCGGAATATTTTTGCTATCCCAATCAAAGGTGGGATGTTTTATACCCGGTACCCATCTCACATCTTCCGCGGCATTGGCGTTAAGTCCCGTCAAAACGCCTTCATCCATAAAATCATCAACTGCTGTGCCTGCCGAATTTCCGCTTTGTGCATTGGCAACATTAGAATTATATTTAGCATCATTTGGCCAGAAACAATTTTCTGCTGATACATCTACGACATAACCAAGCCAGTAAGTATTTTCCAAGCCATCGTTGCCGATTTCTTTTGTAGCGACAAGGCAGTTGACCATGCTTACACCTTTGCCATATCCGATAATACCGCCAACGGGAGCCTGAATGGAGTTTACAACGATTTCTCCGCCAAACCAACAGTCGCTTATTGTCACCTGACCAGTATATGAGGCTCCAACAATGCCACCCAGCGAATCCCAACAATCCATCGGCTCTAACCCGCCTTCTTGTTCTGCATAGTACTCGCCGTCATAGTTACCCGTAATTGCAGCGGTAGAATAACACTGGCTGATACTGTTGTTCCCATTTAAAAATCCTGCAAGACCGCCTATGTATTTTTCTATATAAGAACCGCCGGTAATGGAACCGGTAGTATAACAGTTTTTAATAGTGGAATGGGTCATCCAGTCCACCAAAATACCCTTTCCGTAAGTGGATCCATCTTTCATTGGTATCACGATATCCGCATTTTCAATGCCGAGATTTTGCACAGTTGCATTGTAGATAGCACCGAACAAACCATTTCTATACAAGTTATTGTAATTGTCTTTGTTTTCAGATTTTAGGCCCTCATGAGAATACAGGTTATAAACTACATGGCTTTGTCCGTCAAAAACCCCCTGAAATGATCCCACATCCGTATTTGCTCCGTCACCGATAGAGATCCATTCATGCCCGCCTAAATCCAAGTCATTATCAAGATAAACAGTTTTGTCCTTAAAATATGCTGTATCATCATTGATAAGCTTTGCCATGCCTGCCAACTGCTCGGCTGTTTGCAGATGAAATACCGTTTCATTCTCATCATACCAGCTTGTATCGGCTGTCCCATCCCAAGAGTCTGTGGTGCCTGCCGCAAACGCTGTCATCGGGACAAGCGCCATCACAAGACACAACGCAAGCAGAAGGCTTAGAATTTTCTTCTTCATTTTTATTCCTCCAAAATAAGGGAACGCTATTCCATTATCTGTTGTACTTTTTCTTTCTGCTGACAACCGTTGTGCCAATGGCAGCACCGCCGCTGACGAACAACAGGGCCATCCACAAAGCAAGGCTGCTTGTGTCACCGGTCTGCGGACTCTTATCGGATGTTCCCGGTTTTGTACTGGCAGGCTTTTTCTCAAGAGCAGCAATCGCATCTTCGATAGCCTTTGCCATCTTGTCTACTTCAGATTGCTCCGTAATATTTTTACCACGGACAACAGCCTTGACAGCAGCTTCCACACCGGAGAAATCCTTGTAGTCATTCTTGTTCAGAGCATTCGCTTTGGCGATGGCTGCATCTACCTTAGTATAATCAGCATCCTTGTATTGCAGGGCAGCAATGGCATCTTCAATAGCCTTTGCCATTGCATCCACTTCGCTCTGCTCAGTAATGTTTTTGTCTCGGACAACAGCCTTGACAGCAGCTTCCACGGCAGTGAAGTCCTTGTAGTTGTCCTTGTTCAATGCGTTTGCCTTAGCAATGGCTTCGTCAACCTTAGTGTAGTCGGCAGGTAAATAAGTCATTGCAATCGTCTGCGTATGCGTTGCCGCATCGGCGGTGATCGTTATATTGCCGGTGTATGCTTTGCAGTTATCGGCTGTTACTTCAACAGGGTAAGTTCCTGCTTCCAAACTGACAGTGCCGGTAACCTCCTGACCATTCACTTTAACAACAACATTGGTCAGACCGTCCGGCGTTACAACGAAAGAAACCGGATAAACAGCCTTTGTGATAAAATGAACATTCTTATAAAGTGCAAAATATTGGGTTCCGCTGGAAAGCAGGTCGATTTCTGTTCCTTCCGAGTCTACGGCTTTTGCATAGTTCAGATGATAGCCATCGGCAATCACAGGCACACATTCATCGAAAATTGCAGGGATATTGTTCACATTCGTATTCTTTGCATCAATCTCTGCTTCTTCTACGGTAAAAGATCCGTTACCGCCCATCGGGAATTTACCGTCAGTGGTTACTTTAGCGCCGCCCTTGATCAGAATATTGCCTCTTGTCCATATTGCGCCGTCCGCAGTAGAGGTGCATTTTACCTCGCCGCCGTTAACCGTCAGATTGCCCTCGGTAAACAAAGCGGGATAATAGCTTGTTGCTTCCACCTTGGAGTTGATAATTTCAATTTTGCCCGCGCCGTTTTCATCGCCCATATACACTGCGTTAAATTGATCCGCGCTTGCGATCAAAACAACCTCGCTGTTGTTTTTAATCACCAGCTCCTTGGCACTTGCAGCAGTGTAATAGGAAGAGACCGCAACCTTTGCGCCGTCAATGGAAAGCTTTCCTTTATTATAAGAAGTAATTCCGCAGCCCTTGACAGAAGTTATATCAAGCTCTGCACCTTCGGATATGCTGATGTTGCCATTAAGCGTATAGAGTGCATCCCATTTTACATTGATTGTAAGCTTACCGTCACCGATAATATTGTAATTATCACTGCTGCCGTCTGCAAAAATTCCGCCGCCGTTATCTAAAGTAATGCTGTTTGTGCCGGAAAGCTTGATCGTTAAATCGGTGTCTCCGACTACTCTGATACCGTACTTAGGACTTTCATCGCTTTTGCCGCCGTTTGTAATTGTGGCATTGTTAAGCGTAAGGGTCTTTGTATTCGGGTCGTAGCTTGCGGTTCCCTCTCCACAGGTGATGGAAAGCTTTTCACTTGTAAATTGCTCGCCGTTTACATACAAATCGTAGTTTTCCGCAGCAAAGGCTACGGTCGGTAGCAATCCAACTACCATTACAACGCTGAGTAGGATTGCAAATAGTTTTTTCTTCATTTTCATTCCTCCCAAATAATTCTATCCGCTATTTTTACTTTCTCCGACAGCGGACACGCCGGAGAAGACAGGAGGTTTAACCGGAAAAGATAGATTTGCCGGTCGTGGTTAGGACTTCAATATCAAACCACCACCCTTCCGGCAAACGCAAAAGCCGAAGCCAAGGCACAATGCGCCCTGTCTCCGGCAACTGGTTCGTTATAAATTGTATGAAATAAGACTTGACACGCTGAAAAAACGGCGCTATGCTCCTGCCGAGCCGAGCCGAGCCGAGCCGAGCCGAGCCGATAATAATCGTCGCATTTCCATTTGCCATAGTCAAGTCCTCCTTCCATAATTTCTAAGGCAAAAGGATATGAATTCCCCTACCCCATAGATATACAAAAGTATTTTAGCAGATTTTCCCCAAAATCTCAAGTAGTTTTCAGAATATTGCTCTCATCAGCAGCCTTTCCGATAGCTTGTTATGCGTAAATCAAATCGTTTGAAACAACCTCCATAGCGGTGTTGCGGATGCTGTTCATCTTCTGCACCCACAGCATTTGGTTTTCCGCTTTGAGTGCTTCCGTTACGCCCTCCTTTTCGGCAAGTTGTTTTACCAGCCGAGGGAACATTTCCTCTGCTTGCTCGTTTATGTCGGCAAGGTAATCGTTCAGCTTGCCGCTTATCAGCAGCTCGGAATAGAGTCCCTTGCGGTGCTGTTTCAGATACCGCAAATGCCGCTGTCCCCATACGCCGATATACGCCGTTCTTTCTTCGGGCAGTTTCAGGCAGGGAAGATAGCAATCGCCCTGCAATTCATACCAAAGTCCGTTTTTCTCGTCATAAATGTACTTATCCATTTTGTAATCCTCCAATTATGATTGATTCTACCTACAATCCAATCATTCCGGCTGATTACAAAAGCCAAAGGGAGAGGACTTCCTTACGAAGCCTCTCCCTTGGGACAGTCCTTGCTTTTTATGTAAACTCTCGCTTACTTGTTGCTCAGATACTCGTCGATGGACTTGGCGCCCAGCTTACCGGCACCCATAGCCAGAATGACGGTGGCAGCACCGGTAACGGCATCGCCGCCGGCATACACGCCCTGACGGGAGGTCAGACCATCCTCGTTGACGATGATACCGCCCTTCTTGTTGACCTCCAGGCCCTTGGTGGTGGACTTGATCAGGGGGTTGGGGGTGGTACCCAGAGACATGATGACAGCGTCCACATCCAGCTCGAACTCGCTGCCCTTCTTCTCCACGGGGCGACGGCGGCCGGAGGCGTCGGGCTCACCCAGCTCCATCTCCACGCAGGTCATGGACTTGACGCAGTCCTGCTCATCGCCGTTGATCTGAACGGGGTTATTGAGGGTCTTGAAGATCACGCCCTCCTCGATGGCGTGCTCCACCTCCTCGTGACGGGCGGGCAGCTCCTCCATACCACGGCGGTACACCACGTACACATCAGCACCCAGACGCTTGGAGCAGCGGGCGGCGTCCATAGCCACGTTGCCGCCGCCTACCACGGCCACCTTCTTGCCCTTCAGATCCATGATGGGGGTATCGGAGTCCTCACGATAGGCCTTCATCAGGTTGATACGGGTCAGGAATTCGTTGGCGGAATACACACCCTTCAGGTTCTCACCGGGAATGTGCATGAACATGGGCAGACCGGCGCCGGAGCCAACGAACACGGCCTCGAAGCCGTTCTCCTCCATCAGCTCATCGATGGTGATGGTACGGCCTACCACGATGTTGGTCTCCACCTTCACACCCATGGCCTTCAGGCCGTCCACTTCCTTCTGCACGATGCTCTTGGGCAGACGGAACTCAGGGATGCCGTACACCAGCACGCCGCCGGCCAGATGCAGAGCCTCATACACGGTGACCTCATAGCCTTTCTTGGCCAGATCGCCGGCGCAGGTCAGGCCCGCAGGGCCGGAGCCAACCACGGCCACCTTGTGACCGTTGGACTGGGGCTTTTCAGGAGCCTCGGTGCTGTGGGCGTTGTGCCAGTCGGCCACAAAGCGCTCCAGACGGCCGATACCCACGGGATCGCCCTTCTTGCCACGGACGCAGTGCATCTCGCACTGGCTCTCCTGCGGACAGACACGGCCGCAGACGGCGGGAAGGGAGCTGGTCTGATGGATCACCTGATAGGCGCCCTCATAGTCCCGCTCCACGATCTTGGCGATGAACTCCGGGATGCGGACGTTGACGGGGCATCCGTTGACGCAGGGATGGTTCTTGCAGTTCAGGCAGCGGGCCGCCTCGTCCAGAGCCTGCTCCTCGGTGTAGCCCAGAGCCACCTCGAGGAAATTCTTATTCCGGACATTGGGGTCCTGAGAGGGCATTTCGTTCTTATCCAAACGCATATTGATCTTTGCAGCCATCTTACTTTACCTCCTGCTTGAACAGATTGCAGACTTCCTCGTGCTTATGCACCTCGAAATCATGATACATCTGGTTGCGCTTGACAGCCAGATCCCAGTCCACCAGCTGACCGTCGAAGTCGGGGCCATCCACGCAGGCGAACTTGGTCTCGCCGCCCACGGTCAGACGGCAGCCGCCGCACATACCGGTACCGTCGATCATGATGGGGCTCATGGAGACGGTGGTGGGTACGCCGTAGGGGGCCGTGGTCTTGCAGACGAACTTCATCATGACCATGGGGCCGATGGCAAAGATCTCATCATACTGATTGCCGGCGTCCAGCAGCTCCTTCAGTGCCTCGGTCACAAGACCCTTCTGGCCATAGGAGCCGTCGTCGGTGCAGACCTTCATCACGGAGGATACGGCCTTGAACTTATCCTCCAAGATCACCACGTCCTTGCTCTTGAAGCCCACTACCGCGTGGACCTCAGCGCCGCAGTCGTGGAACTTCTTCAGAACGGGGTAGGCAATGGCGCAGCCCACGCCGCCGCCGACAACGCAGACCTTTTTCTTACCCTCAGTCTCGGTGGGCTTGCCCAGAGGACCCACAAAGTCATGCAGATAATCGCCCTGCTGCTTGTGGCTCAGCTTCTCGGTGGTTGCGCCCACGGTCTGCACGATGATGGTGACGGTCCCCTTCTCACGGTCATAGTCGTGGATCGTGATGGGGATACGCTCGCCGTTCTCGTCCACACGCAGAATGATGAACTGACCGGGCTGGGCCTTCTTGGCCACCATGGGTGCCTCGATCTCGTACAGGATCACAGTGGGCTTCAGCGCTTCCTTCGTTACGATACGATACATGGATGTTCCTTCTTTCCTCAAAAGTCATGGCTTGCTACGTTCCATGGGCACACACGGAACTCCTCACCCGTGTGTGCTCGTCTTATCTTATCACATCCGCCCATGGTTCGTCAAATATTTCCTTGCACTTTCCCTTTTTCATGCAAGGGCATGGTGCAGCGTCACCTGTCCCCGGTCGATATCCACCAGATGCTCCTCCTTCATTTTCCGCAGCTCCCGCATCATGGCACTGCGGTCGGCGGAGATATAGTCCGCCAGAGCACTGAGGGTAAAGGGCAGATGAAAGCTGCCGCAGTCGTCGCCGCCGGTCTGAAGGCCGAAGTAGCACAGCAGTTTCTCCCGGATGCTGCGGCGGCTCAGAACCTCCACCCGCTCGGAGAGGGCGGCGGCCTTGCCGGTCATGATATGGAACATATTCTCCACCAGCCGGCTGTGATGGGTGCAGGCCTTTTCGCATCGCCGGGTCAGATGCTCGGCGCTCATGAACCACACCCGGCACGACTCCGCCGCCACCACCGTGATGCTGTCCCCGGCCACATTTTCGAACATCAGCATCTCTCCGAACACGCTGCCTGTGGGCAGATGCTCCAGAATGGTGCGTCCCCCCTGCCGGTCGATGCGCTGGATGACGGCGCTGCCGGCGGTCAGAAGCCCCAGCTCTCCCCGGCCCTCGCTGATGTCATAAATCACGGTGTCGGCCCGGAAGCGCTCCTCCCGGACGCCGAAGCACACCCGCATCTGCTCTACCTCATCGGGGCTGATGCCCTCAAGGATCGGTATGTTCTCCACAGGGGACCTCCTTTCCCGCTGCCGCCATGCGGCGATCCCGCCGCCCGCCGATGATCACATAGATGATGACATAGGCGATGGCGCCCACCACCAGGGCCGCCACCACATCGATGAAGGCGTGCTGCTTGACAAAGAGTGTGGAGCAGATGATGATGACGCCCCATATGTCTGCGAAAGTGCGCCATCCGGTGCGCCGCAGTCCCGGCGTCCGGTGAACGGCATAGAGGGCGTCCAGCACCCCCAGCACATGGACGCTGGGCAGCACATTGGTGTTGGTGTCCAGATTGTAGGTGTTCTGGAGGAGCCACGTGCAGAAGTTGTGGTGCTCCATCACCGCCGGGCGCAGGTCCTGTCCGTTGGGTACCAGCGCACAGAAGATGGTGGCAAACCCGAAGGTCAGCATGATGCTCCACATATACCGCCGGAAGCCCTCGGCATCCTTGACGATCAGGTAAAGGCCCAGCGCCAGCAGAAGAAAGCCCCATGAGTCATAGGGAATGACAAAGTACTCGCAAAAGGGGATGTAGTCGTCGATAAAGGTCTGGGTGGCCCAATAGTTGTCGGTGATGAAGTGCTCAATAAGGAAAAAGCCCCCCAGATACACCGGCAGATACAGGCCCCACCACATATGGGGATGGTCCTTGATGAAGGTCTTGATGGTCTGCATGAGAATCCTCCTGATTTCAACAATTTTCCGTGAGGGGCATTATAGCATAGCCCCGCCCAAAAAGGAAGTGCTCCTGTGATATAAGTCACAATTATTTTACAAATCCATTTCCCGGTTGCGGCGGCGGCAGATTTCGAGTATAATAGATATGTTATAAATGAAAAGATATGGAGGAATCCCCATGATCCTGCAAAAGAAAGAGGAGCTGGCCAACCGCCAGCTGCGCCTGACCATCACCGTGGAGCGTGATGCGTGGGAGAAGGCCCTGAACGACGCCTATCAGGAGGTCAAGGCCCTGTACCCGGTGGAGGGCTACGCCGTGGGCAAGGCTCCCCGTGAGGCGCTGGAAAAGGCATACAGCCACGATCTGTTCTATCAGGAGGCGGTGAACGAGACCTTCCCCGCCGCACTGGTGGAGGCCATCGCCTCCGAGGACATCCAGATCGCCGCCCCTCCCGCCCTGAACGTGGAGACCATCGGCCCAGACGGCTACACCTTCACCGCCCTCATCGACCTGTACCCGGAGGTGAAGCTGGGTCAGTACAAGGGCCTGTCCGCCCCGTGGGAGAATGTCGAGCTCTCCGACGATGACACCAACGAGGCCGTCCAGCGTTTCCTGACGGAGCATCTGGTGGAACAGGAGCAGGACCGGGCCGCCATGGGCGACGAAGTCACGCTGGACTTCGAGGGCTTCGTGGACGGCGTACCCTTCGAAGGCGGCAAGGGCGAAGGCTATCCCCTGCTGCTGGGCAGCGGGATGTTTATCCCCGGCTTCGAGGAGCAGGTAGTGGGCATCCGCCCGGAGGAGGAGCGGGATGTCCACGTCACCTTCCCCACCCAGTATGTGCCGGAACTGGCGGGCAAGGATGCCACCTTCCACGTCAAGGCCCACCGCATCGTCCGGCGGAGCCTGCCCCAGCTGACGGATGCCTTTGCACAGGAGCAGGGCTTCGAGGATGTGCCCCATCTGCGCCGCAGCATCATGGAGCAGGCCATCCTGCAAAAACAGCAGGCCGCCTCCAACGCCTTTGCCGAGGCCCTGATGCAGCAGGTGGTGGCGGGCATGGAGGTGCAGCTGCCCGACTCCATGGTGGAGAGTCAGCTCACCGGCATCCTTCAGGAGCTTCAGCAGCATCTGGAGAGTCAGGGTGCCTCTCTGTCCGACTACCTGCAAGCGGCGCAGCTGACCATGGACGACCTGCGGGACCACGCCCGTGAAAATGCCATTGCCGCCGCCCGCTACGAGCTGGCCATGACGGAGATCGCCCGTCAGGAGGGCATCACCGTCACTGAGGAGGAGCTGGAGGAGAAGTATCGGGAGATGGCCGCCCTCTACGGCATGACCGTTCCCCAGCTGCGGGAGCAGGTGCCTCCCGCCCGGCTCCAGCACGATCTGAAGCTGGCCAAGGCCCGTGCCGTTGTTGTGGACTCCGCCCTGCGGAAGTAACTCCCCTGCAAAGCCTTCTCCCGCAGAAGCCCCCATAGAGTAAAAAAGCACTCCCGGAGGATGCAGATGCGTCCTCCGGGAGTGCTTTTTTCAGTTCCGGTGCTTACTTCTTATACGGCACGTGCCAGATGGTGTCGGCATAGTCCGCCACCGCCCGGTCGGCGGAGAAGATACCGCTGCGGGCGATGTTGTGCAGACTCATGCGGTTCCACTTCTCCCGATCCCGGTAGGTGTCCGTCACTCGCTGGGATGCGGCGCAGTAGGAGGCGAAATCCGCCAGCAGCAGATACTGATCCGCCGGGCAGTCCACGCCGAACAGCAGCCGCTGGTACAGATCCTCATAGCTGACGCCGTCCCGGAACCCGGCCTTCAGCTGATCCAGCGCCCGGCGCAGCACCGGGTCACGTGTATACAGCAGATACGGGTCGTAGCCCCGGCTCATGTGGGAGGCCTCCTCCGCCGTCAGGCCAAAGAGGAACATATTCTCGTCCCCCAGCACCTCGTGCATCTCCACGTTGGCACCGTCCAGCGTGCCGATGGTCAGTGCGCCGTTCATCATGAACTTCATGTTGCCGGTGCCGCTGGCCTCCTTGCCGGCGGTGGAGATCTGCTGACTCACCTCGCTGGCGGGCATCAGCATCTCCGCCATGGAGACCCGGTAATTCTCCAGAAATACCACCTGCAGCTTCCCCTTGCAGATGGGGTCGTTGTTCACCTGATCCGCCAGAGAGTTGATGAGACGGATGATGCGCTTGGCTACGGCATAGCCGGGAGCGGCCTTGGCGCCAAAGAGGAAGGTCTGAGGCGGGAAGTCCATGTCCGGGTCGTCCTGCAGCTGCTGGTACAGGGCGATGATGTGCAGTACGTTCAGCAGCTGCCGCTTATACTCGTGAAGCCGCTTCACCTGCACGTTGAAGATGGCGTCCGTGTTCAGCTGTACTCCTTGCTGCCGGTACGCCCACCGGGCAAAGCTCTCCTTGTTGGCTCGCTTGATCTCCTCCAGCCGGGCCAGCACCGCCCCATCCTCAGCATAGGGGTCCAGTTCCTGCAAATGGCCCGCATGGGTCAGATAACCGTCCCCGATGAGCTCCCGGATCAACCCGTCCAGACCGGGGTTGATCTGGCTGAGCCAGCGGCGATGATCCACGCCGTTGGTGACGTTCTTGAACTGCTCCGGACGCATGGTGTAGGCGTCATGGAACACATCCTGCTTCAAAATATCCGAGTGGAGGGCGGAGACACCGTTGACGGCGTAGCAGGCGCATACGCACAGATTGGCCATCCGGACCTCGCCGTTCCAGATGATGGCCATTTTGGCCACCTTTTCCTGGTCGCCGGGGAAGCGCTCCTCCAGCTGGCGCTGGTAGCGGGCGGCGATCTCCTTCAGGATCTGCCAGATCCGGGGCAGGAGACTCTCGATCAGGCCCTGGGGCCAGCGCTCCAGCGCCTCGGCCAGGACGGTGTGGTTGGTGTAGGCCACCGACTTGGTGACGATATTCCAGGCGTCGTTCCAGCTGTACCCCTCCACATCCATCAGGATACGCATCAGTTCGGGGATGACCAGAGTGGGATGGGTGTCGTTGATCTGGAGGACGTGCTTCTCGTGGAAGTTGCGCA
>ERZ834694.2875-NODE-2875-length-10926-cov-4.871677_pt1 | contig 10926 bp, 9 predicted proteins | sample MGYA00519691_ERZ834694 | MGnify/ENA primary metagenome ERZ834694 (study PRJEB31850, sample SAMEA3708758) | human gut metagenome | biome: human gut; feature: human-associated habitat; material: faeces | place: China | collected 2014 ... | reverse complement strand
CTCTTTGTGCGGTATTGCCCTAAGAGGCACATCACTTTTTGCAGGAAATGGCTGCAAAGAGTGATGTGCTTTTTGTGTTGCCTGATGTCATTATAATGCACTGCTGTCAGAGTGTAAAATGTGTGTTTGTAAAAAAACACTTGACTTTTTTCATAAAACGTGCTATAATAATCATGCTGTGTTTGAAAATGATTTCTACATTTTCTGACAGTTTTCGAAAGTGAATTTTTTGCCGCTGTGGTGGAATAGGCAGACACAAGGGACTTTGATGTTTGTACGCATGAACAGTGCGTCTGCGATCTGTTCGCAGAGAGTGCCCACAGAGAAATCTGTGGTGTAGAAGTCGGCTAAAACGGCGAAGGCACAAACAGAACGCCGTGCTAACTCGCAAGAGTGAGTGTAGAGACCTTACACCGACTACCTAAGTCCGAAAGGATATGGTAAAGACCAAGTCCGGACTACAACATACAATTTTGTGTGGCTATGGTAACATAGAGTAGTGAGAAAATCCCTCGGTAGCGATACCGTACCGGTTCAAGTCCGGTCAGCGGCACCAAAAAAGGTACAAATCTTGTATTTGTACCTTTTTATTTTTTGTGCGGTATTGCCTTGAATATATCACTCGGAAAATCCTTTTAAATTATAGCCGAAATAACATCTAATACACTTATCTTCCAAAAACCGAAATGTTGTTGATACGGAACTGTTATAAATTTCAAATCCTTCATATCGGATTCCATAATCATCATCTGGCACAATTAATTCTTTATTACCGATAAAAATTAAATTTTTAGGAACTTCCCGATTGGAAAAAATATCTAATTCAATTGCGTAAACTTTTTTGAAATCTGTTGCCGGACATTCATGACGCATCTGCACAATAGAATTACCATTATAATCATTTAGCTGAGGAATTTCTTTTGCAAATGACAGTTGCACTCGGATAATTGGAACAAGATTTCCCACTGTTTTGTTTGTTGTTGTAGAAAACAGCATTTTATCAGCAACTTGAAATATTAAATACGTTCCAATCAGATTATGTTTTTTCGCTTCTTCTCCCTGCAATGGAATTGCAAAAACATCACCAATATTCCAGGGGCACTCATAGAATTTCTTTATCCGAATCGGTTTTGCCTCTGGCTGCGGAGAAAGCAATTTCAATTTTAGCTTTTCCAGAACTACCTTTCGCTTTCTGCCCAAAGATGGTGATTCTTCTGCCCAGCGTGCAATATCGGTTTCACTTTCAAGGTATTCCAGTGCCGTCTGTTTAATATCTTCGTCTAAGCGACCTTTTTTCCATAAAATGTCCGCACATACAAACCAAAATACTGGTATGTCCGGATCGTCATTATATGCATTATCCACATATGTTTTCTTTAACTCCTCAAATGCTTCTCGATATGGCTTTCCAGAATTGATTGCATCTAAAAATTCATTTTTCACATCCAGTGCAAAATCATCGGAATACAGTGCCGTACCCCATGCACCCATAATTCGTTCCTTCCTTTCACTGTCGCGGTTTAAACTTATTTTTTGTGCAAAACTTTTAAATTGATTTGTTAACCTCGCTTTATATGGAGATTCCGAAGTCTTGGGTTATGACTTTTTTGATTCGTTGTTTTTCAACTTCTTTCATGGATTTTCGCTCCTTTTCAACACTTATTTAAAATTGTTTATCACAATATCAAAATTTAAAACAATCAAAAAATATTGCTTAGTATTACTTAAGATCAAGAAGTGTCTTCTTTACGTTTTCATCAAGGCCTTCTAATATAGTTTTTGATTCTGTTAATTCTGACAAAAATTCAATCCATGCAAGATCATTATTTTGTGTAGCTTCATTAATTGCTTTTTCTAAATCTCTTATTATGAATTTAGGTTCAACGTGCTTTAAACGTTCTAAGACAAGTAATGCACCTGGCCAATTTAAATCTTGAAGCCACTTGAGTAATAATGACATATATGGTGCCAATTCTTTATCTTTTTTTTCAATTATCACTCTAGCACAGTTATCCCAGGAATATTTATACCCATCTGGCTGAATCCAAAATTCAATATTTTCATCCTTTTTTGCAAGATCAACCGCTTGATTTTGCGTTTCCTGATCTTGATCATCATCCATCATTTTTAATAGCATAGCTCTGTCAATTTTGTCCATTTTTATGTTCCCTTTTATCGCACTTAATAAATCAATTTTCACATCCAGTGCAAAATCATCGGAATACAGTCCCGTACCCCATGCACCCATAATTCGTTCCTCCATTTTACTGTCGTATTGATTTTGCTTCCTTATGGCTCGCCTGAAAAATCCGTATATTTGTCAAACAGTCCTATTCCGCTTTCCCGATCAATGGCAATCTTACAGCGAAAGTCGTTCCTTTTTCTGAACTTGATTCCACACAGACATTCCCGCCATGCAATACTGCAATTTCTTTCACAAGGGCAAGCCCTAAACCGACACCGCCCATTTGCCTGCTTCTTGATTTATCCACACGAAAAAACGGCTGAAAAATACTCTCTCTGTATGCTTCCGGAATCCCACAGCCTGTGTCTGTAATATGCAGCAATGCCTGATGATGTTCCTTCCGGATAGAAACCGTTACGCTGCCGCCTGTATGATTGTATTTGATCGCATTCTCAATGAGATTAAACAGCAGTCTGTAAATCAGCGTATCACTGCCGATCATATGAACGTCCTCACAGTTTTGATGCAGTGTAATATTTTTCTGTTCCGCAAGTGTGGTGAGATCCGTCAGGATCTCGTCAACCAGCGGTGCCAATTCGATTTCATCGGAACGTGAAACAGACTGCAAATTGCTCATTTCCAGAAGCGTGCGGACAAGGGCAGTCAGGCGGTTTACCTGATCGATTTGAAATTGAACCAGTTCTGCGGTTTCTGCACAGCTGTCAGAATGTTCTTCGGCGAACAGTTCCAATTTTGTCTGCATCATTGCCAACGGTGTACGCAATTCATGTGCAGCATTTCCTGCAAACTGACGCTGTAAGTCGAAGGAAAGTGCCAGCCGGTCAAGCATATGATTGACCGAGCAGCTCAGCTGCTGAAATTCTGCTGCGGTGTTTTCATCAAAACGGGTGCTGGTAAGATTGTCCTGATTGATGTTTTCTGTCTGCTTTGAAAATTGTTTCAGCGGTTTGAGTGCTCTGCCGCTTACAAAATATGCGATCGCTGCACTAAGCAGTGTGACTGCGGCTGTGATATACCAGCATTTTCTTCCGAATTCTGCTTTCACATCGTAAATTTCCTGCGAAAACTGATGGAGAAATGCGGACATCTGCTGATCATCAAATTCAATTTTCAGAACATCGGAACTTTCTGGATCATATTCCATGACAAAGCCATTCAGCGAATCTATGCCGACCGTACCGGAACGATAGAGCAGAAGATTGGAACATATACAAGTTCCGGCAATCAAAATGGCAGTCAGCAGTGTGATTCTCCATTGAAAGGACAGTCGTTTCATTCGCTTCATTTTGATTCTCCTTCTATTTCATAACCCTCTCCGATACGATTCCGAATGGGGTCATAGCCAAGAACTGCACGGAGTTTTTTCCGGAGTGCAGAAATGTGGACACGAATCGAATTGCTGAAACTGTCCACGCTGCTGTCCCATACATGTTCAATGAGTTCCTCCTGACTGACAGGTCTGCCCTGATGCAGCATCAGATATTCCAGTACGCCGGTTTCTTTGCGTGTCAGATTGATTACAACGCCGTCTGCTGTTGCAGTACGACTTTTGGTGTCGTATACGATCTGTCCGCATTGCAGGCGTACATCCCGCTGAATGAACTGCCGGCGTGTCAGGCTGCGGATTCTGGCTTCCAGTTCTGCAAGGTGAAATGGCTTCGAAAGGTAATCATTTGCCCCTGCATCCAGTCCCTCCACTTTGTCAGCAATTTCGCTTCGTGCGGATAAGATCAATACCGGCGTTTCCTGATTTTCTTTCCGGAAGCTGCGGAGAAGCGTCATTCCATCGATCTTAGGAAGGTTCAGGTCTAATAATATCAAATCATAATATTCCACAGACAGATATTCTGAAGCTGTTTCTCCATCGCCGCAGGCATCGACTTCATATCCTGAACGCTGTAATTTTTTTGTGATGTCCTCCCGCAGGGATTGTTCATCTTCTATCACGAAAAGTCTCATAGCATGCTCCCCAGAGATTGTTCTGTATCTTTTGCCGCACGGTTTACCGTTAAAAACTTGCCATGGAGCAGTGTTCGGGGCGGGATACAAAACAGGCTCTTATAATTTTTACCTTTATTATAACAGACGCAGATAAAATCTGTGTTAATTTTCTCTTAACGCAGATTTTATATCGCATGATGTATACTGGTGTCATCAAAGCATTGGAGGGAAACAAATGGTATTCAAAAAAGCGGCAGTGCAAGTGCTGCTTCTTCTTGCGGGAATAGCGATGCTCATCTTTGGCATCTGGCGGGAGGAAGCCCAGACAGTTTTTTCAAAAGCGATCCGCCTGTGTATGGAGTGTGTTGGAATTGGCTAAGAACAAACAGATCAACAAAAAAAATGTGCACATTCTTGCACGGTTTCGCGGTTGGATTCAGGCAGCAGCAGCACTTCTGACCAACATGCATCTCCCCAATTTTTTGAATGGTTCTCTGAATCGGGGAAAGGGAAAATACGCCTGTGTGCCGGGATTGAATTGTTATTCCTGTCCGGGAGCAGCAGGCTCTTGTCCCATCGGGGCATTTCAGGCAGTTGTAGGGTCATCGAAATTCAAGTTTTCTTACTATGTCACCGGAATATTGATATTGCTTGGTGTTTTGCTGGGGAGATTTATCTGTGGATTTCTGTGTCCGTTCGGCTGGTTTCAGGAGCTTTTGCATAAGATCCCGTCGCCAAAGCTCTCTACTCAAAAGCTGAAACCGTTGCGTTATCTGAAATATGGTATTTTGCTGGTGATGGTGATTCTTCTCCCGATGGTAGTCGTCAATGAGCTGGGAATGGGGGATCCGTTCTTCTGCAAATACCTTTGTCCGCAAGGCGTGCTGGAAGGTGCGATTCCGTTGTCGATCACCAATGAAGGAATCCGCACGGCACTTGGTACACTTTTTTCATGGAAAGCATTTGTCCTGCTGGCTGTGATACTTGGCAGTGTGTTTTTCTACCGCCCGTTCTGCAAATGGCTGTGTCCGCTGGGAGCATTTTATGCACTTTTGAATCGGGTATCGCTTTTTCAGATGAAGGTGGACAAAGACAAATGCGTATCCTGCGGAGCTTGTGCAAAGGCATGCAAAATGGATGTCGATGTCACCAGACAGCCCAACCATGCCGAGTGTATCCGCTGCGGCATGTGTATGAAATCCTGTCCGACCCATGCCATATGTTATCAATATGGTTTTGGAGATCTATCAAAGGCAAAAGAAATTTCAACAGAAAAAAAGGAGCTTAAAAAATGAAAATGAAAAAGAATCTGATGATGATGTTAGCAGCTTGTCTGGCACTTTCTGTCCCGCTCAGCGGATGCGGCAGTACGGTAAAGGACACTTCTTCAAGCGTGTCCAGTGAAGTATCCGGCGAAGCAGAAACATCCGGAAAATCTTCACAGGAACTTTTGGATGAGGAAAATGCGATCATGGCGAAAAACAATGATCTGTGGGAAAAGGTGTTTGCATCTATGAGCAAAAATGTCACAGAGGACACGCTGAGTTCAAACTACGGCGATGTGCTGATGGCTGCTGTAGACGGTGCAAAAGATCAGTTTACTGATGCAGAATATGAAACGCTGAAATCAGATGCAGAACAGATCCGCAAAATTGAAGAGGAGATCGCAGCACTTCCGACGGATTCTTCTGAGGAGCAGACCAGCGATGCGTCTGGCACTGCATTCCCGCAGTTTGAGGGAAAAGATCTGGACGGAAATAAGGTGGACAGCAGTGTTTTCGCTGAGAATGCTGTGACAGTGGTGAATTTCTGGTTCAACGAATGCAAACCCTGTGTGGAGGAGCTCAGTGAAATGAATGCCCTGAATGATCGCATCAAAGAACAGGGCGGTGAAGTGCTTGGTGTAAATGTCGGTGCACTTGACGGTGACGAGCAGAATATTGCGACGGCGAAACAAATTCTGGAAACAAAGGGAGCGAAATATCGGAACATCTATTTTGATTCTGACAGCGATGCCGGAAAATTTGCACTGGGTGTCACTGCGTTCCCGACAACGTATGTCATTGACAGAAACGGCAATATCGTGGGCGAAGCACTTATGGGCGGCATTGACAATGACGAAAATCTCAGTACACTTCAGAATACCATTGATGAGGTTCTCGCAAAAGATGCTCAAAAGTAAAGGCAATACCGCACAAAGCCTGTGCATAAGATGCGTCGACAAATTTTTCGGCAGATTGCATAAAGTTCCGCAGATATACATTTACACAAGATCATATGACAATAATGCAAAAGTACATGACAAAAATGATATACACCGCAATGTGAAATTGCTATAATAAACACAGTAAGCAAGGCTGTACGCTACGCAAAGCCTGTAGGAGCATTGCACAGTATTTCTCTAATTTATGACATTTTGTTTCATCTGATTTCCTATAAAAACCCGAGATTCTCATGTGGGATCTCGGGTTTTCCTTTTGCAGTGGATTTTTGTATTTGACATGCTTCACAAAATATAGTATAATATTGTTATCAATTATGATTGTATTGACTAAAACTTCGCCAGTGAGAACTTTAGGCAATACCGCACAAAGAGTGTGCGACAGATGCGTCGTCAAATTTTTCGTCAGATGAAACAAAAAGCGGAGTGAATACTTGATGTATTCACGAGCATTTTTGTGAAATATGACGGGAAATTTGCAAGCAGATGGCGTGCAAAGTCGCCAGATGCTCTTTGTGCGGTATTGCCTTTACAAAGAGAGGAGTGAAAATTCTGCCATGTCTGAACAATCTTCTGTGCAGCACGTTTTGACCAAATCGCAGCTCTGCTATTTCAGCCGGCAGTTTTCCAATATGTTTGGACTGCCGGTACGCCTCTACCGACAGCAGGAGAAGATCTACACCTATTCTCCGGTGCAGCTGGCAGCAGATCCTGTGATTCTCTGCATTGATGCACTTTTGCAGGAAACCGCACCACTGGGCTATTTTTCCTATCACGATATGTTTTACTATGGCTATGTCCGGCATCAGTCGTACTGCTTTGTCGCCGGACCAGTCAGCGAACTGGCAATTTCGGAACACGAATTGAAAAAGCTGGGAGGTTCGCTGCATTTGCTGCCTGAACAGTTTTCTGTGTTTGCAGCTGAGATGAAAACGCTTTCGGGAATGCATCCGGATACCCTTTTGCAGGCAATGATCCTGTACAATTTCACAGTCAACCGAACCATGTACGACATTTCTGATCTGCGGATCCAGCAAAGGGAACAGAAAACCATTACAGCAGAAATGAAAGAAAATGAAATCCTGTCCGATCCGGAAAACAGAAATCCAGAAGGGCACATGCGTTCTCTGTCGATTGAGCAGGACATCATTCGGAAAGTGCAGCAGGGCGACGTAGACGGTCTGATCGATGGTGCAACAAAAATTCCGGCAGTTCGTTCCGGACAGCTTGCACCGCAGCTGCTGCGGCATCACAGGAATTTTTTCATTCGGCTGGAAACCATTGTTTCCCGTGCGGCGATCCAGGCTGGTCTGCCTGCCGAAGAAGTTTTGGAAACGGAGGAACACTACATTTCCAAATGCGAATCCCTGCCGGACATGGAACGAATCAAGAACTTGCAGTATCACATGATCCTGGACTATGCCGATCAGGTGCGAAAGCTGAAACAGTGCGGCGGCAGCCAGTCCCGATTGGTGCGAAATGTGTTGCAGTATATCCGCAGCCATATGGCAGAACCGATCCGCACCGCAGACATCGCAGCATACTGCGGCAAAAGCCGCGGCGGACTGACTACGGAATTCAAAAAGCAAACAGGCAGGACGCTGTCTGATTTTATCCAGCAGCAAAAAATGCAGGAGGCAGAAACACTGCTGTTGAAAACAGAGCAAAATCTCTCCCAGATCAGCAGTCTGCTGGGGTTCTCGTCCCAGAGCCATTTTACACGAGTTTTTAAAGAAGTTCACGGTATGACACCCACAGAATTTCGAAAATCGCAGGGATAAAATTTACTTTACAAATATATAAATTGCATGACAATCCTGCAATACAAGAAATCTTCTTTCTGTTACAATAAATGTAATTTGAATCGAAGTTTGCATCAACAAAAAGGAGGAATTTTTTGTATGAACAAGCAAAAATGGCTGGCAGGACTGACTGCGGTACTGTGTAGTGCAGGTGCATTATCCTGTTTTCCGGCAATTTCAGGAACAATATCTGCGGCAGAGCTGGTCAGCAACGACTTTGAAGTCAACTACGGCGGCTGGTACGGCAGTGCTGATGCTGTAGCTTTGACAGCAGAAGACGGCATCGGTCACAACACGTCCCGTGGTATGTCTGTTACCGGACGAACCAGCACGTCTGACGGTGCCAGTGCAGAAAAGGGCTTCTATCTTTCCGGCGGAGAAACCTACACATACAGCGTGTGGGTGTACAGTGAAACTGCGGAGCGTTTTCATCTGTCTCTTTCCTGTGCAGATCTGGACACGGCACAGGAAACGGAAACCGAACTGACGGCAAAACAGACCAGAGCCGGCAAATGGACAGAACTTTCCGCTTCGTATCGTGCACCGGAAAACAGCGGCGAATTCCGGCTGACCATTACCACAGACAGCACTAACGATTTTGTGTTTGATGATGTCACCGTAACAGGAAAGTCGGACAGCAGCGAGGTTTCTGCGGCGGCTGCGGAAAAGGGACTGAAAGACGAGTTCGCCGATTATTTTCGGGTTGGCAATATTCTCAACGGCAGTACTGTGAAGAACTCCACCATTACTGCCAGCGTGCTGAAGGATTATAACAGCATCGAGTGCGAGAACGAAACCAAGCCAGATGCAACGCTGGTGCAGTCTCAGTGCAGCGAAACGAATATCGGTGTTTCTCTGAACAATGCTGCCAGCATCATGGACTTCTGCGTCAATAACAATATTGCCATGCGTGGTCACACACTGGTTTGGCATAGCCAGACACCGCTGTGGTTTTTCAAGGAAAACTTCAATGCCAGCGGAAACTGGGTTTCCTCGGCAGTCATGGATCAGCGTATGGAAAGCTACATCAAAAATATGTTTGCGGCAATCAAAACCCAGTATCCGGATCTGAATCTCTATGCCTACGATGTGGCGAATGAGTGCATCAGCGACGACAGCAACCGTACTGCCAACAACGGCGGTACCAGAGAGCCGGGCGAAAACATCAGCGGACAATCACCGTGGGTACAGGTCTACGGCAGTAATGCCTTTGTGGAAAAAGCCTTTACCTATGCACGGAAATATGCACCGGAAAGCTGTGCTCTCTACTATAACGATTACAATGAGTATTGGGATCACAAACGGGATGCTATTTATAGTATGTGCAAGTCTCTCTATGAAAAAGGCTTGCTGGACGGCATTGGCATGCAGTCCCACATCAACGCAGATTATGACGGATTCTCCGGCGTGTCGGCATACACCACGGCAATGAAAAAGTTCCTGTCCATTGGCTGCGATTTGCAGATCACAGAATTGGACATCACTATGGAAAACGGCAAGTATACTCTCCAGCAGCAGGCGGATAAGTACAAGGCGATCTTTCAGGCTGCTATGGACTGGAACAAAAATCCCAGCTCAGACGGCAGAGTGACCGCCGTGTGCATCTGGGGGCCGAACGATGCCAACACATGGATCAAAACGGAGAACACCCCGCTGCTGTACGATACCAATCATCAGCCAAAGCTGGCATATACCACACTGACCTCTATGATCCCCCAGTCGGAGTGGGGCGACGGCAACAATCCCGGCGGCAATGACAAACCCATTGAACCGAATGAATACGGCTGGTATTTCCAAAGCACATTTGAGGGCGATACAGACAGCTGGGAAGGCAGAGGCAGTGCAGATGTTCTCACCAGCGGCAGAACCGCCTATGTGGGCAGTGAAGCATTGTTGGTGCAGAACCGGACGGCTGCGTGGAATGGTGCCGGAAGAACACTGAATCCCAAGGCGTTTGTGCCGGGAAAAGAATACAGCTTTAGTGTTAACGTGGAATATTTTGACGGCGATGCAACTGACCAGTTTTTCCTGAAACTGGCATATACCGATGCCAACGGCGAGGCACAGTATGCCACCGTGGCAGAGGGAACTGCCGTCAAGGGTGAGTGGGTACAGCTTGCCAACAAAAACTATCAGATTCCGGCAGATGCCACGAATATGGTGCTGTATGTGGAAACCGCAGAAAGTACAAATAACTTCTATCTGGACGAGGCAATCGGTGCTGTGGGCGGAACGTCTATCCTCGGTGCAGGGGAATCCAAGCCGTTTCATCTGGGCGATGTCAATGCAGACGGTGTCATTAACGGCATAGATCTGGCACTGGCACGACAGGGCGTTTCCGGTGCATTCTCCGGCAATGCAGCACGTCTGGCAGCAGACGTAGACCAGAGCGGCAGCGTAAACGGTACAGATCTCCAGCTGATTCAGGATTATCTGCTGGGAAAAATCACAGAATTTCCGATCGCAGAAAAAACTGTGGATACAGCAGCAATGGAAAAACTGTTTGCCGGAATTACGCCAGCTGCCAGCTATAAAGCAGAAGGGGAAAATAACCCGCTGTTTACCCAGCGATTCGGAGCTGACCCTGGTGTCATGGAGTATAACGGCAGAGTGTATGTCTACACCACCAACGATGTCATTGAGTATGACAGCAATGGAAATGTCACCGAAAATACCTACGCACAAGTCAACAAGATCAACTGTATCTCCTCTGATGACATGGTAAACTGGACCGATCATGGTGCGATTCCGGTGGC
>ERZ834694.2866-NODE-2866-length-10990-cov-2.802103_pt1 | contig 10990 bp, 7 predicted proteins | sample MGYA00519691_ERZ834694 | MGnify/ENA primary metagenome ERZ834694 (study PRJEB31850, sample SAMEA3708758) | human gut metagenome | biome: human gut; feature: human-associated habitat; material: faeces | place: China | collected 2014 ... | reverse complement strand
AAAGAATGCTATTGATTGGGTTTAATAGCATTAATAGAGCGTCAAATTCCAGTTTGCAGGGCAGAAACTCCGCCCCATTACTGTTTCACCGCATTCTTCGTAAGTCTATAAATCTCCAGCCGTGACAGTGATTTCGGGCTATTGTTGGTCTGATTCACTGTGCGGCTGTTGTCGTTATTGTAGTAGTTGTTGACCACAGAACTTTCAGTCCCGCCGTTCATGATAGCACCTGTCATGCCGTCAAGTTTGTAGCTAAGGTCGGAATTCAGTGCAATCTTCATCGTGTCCGCCACACCGGATACTGCCTTTGCCACGACCTTTTTGCTTTTGATAATGCCGTCTGCCAAGCCCTGCATAAAGTCCGGCATCCAGCTTTCGTATTCCGTCAGCGGACCTACGTCCGGTACAGAGAAGTGCAGATAGCTTCTGATGGTATCCGCCACATCTGTACAGGCATCGGAAATCCAGTTAATACAGCTTTTGATACCGTCAACAATGCCGCTGATGATATCCGAACCCCAGCTGAATGCATCACTCGCCAGTCCCTTTACAAAATTTACCGCCTTATCAAATCCGCCCTTAATGGTATCGTAAATACCGCCGATTGTACTGGAAATCGCTGATTTTACGCTGTTCCAGATGCTTGTCACCGTAGAACGAATGGTATTCATCACCGATGAAATCGTAGAAGAAATGCTGTTCCAAACGGAAGAAATCGTATTTCTGATTCCATTTACGACACCTGAAATCGCACCGCTGATGGCGTTCCAGATGGAGGAAATTACCGATTTGATGGTGTTCATCACGTTTGAAATAAAGCCTGAAATTGCATTCCATACTGTGGTGATGATATTTGAAATCGTACTCAGCACCGTGGAAATTGCAGTACTGATTGCATTCCATATGGTTTCAAAGAATGACTTAATGCCCTCAAGCAAAGGCGTGATAAACTCCACAATGGCATTCCATATGGTCTGTATATTCTCGGAAATCCAGTCCATCACATTGCTGATAATGATATGTATTGCCTGGAAAATGGTTTCAAACAGATATTTCAAAGCCTCCAAAAGCGGAGAAATGAACTCATATATCGTATTCCATATGCTTGAAATGGTATTGTAGATTGTGGTGCATACCGTAGAAATGACCGTCCATATGGCATTGAAAATCGTGGAGAAGAAATCGTGAATGCTTGTCAGGATTCCTGCGAAAAAGTCATAAACAGCCGTAAAAATAGAAACTGCTGTATCATGAATAGCAGTTACAATACCCGTAAAGAAGGAAGAAATCGCATTCCAGGTGTTTACGAAGAAATCTGCGATTGATTGGAAAAAGGAACAAATACTTTCCCATATACCAATAAAGAAATCCTTGATTGCTGTCCAGACCTCGTCCCATGAAGTACCGAACCAACCAAGGAATACATCTAACACACCGGTCAGCGTGTTCAGAATATTGCTGAGTGAGTTTACAATGAAATCCCATATGCCTGTAAAGAGGTCTTTTATGCCATTCCAGCACTGATCCCAGTTTCCGGTAAACAGACCGATGAAAATGTCGAGAATACTTAAAATGGTGTCGGTGACGAAAGAGAAAATATCTGCAATGTGCTGAAATACGCCCTCAAACAGCGGGGCAAGAACTTCACAAAGTCCATTCCATACAGCTTTTACAAGTTCGCCGAAGTTCTCAAAATCAAAGCCGAGCGCATTGATTCGGTCGACGATACCGGAAGTAAGTCTTTCAAATGTAGATTTTATCTGTTCCCAAATGGAGAGAATGCTGTTTTTGAAATCCTCATTGGTATTCCACAGATTTACAAAAGCAGCGACCAGTACAGCAATGATTGCAATCACAGCCACCACCGGTGCAGAAATACCGCCAATGGCAGCTCCAAGAGTGGAAAATGCTGTCTTTGCACCTGCAATCATAGTCGGAACTTTGCTGATAAAGGTCATCAGACTTCCCACCGAGGATATGACTTTGCCGATTACCACCAATAAAGGACCCATTGCCGCAGCAACGAGAGCAACTTTCACAATCGTCTCCTTTGTGGCAGGGTCCATGGCGTTGAGTTTATCAATAAATTCCTGAATTTTCGTTACGATTGATCTGATGACAGGCATCAGAATTTCTCCAAAAGAAATAGCCAGTTCTTCCAGCTGTGATTTTAAGATAGTCAGCTGACCGCCAAGGTTGTCCTGCATGGTTTCCGCCATAGAAAGTGATGTGCCGTCACAGTTTTCAATCGCAGAGGACAGCTTCTCCACGTCCTGGGGCGCGGCATTCATCAAAGCAAGGAAACCCGACATGGCGTTCTTGCCCACAAGAGCCTGTGCTGCACTTGCTTTTTCAGATTCTGACATCTGGTCAAATGCTACACGGCAGTCCGCAAGAATATCGGAAAGGTCACGCATGGAGCCATCAGCGTTGCTGGTTGCAATCTCCATTTCACCAAAAGAAGAGGAACAGAACTTGACCTCTCCCGACAATGCGGTCATAATAGAACGCATGGAAGTACCGGACTGTGTGGACTTGATGCCTGCGTTTGCCATTAAGCCTAATGCCTCGGCTGTATCTTCACAGGAAAATCCCAAAGCACCTGCAATCGGAGCACAGTACTTGAAGGATTCACCGAGCATAGATACATTGGTATTGGCATTGGAACTTGCGGACGCTAAGACATCGGCAAAATGACCGCTGTCAGCAGCGGATAAGCCAAAGGCAGTTAATGCATCAGTTACAATATCCGATGTGGTTGCCAAATCCTCGCCACTTGCAGCCGCAAGGTTCATGATACCGTCAATACCGGAAAGCATATCGCCGGTTTTCCAGCCTGCCATAGCCATATAGTTCATAGCTTCAGCGGCTTCTGATGCTGAAAACTTTGTTTTAGAACCCATTTCACGAGCCTTGTCACGAAGCTTATCCAGGTCATCACCGGTTGCACCGGATACAGCGGCAACCTTGGACATTGCAGAATCAAAGTCAGAGGCTGTCTTGACTGCTGCAGTACCTGCGGCGGCAAGTGGGGCAGTAACATGAGTGGTTAGTTTTCCTCCCACATCAGAAATCTTGTCCCCGACACTCTGGAGAACCTCTCCGGCTTCACCGATTTGTTTCAAAGAGTCCGATGCTTTTTCGGTTTCGAGATTGCGGAGTTCCTGTTCCGTTTCGATAATCTCACGCTGCAGTGCGTCATACTGTTCCTGAGAGATTTCACCATTGGCAAGCGCGGTATTGGCTTGTTCTGCGGCAGTTTTCAGCGTTGTCAGTTTCTCCTTGGTGGCAGAAATACTGTCAGCAAGCAGCTTTTGTTTCTGAGAAAGCAGCTCTGTATTCTTCGGGTCAAGCTTCAGAAGCTTTTCCACGTCCTTCAGCTGCGTCTGAGTACTTTTGATGTTCTTGTTGACACTTTCCAGAGCCTTACTTAGCTTAGTGGTATCACCGCCGATTTCAACTGTAATGCCTTTGATTCTGTTTGCCATGTGGTTTCACCTCACTTTTTTAAATTTTTTTTGAAGCCTATTGACTTTTTTGCTTTTATGACATATAATATATCCAGAGGGTGTATCTCAGCCCAAAATGAGAGATTTATTAAGTGAGTTTCTCTTGACTCTATACAAGAAAGTTAAAAGTGAGCGTTTCGCAGCTCTGAATGCGACATTTAACAGCGAGGGAAAGTTCAACTTGCCCTCGCTTGTTTTATAGGAGGAGTATGGATAATATAAAATTCTATGAAGTAAATCCAAAGTATATTGATTACTTGCTTCCATATGCACCACATTTGTTTCATAATAAAAAGCCAGGACAACAAAATGAAAGAAAATATATCGGTGTTGTGCTTTCAATAAATGGATTTGATTATTTTGCACCGCTTTCTTCATTCAAAGAAAAGCATAAATCAATGAAGGAAAGCATTGATTTTATTAAAGTTAAAAACTATTGTGTGATAAACATAAATAATATGTTTCCTGTTCCGAATAGTGAGTGTACATATGTAGATATTAATTTGCAGAGAAACCTCAAGTATAAGTCCTTGTTGTTAGCCGAATACAGGGTAATAAAGTCCATACAGGATAAAATTCGCAAAAATGCTAACACACTTTATTTCTTGAAAAAACGTGATGGTAATTCTACGCCTCTTTCAAAGAGATGCAATGATTTTGAAAGGCTTGAAATTGTTTGCACAGAATATATCAAAAATTTAAAATGAATCAAAATCCGCCTGTGAAGCCATTTCATTCCAGCCATCGTAGTCATCATTTTCACGTTCCGTGAACATATCGTTTATCAGTCCAATCGTAAGCAAATCCAGCTCGGTCATAGAAAGACCGAGCTGTTTGCATCTTAACAGGAATAATGGCGTTGTCATCGGTCGGTCAATCGGGCGATGTTTTTTTTAGATTCAATCTGCGTTGCTGTATTTAACCCCCACAGTTCAATCAACTGTGGCAGGATCTCATAAATACTGAAGGTGTTGAACTGTTCCAGAAAATCATCAGGACTGTCGGGAACGTTTTCAGGGTCAGCGTGTTTTGCCATGATGTAGGCGATGTTCTCGAACATCTCAAGAGAGAACATATCGAGGTGGGATGAACCTTCATCACCATTTCCGACTGCCTTTCCGAGCGCATCGAGATCCTTATAGATATCTCGATGGAACTTAATACGATAAATACGCGGAATGGCGGCAGATGCCTTGAATGGCACCTGCTTTCCGTCAATCTCAATCATCTTTGTCATACCCATACGATACTGTTCTTTTCGGTAAGCTCAGTCGCCGCACTATTCCTATGCCTTTTACGCGGGAAGATGTGGATAAGGCTATCTATTATGACTGCTTGTGTTTTAAGGATTTCACATCACCTACTGCCAAATGGTATTCCACCGAAACAAACGAATATAACAATGACCGGCATAAAGCATATGACAAAATGACAGATGTGATTTGTTCAGCAGATAGGCATCTATTTCGCTATGTCTATCACAATGCAGATATCACTTTTGAATGGATGCTCCGACGAAAATTCTATGAAATACGACAACAATTCGGAAATCGTGGTATTTGCTCAGAAACCGCTCAGGAATGGTACAAGGAAGTCTACAAAATCCATCCGCTTTCTGACCTCATTGACAATTTCGATTTGTACTGTTATCTTGGCGTTGAAGATACCGCCTTCTTAGATATGGCTGAAAAGGACGATGCTAGAATATATGCTGTAGATGATTATTCGGAGTTTGATTTTGACACAAAGTGGCCAATACTTTACCCGGATTGATATGAACTAACGTAAAGAGAATCTGGTACTGACTTGGGTTACACTTTGTTCAGAACTTACGCATCCGTTTTATAACTCAGTTCTGAAGATTTTTTACACTCAGTTCTGAGCTCTCGTTTCTCTAGAACTGAGCATAAAAAACAGGGTGCCACCATTATCGGTGGACACCCTGTTTTTATTTTAAAGTCTATTGACTCACACAAATCTACCTATACTTTTAAATTACGCCTCTAAGCAGGTACAGTCTCTCTAAAAAAGACCCACCTATACTTTTAAAAGTTGTCTCATAGCAGGTATACTTTCGTCAGTCACAGTTCTCTACAGAAACGGCTAAAATCTACCTAGATTTTTAAATACCTGTCCCTATGCCATAGCGCCATTCAATAGACAAAAATTCACTCTATCAGCATAACCCAAGTTTTTATCCGCATCCCCTCAGTGGTTTTCCCGACGGGCGCTAACGCTGCGAATATCCTCCGCTGAAGACCCGGCAGCAGCCCGTCATAGGAATTTTCTCCGCTTAGTTGTTGTCCATGCCGGACGCATCAAAGAACTCCCGGAGCCCTTGTACGCAAGGGCTCCGGGAGTTGCTGCTTCAGTGCAATGATACCGTGAATGCCGCTTTTCAGAGGCGGCGTTCAGTCCTCCTGACTTTTTTCCATCATGATCTCCAGAATGGTCCGGTCGGTCTCCACCATGCCCGGGGTGCTGACCCGGCCCATATTGCGGATGGCCTGCTCGGGGGTCGCGCCGCAGATGCCGTCCGTGGACTGGAGGACCACATCGCTCATCGCCAGATAGGCGCACATCATGGCGGCGTTGGTGGCGGTAGCCAGCTTCAGCGCGCAGCCGATCTTGCCGCCGTCGCAGATCATGCCGGTGAGGTTGCCGCTCATATTGATGATGGCCTTGCCGATCTGCTCATCCGTGCCGCCCATGAGCCACACCATAGCGGCCGCGGCAGCCGTGGCGGCGGAAACGCCGCAGCCGCAGGTGGCGGACAGCTTCCCGGTAAAGGACTTGATGTAGACGTTCAGCACGTGGGAGAAAGCCAGCGCCTTTTCCAGCATCTCGTTGGAGGCCCCCAGATGATAGGCCATCTCCACCACGGGGATAACGGCGGTGATGCCGTGGTTGCCGCTGCCGGCGCTGCTCATAACGGCGTAGGGACAGCCGCTCATGCGGCCCTCGGCACTGCTGGCTACCCGCATCATAGTGCGGCTGAACAGGTTGTCGCCCATAGCGCCCTCCGTGACCTGCTTTTGCAGCGCGGCGGCGATGCCGATGCCAAGCCGGTGCTCCAGACCGAAGTCCGCCAGCTTTTCGTTCATCTCCATGCCGTCCAGCATGGGGGCCAGCTCCGCCTCGCTGCACTGATCCACCACGGCCCGGATCTCCGCCACCGTCATGGGCATCAGGCGGGCGTGGATGTCATCCTGTGTACCGGCGCTGTATGCCTTTTCCAACAGAACTTCATCATTCCGCTGGGTGAGGATGATATTGGAGTGGGTGCCCCGGATCTCGCTGATGCCGGTACCGGCCTCCGTGGTGACCTCCGCCCGGACATAGAGCTGCGCCTCGTCATGCTTGATCGCAACGGTAACACGGCGCGCCTCCGCCAGAGCGATGGCGTCAGCGGTAACGGTCTCATCAATGTCCGCCAGCAGCTGCAAGCCCTTCTCCGGGTTGCTCAGGCGGGCGCCCAGCGCGGCGGCATAGTTCAGGCCCACCCGGGGGAAACCGGGAATTCCCACGCTCATGCCGTTTTTGTAGATGCCGGGGTTTACCTCCACCTTCACGGAGACGATGCTGCCCCCCACGGCATGATGGGCGTCTGCGGCGGCCAGAGCCACGCACACCGGCTCCGTGCAGCCAAGGGCCGGGACTACCTCCTGGCGCAGCAGTGTCAGCAGTTCTTCTTTGGTGATCATGGGAACGCTCCTCCTTCTTGTTTTTCAGATGCCACATATCAGATCGTCACAATAGAAAGCAGATTCCGTGCCAACTTCTTTTTTTGACAAATTCTGCGATTTCTCTTGTAAAACCGCCCGGTCCATGATTAAATGGTTGAAGAAACTGGTCAAAGGAAGTGATTTTGTGGTGACCAAAAAGAAGATCTCCGTCATCGCCTTAGATCCCCGGGCAGGCAAGTCCTACGGCGAGGACATCGCCGGGCTGTTTTCCGATGTGGCGGATATTTCCGTCTTTTCCATGCTGGACGGCAGCGCCGCAGGCGTTCTGGAACGGGCGGATCTGTTTGTAGCCTCCACGGACGCCTATGGTTCCCCGGAGGAGCTGGCCAAGCACATCCCGCTGGACAGCCAGACCATGGCGATCGAGGTATCCTTCCGGTGGAGCGAGCTGCGGAAGCTGAAGGAGCTGCCCGCAGGCAGCAAGGTGCTGTTTGTCAACATGACCGAGACCATGGCCCGGGAGGCCATTGCTCAGCTGGAGCAGTTCGGCATCACCCACATCCACTGGATCCCCTTCTACCCCGGTGCGTCGCTGGAGGAGGACGTCCATATCGCCGTGACCCCGGACGAGACGCGCTATGTCCCGCCGAAGATGGAAACGGTCATTGATATCGGCCAGCGGGTCTGCACCTCCGGCATGATGATCGAGATCGCCCTGCGGCTGGGACTGGAATCCCTGCTGGAGGGGCCTGCTTTTCAGGAGTACGCCCGCAGCGTCGCCACCAGCAACTACAGCTTTGACCAGATGTTTGCCCGGTCCGTCCGTCTGGAAAGCCTATTCCATATTTTATTGGAGAGTCTGGAGGACGGCGTTATCGGCATCAACGAAAAGGGCGAGATCTTCGCCTGCAGCCGTCAGGCGGAGGATATGACCTGCGTCAGCGCGGCGCTGATCCAGGGAAAGCGGTGCGAGGAGGTCTTCCCCTACATCCCCTTTGCCGCGTGTCTCCGCGCCCGGCAGACGCTGCCCGTCAAGGTCATCAAGGTCAACAGCGTCAACCTCAGCGTGGAGGTGGTACCGGTCATCCGGCAGAACGCCTGCATCGGCGCCTTCGCCCTGCTTCAGCGGTTCAACGACGTGGAGGTCCGGCAGAACGAACTGCGGGGCCAGCTGCTCCACAAGGGCTACTACGCCAAATACAGCTTTGACGATGTGATCGGACAGTCGGCGGCCATCCGCAGGACCAAGGAGACCCTGACCCGGATGGCCAACAGTGAAAGTCCCATTCTTCTGATCGGCGAGACCGGCACCGGCAAGGAGCTGTTCGCCCACGCCGTTCACCGGGCCTCCCGCCGGGCGGCCGGGCCGTTTCTGGCCATCAACGTGGCGGCTTTTCCGGAGAATCTGCTGGAAAGCGAGCTGTTCGGCTATGAGGAGGGCGCTTTTACCGGGGCCAAAAAGGGCGGCCGTCCCGGTCTCTTTGAGCTGGCCCACAGGGGCACACTGTTTCTGGACGAGGTGGAGGGCATGAGCCCCGCTCTTCAGATCAAGCTGCTGCGAACCTTGCAGGAGCGGGAGGTCATGCGGGTCGGCGGCAACCGCATCATCCATGTGGACGTCCGCATCGTGGCCGCCACCAACGAGGCGCTGGAACGGAAGGTGCGGGAGGGCACCTTCCGCCGGGACCTCTATTACCGGTTGAACACCCTGCCGGCGGTCATCCCGCCCCTGACGGAGCGGGGGGACGATATGTTCCTGCTGATGGATCAGTTCCGCCGGGAGCTGAACGGCGACTTCCGCCTGACGGAGCCGGTGCAGGACTTTTTCCGCCGTCACACATGGCCCGGCAATATCCGAGAGCTGCGGAACGTGGTGGAATACTTCATCTATACCGACCACCGGGACATCACCATGGAGGACCTCCCCCCCACCCTGCTGCTCTCCGGGGACACCCTCTCCCGTCCGGCGTCCGCCCCAGCGGCGCAGCAGGATGCGCCGGCCCCCTCTATGTCGGATTCCTTCCGGTTCGTGCTCGCCCAGCTGTATGCTGCCTCCGAGGCAGGGACGCCCATGGGCCGGGATAAGCTGCTGCAAAAGGCCCGGGAGTCCCATGTCCCCCTCTCTCAGCAGGAGGTTCGGACCATCCTCACCGAAATGGCGGAGCAGGGGCTGGCCCGCGTCAGCCGGGGCCGGGGCGGCAGCCAGCTGACGCCCAAGGGCCGGGAGCTGTGGGAAATCGGTCAAAGATAAAAAGCTATAACCATTTATACCAATTCAGCCAATAAAAACCGATTGTGCGTAGCCCTGTTTTCCGGGGCAGCCGCAGTGTCCGGGAGGGATTTTGGCGATTTGCCAAAATCCCTCCCGGATATTTCATACGCTTTTCCGGTTTCCAATGGGTTTCCTCTCGCGGTCACGCCGCCCCGGCGGTTTGGCACAGTTCTTGCTTAGTAATCAGTCAAAGCATACAGACGTGCCACTGAACACGCAAAGAAAGGATGTGGGAGTCATGCAATATGATTTCGACCAAGTGGTAGACCGCTCCAAAAACCTCTCCGCCAAGTATGACGAACGGGTCAAGAAGTTCGGCACCGACGATGTGATCCCCCTGTGGATCGCGGATATGGACTTCCGGACCGCCCAGCCCGTCATCGACGCGCTGAGGGCCCGGGCCGAGGAGGGCATCTGGGGCTACACCGCCCGGCCCGCCAGCTATTTCGAGGCCGTGAAGAACTGGCAGAAGCGCCGCAACGGCTGGGACACCGACACGGCCCTCATGAGCTTCAGTCCCGGCGTGGTCCAGACCCTCAGCGTCATGATCCGGCTCTATACCCCCCAGAACGGCAATGTTCTGATCCAGCCCCCCGTGTACGGCGAGTTCTATGACATGACCGAGCTGGCTGGCCGGCACGTCATTGAAAATCAGCTGGTAGAGCAGGACGGAACCTGGACGGTGGACTGGGCCGACTTCGAGGAAAAGCTCCGGAGCGCGGACATCTTCCTGCTGTGCAACCCCCACAATCCTCTGGGCATCGTCTGGACGGAGGAGGAACTGCGCCGGATGATGGAACTGTGTCTGAAGCACCACGTTCTGGTGGTCAGCGACGAGATCCATTCCGACCTCATCTTCCACGGCAAGCGCCACATCCCCACCGCCTCCCTCTCCCCTGAGATCGCCGCCAATGTGGTCACCGGCATTTCCGCCACCAAGACCTTCAATCTGGCGGGCCTTCAGGCCAGCACCGCGGTGTTCCCCAATGCCCACATGAAGGCCATGTTCGACAAATTCTGGACCGACATGGATATCCACCGCAACAACGCCTTCTCCGTCACCGCCATGGAGGTGGCCTTCAATGAAGGTGAGGAATGGCTGGAGCAGCTCTTGCCCTACATTTCCGCCAACTTCGACTTTGTGGTGGACTACTGCGAAAAGCACATCCCCAAGATCAGGACCTACGCCCCCGATGCCACCTACCTCATGTGGCTGGACTGCCGGGATCTGGGCCTGAGCAACGAAGCGCTTCATGACTTCATGATCCAGAAGGCAAAGCTGGGCCTCAATGACGGCTGCGCCTTCGGCCGGAGCCTGAACGGGTATATGCGGCTCAATGTTGCCTGTCCCCGCAGCATTCTGGAACAGGCCATGCGTCAACTGGAAACTGCCGTCAACAGCCTGTAAGGCTGGCGGTTTCACGATAAGGCAGCCTCAGAAACGCCGGACGAGCTTCAAGTCCCGAAAAAAGCGCCACGCATACCGAAAAGCGTTGGGTTATAGTAAAATCGCCGGTTCATTG
>ERZ834694.2862-NODE-2862-length-10996-cov-2.621607_pt1 | contig 10996 bp, 9 predicted proteins | sample MGYA00519691_ERZ834694 | MGnify/ENA primary metagenome ERZ834694 (study PRJEB31850, sample SAMEA3708758) | human gut metagenome | biome: human gut; feature: human-associated habitat; material: faeces | place: China | collected 2014 ... | reverse complement strand
ACACGGGAGTGAACAGTAACAATCTATCTTCTATGCTATTTCAAAAACTCTATAAAGAAACAGCCCAAACTGAATCCACAAGCTTACCTGTGAACTACAGTCCGGGCTTTTCTTATTTATCTTACCACTCGAATTTCTTCTCGAAGTATGCTTTCAGATCTTCAATCTTAACTCTTTCCTGTTCCATTGTATCACGGTCACGTACTGTAACAGCTCCGTCTTCCTCGGAATCGAAGTCATATGTTACGCAGAACGGAGTACCGATCTCGTCCTGACGACGGTAACGTTTTCCGATATTTCCTCGGTCATCATATTCGCAGTTGTATTTCTTGCTTAACTGTGCAAATACTTTCTCTGCGCCTTCATTCAGCTTCTTAGAAAGCGGAAGCACACCGATCTTAACCGGTGCCAAAGCCGGATGGAAATGAAGTACTGTACGCACATCCGGTTTCTCCTCTGTACCGATATTTTCTTCATCGTATGCACCACACAAGAATGCCAGTACCACACGATCAGCACCCAATGATGGCTCAATAACATATGGAATATATTTTTCATTTGTTTGAGGATCTAAATATTCTAAAGATTTTTTAGAATGTTCCATATGACGAGATAAATCATAATCTGTACGGTCTGCAATACCCCATAATTCACCCCATCCAAATGGGAATTTATATTCAACATCACATGTAGCCTTAGAATAGAAAGATAATTCTTCTTTTTCATGATCTCTGAATTTTAAATTTTCTTCTTTTAATCCTAAGTCTAATAAGAATTTTTTACAATAAGCTTTCCAATAATCAAACCATTCTAAATCAGTATCTGGTTTACAAAAGAATTCTAATTCCATTTGTTCAAATTCTCTTGTTCTAAAAATAAAGTTACCTGGTGTAATTTCATTTCTGAATGATTTACCAATTTGACCAATACCAAATGGTACTTTTTTACGAGAAGTTCTTTGAATATTTTTAAAGTTTACAAAGATTCCTTGTGCAGTTTCTGGACGTAAATAAACAACAGATTTATCATCTTCAACAACACCCATATGTGTTTCAAACATTAATTTAAATTGTCTAACATCAGTGAAATTACTTTTTCCACAGTTAGGACAAACAATATTATGTTCTTTAATATAAGACATTGTTTGTTCATTAGACCAACCTTCACTATGTACAGAAGGATCATATGCTTCAATTAATTTATCTGCACGATGTCTTGTTTTACATTCTTTACAGTCAATTAACGGATCAGAGAAACCACCAACATGTCCTGAAGCTTCCCATACCTTTGGATTCATGAAAATAGCTGAATCTAAACCAACGTTATAAGGAGATTCTTGAATGAATCTTTTCCACCATAAACGTTTAATATTGTTTTTCATTTCAACCCCTAATGGTCCATAATCCCAAGTATTTGCTAGTCCATCATAGATTTCTGAACCTTGGTATACAAAACCAGTTGATTTTGCATGATTTACTAATTTATCCATATCTTTAGTTGCCATAATTTTCTCCTTTTTTACGATATAAATGAATAAAGACTTGGCTTTCCAAGTCTTCTATCTTCTTTTCGCGTACAAATAAAATACCCTTATAGTGGATATTTGTCAACCAACTATAAGGGTACTATATATAGGTTCTTTCGTCTAACCAATGCATAATATCATGATAGACATCTCGATAATTATTATCATGTAAAATATCTTGTCTTTTATTATCATAAATCTTATATTGGAGATCTTTTAGACCATTTCCTTTTAATATTTGATAAAGTTTTATAGTATCTTTTCCATTTTTAGTAAGATTATCAAAACCACCTGATAATAAATAAACAGGTAAATAATCAGGTATATGTTTTAGATGATCTTCATCACTTACATATTTTATGTATTCCAATATATCATGATAGGCTTGATTTGTATAAACAAAATCACTTAAAGGATCTTCTTGATAAAGCTGTACTTCTTTTTGATTACTCATTTTATAACAACCATTTAAATTTTTTTGTAAAAATAAATCAACTGCTTTTTTTATTACTCTTGAACGATTCATTTGTCCATGTAGTAAAATATTTAAATCAACAATCGTTTTCATACGATAATAAAAATTATTTTTCATACATGTTCCAAGCATTATCATTCCATTAATATAATCTCCATACGTCATGGCATATTTAAGTAATACGAGCGAACCAAAATCAACACCAATCATAAAATAAGGAAGGTCTTCATATCTTTTAGCGATAATATGTCTTAAACGTTGCATATCTTCAATCAAAGTATCAAGCGCATTTCCGCTTCCAAAATAGCCTTGTTCAAAATGATAAAGTGATGTACCATGCCCAGGAAAATCAGGCACGACTACAATAAAACCTTCATGACTTAAATATTCCGCAAATTTTTGATAACGGTCTGAATGTTCACATAATCCATGATGAAGTTGAATGATTCCCTTATATCTTAATATCACATTTGGTTGATAAATATCAAATTTAATATGTGTTTGTGTTAAGGAGGTATACGTTTCTGTAAGTTTCATCATTTATGCCCCCTTGTATAAGACTTGTTATAGTTTTGCCTTTTTGTACGTGGTTTAATCAGGCATTTTTTACCAAATCCAATCAAATCTTTTCGATTAGCTTTGATCAAGGCTTCATATACAAGGTCATAGTTTTTAGGATTCTTATATTGAATCAAGGCTCTTTGCATCGCTTTTTCTTTAGGATCTTTTGGCACATAAACAGGTGTCATATCACGAGGATCCAACCCTGTATAATACATCGTTGTTGAAAGTGTTCCTGGTGTTGGATAAAAATCTTGTACTTGTTCTGGTTGATGATGAATATCTCTTAAATATTCCGCCAGTTCGATAGCATCTTCTAAACGGCATCCTGGATGAGAGGACATTAAATAAGGCACTAAGAATTGTTTTTTATTATATTTTTCATTAATACGATAATATTTATCAACAAATTTTTCGTAAAGCCCACGTCTTGGTTTGCCCATCTTATCTAAAGCATGATTACTGATATGTTCAGGGGCAACTTTTAATTGTCCTGAAATATGATGTTGAACAAGCTCTTCAAAGAAATGATCATTTTTATCATACATGAGATAATCGTAACGAATTCCTGAACGCACGAAAACTTTTTTAACGTTTGGAAGCTGTCTTAATTTTGTAAGTAATGATAAATAATCTTCATGATCAACTTTTAAATTTTTACAAGGTTCTGGCCATAAGCATTGTTTTGTAGGACAAGCCCCTTTGGTTTTTTGTTTATCACAAGCAGTATCTCTAAAGTTAGCTGTTGGTCCACCAACATCATGAATGTATCCTTTAAAATCAGGATCCCAAACCATTTTATTTGCTTCTGCAATAATTGATTCATGACTTCTTGCTTGAATAATTCTTCCTTGATGGAACGCTAAAGCACAGAAATTACATGATCCAAAACACCCTCTATTTGAAATAAGTGAGAATTTAACTTCATCAATAGCTGGAACGTGTTGATAACTTGGATGATAATCACGATTGTAATCATAACCATAAGCTCTATCGAATTCTCTTTGGGTAAGTGGTCTATTCGGTTTATTTTGAACCACATACCATCCTTGATAAGGTTCAACTAAGATTTTAGCATTATAATGATCGGTATTTAAATATTGTTTTTGGAAAGATTCAGCATATTTTCTTTTAGATGTTGTAATTTCTTCGTAACTAGGAAGCATTATATAATCAGCTTCATTTAAATCATCGATATTTTTTGTTTTATAAACTGTTCCATCTAAATACGTTAAATATTTAATATCTAACCCACTATCTAATGCTTCTGCAACTTCAATAATACTGTTTTCTCCCATTCCAAACATTAATAAATCTGCATTGGCATCAATAATAATCGATTTTCTAACCTTATCACTCCAATAATCATAATGAGCTAAACGTCTAAGAGAAGCTTCAATTCCTCCAATTAAAATATTAGCATCAGGAAATGCTTGTCTTGCCATTTGACTATAAACAATCACTGCTCTATCAGGTCTTTTAAAACCTTCGCCACCTGATGTATAAGAATCTTTATGTCTTCTTTTTTTAGAAACAGTATAGTGATTGACCATTGAATCAATATTTCCTGAAGAAATTAAAAAACCTAAACGAGGTTTCCCAAATTGCCTAAATTCTTCTACCTTATGCCAATCTGGTTGCGATAAAAAAGCAACCTTAAAACCATTTGCCTCTAATGTACGACAAATAATAGCTGCTCCAAATGAAGGGTGATCTACATAAGCATCACCACAAATATAGACAAAATCTACCTCTTGCCATCCTCTTTCTTCCATTTCTTTTCTATTTATCGGTAAAAATTGTCCCATCTATAAATCCTCCCCTTACTTTTGTTTCTATTATAGTCAAAATATGTTTATAAAAAAAGACAAAAGTGTCTACTTTTGTCATATTTTTGAAAGACTTTGAATCATTTTCTTTGTTTTAAATAAAATCCCCGTCATCTCATCAACATAATAATCCATAATTTCCATTAATAAATCAATAGATTCATCCGGTACTTTAAGTTGATCAATAGAATCAATCGTTAATTTATTAATATGACGAAAAGCCTTTAATGTTACCTTATCTAATTGTTTATCATGAAGTGATAAACAATCATGACAGACAAAGCCCCCATCTTCTAAACTGATTCCTGCTATATGATCTTGTCTTAAACATCTTACACAGCCATCAACTTGTAAAGCCATCCCGCATCTTTTTAAAATAAATGCATTATATAATAGATAAACCAATGGATAGGGATAACCATGATTTAGAGCATCTAATGATTTTTTTAAAGTATCAAAGATTTCTAAATCCGGTTGATTATCCTCTTCATTCTTTAAAACAAATTCCATAAAATAACTTGCATACGCTTCTAATTCAAGATTTTCTTTAATATAGCGATAAAAATCAACCGAACTTGCTTTAATCATCGTTGATAAACCATTTCTAGGTATAAAAGTAAACTCTGAAAGTGTAAGACTTTGACAAGCCGAAGCATTTTTACTTTTTAATTTTTTTACACCCCGAGCAATCAAAGTCATTTTTCCATAATCTTTAAAATACACAGTGACTAAAGAATCACTTTCTTTATAAGGATGCGTCTTTAAAACAATACCTAAAGAAACAACTTCTTCTTTTTTAATAGTCATCTTCGTTATAACCAAATTCTTTTAAATATTTTTGTTTATTACGCCAATTATTTTCAACTTTAACAAATAATTCCAAATGCACTGTTGTTTGTAAAAAACGTTTCATTTCTCTTTGTGCATTTTGACGAATTTTTTTGATCATACTTCCTTGTTTACCAATCAAAATACCCTTTTGAGATTTACGATCAACAACAATTGTCGCAATAACTTCTACACTGCCATCCTCTAATTCTGCCATTCTTTCAACAACGATTGCAACACTATGAGGAACTTCTTCTCTTGTAAAATAAAGGATCTTTTCTCTAATAAATTCAGCCATCACAAATCTTTCTGGATGATCTGTCATTTGATCTTTTGGATAATACATCATTCCTTCATTTAAATATGTTTTAATTGTAGAAATCAATGTATCCACATTTTGATCTTCTAAAGCTGAAATAGGAATGATTTCTTTAAAATCAAAAAGTTCTTTCCATTCTGTTAATTTTTTAATAACTTCATCTTTAGAAACAAGATCACATTTATTAAGTAAAAGGAAAACCGGTCCATCCGCTTCTTTTAATCTTTCAATAATAAAACGGTCTCCTCTACCAATCGTTTCATTTGCTGGTGCAATAAATAAAACCATATCCACTCCATAAATACTATTTAAAGCCGTCGTATTCATAAAGTTTCCTAAACCATCTTGAGGTTTATGGATTCCTGGTGTATCCATAAAAATGATTTGTGCTTCATCATCTGTATAAATACCTTGAATTGTATTACGTGTTGTTTGAGCAACATCTGACATGATTGCAAGCTTTGTTTTTAATATTTGATTTAATAAGGTAGACTTTCCAACATTTGGACGTCCTACAATACTGACAAATCCTGATTTAAAACTCATAAACTCTCTCCTATAAATACCATTGGTAATAATTCACCAATTGTATGTTTTTCTACTTTTTCTTTATTTGCTAGAAAGATGGGCATCTCTAAATCAACAAGTTCTGATAATACTTGGCGACATGCCCCACATGGAGAAGCAATCGGACTACAATCAGCAACAATTGCTAGTCCAATAATATCTTCTTTGCGATAACCTTTACAATAAGCGCCAAAGACAGCATTTCTTTCTGCACACATTGTTGACCCATAAGCAGCATTTTCAATATTACATCCTTGAACAAATGTTCCATCTTTTAAAGCAATACAAGCTCCTACTTTAAAATGACTATAAGGAACATACGCATTTTCTCTTGCTTTCCAAGCTAAATCGATTAATTTATTTTGGTCCATATTATTTCCTTTCAATATTTAAAGCATTCAATATTTCTTTTTGTCTTGAAAACATCACTTTTTCATCCTCTTCATTCATATGATCAAATCCAAGCAAATGTAATAAACCATGTGTAAATAAAAAACACATTTCTCGATAAAATGAATGACCATATTCTTCTGCTTGCATTTTAGCATGATCAATTGAAATAAAAATATCTCCTATTTCTCTTGGCATACCTTCAATATAATATTGTTCACTATCTTCTAAAGCAAAACTAATAACATCTGTACTACGATCAATTTTACGATATTCCTTATTGATTTCATGAATACGCTGATCATCTACAAAAATAACTGATAATTCTAAATCATCATGAATACCTAATTGTTTACATGCTTCTTGAATAATTTCTAAATAAATACTTTCATAATCTTCTTTAAAATCTTCTACTTCATTATTAAGTGCTAAATCTATTTCCATAATCTTCCTCACCCACTATTTTTCCTGAATCAATTATAACACAGTCAAACTGGCAGTTCATCATATTTATTTGATGAGAAACAATAATCACGATGATCTTTTGAAAACTTAGATAATTGATCAATAATTGTAATCTTTCTTGATCTATATTACTAAATGCTTCATCTAAAATCAAAACATCGGGTTCACTTAATAGTGCACGAATAATCATCACGAGCTGTCCTTGTCCCGATGATAAAAAGCCACCCTGTTCATCAAGCTTTAAATCTAAACCATTTACTAAATCATCCAACATAAAATAATGCAATAATTCTATCATTTTATTCTCTAAAAACAAACGATCAAAAATCATATTCGTTCTTAATGATTCTTTATAAAAAACGGGAGTTTTATTTAAATATTTAATATGACTATAATAACTATTTAAATCAAGTTCTTGTAGATTGATTCCATTAATAACAATTTCTCCTTTTGTTGGTTGTAATTGATTCATGATCAGTTTTAAAAGTGTTGATTTACCACTTCCTGTTTTTCCTTGAATAAACACTGATTTTTCTATTTTCAGTTGAAAATGATCAAAAAGAGGTCGTGTATAACCATAACTAAAACTTACATGTTTTAATTCAATGCTTTTTATCTTTTTGATTTTCTTTTTCCTCTCTCTTTTTTCAGGTAACATTTCTTTATATCTTTCAAAAATAATTTGTAATTCATCATGCATCGCAATAAAGACTGATATTTTCATTAAAGGATCAATCATATAAGAAAGTAATAAATAAACAAGCATCACTGTTCCAAGAGTCATCTGCTGTTTTTTATAAATGAAAATAGAAAATAATAAAACAACCATGATCATGATTTGAATCAATGCTTCTAATTGAATTTGATGCCTATTTGTTATTTCATCATGATGATAAACATCCATAAAATAGTTATCATAGAGATATCCTAGTTTATTTTTCATCATTTTTTTAACTTTAAACTGGATTGTTTGAAAATAGTTTTCTTGAAATTCTAACAAACCATCATTTAAATGTTCTTTTTGTTCTAATATTTTTTTATTTTCAATATGTAACTTTTTACTATAAAAATAAAATACTAAAAAAATGAGGACCATCATCAATAAAACAATAAAAAACAAAGATAACTGAATCGATAAAATAAAAAACAATATAAAGAGTATTAAAATACTATCTATAAAGATTACATGATAAAATTCTATAAAATATTGACTTAATTCAAATAAGTTTTGTGATCTAGATAATAAAGTTCCTTTTTCTAAACCATCAATATAATCATAATCTTGATAAATCAGATTTTGCATTGTTTTTAAAGCATATTCTTGATTAAGTTCTTTACTTAATTCTAAAATTTGTTGTCTTCTTAAATAATCTAATAAAAGTTTAAAAGCATAGAGTATTGTAAAACAAAGAGAAATGAGAATAATTTGATAAATTTGATATTTTGAAAAAGAATCAATCAATAATTGATAATAATAAGAAAAAAGCATTGTCAATAGAGAAATAATAATGGTTTTGATGACCATTTTAATAATTGTTTGATAATGTTGTTTAAAATGATCTTTTAGAAAATTTTGAAAAGTATAGTTATTTCTTTTAGTAAGCGGCATTCCTACGTGATTGACCATTATGATTACCCCTGTAAACTGTTTTGAAAAAATTTCATAAGACATTTTTATGAGTCCTTTGGCTGGATCTCCCACTAAAAAATATTCATCTTTGATTTTATACAAAACAACATAATGATAGAGATCATCTTGTTTTAAATGAATGATTACTGGGCAATTGACCTCTTCAAATAAATGTTTAAACTCACATTGATACGCTTTTGCTTCTAGATGATATTCTTTTAAAACTTGTATCAATCCATAAACCGTAACGCCTTCTTTTGTAAGACGACAACGCTTTTTAATATTTTTAATTTCATCATCTCTTTTATAAAAGCTTAAGAGCATTTTAATACAGTATGCCCCACAACTGTTTTCATTATCTTGTAAAAAAATAGGATATTTCAACATATATTTATCACCTCATCATTATATATGTCAAAAACATCCTATTTTTCTTTTAATTTTTTAAAATTTTTAAATATTTTTTTCAATTGCTTGATCTAAAATAGCAATTGCTTGATCAACATCTTTTTCAGTTGTAATAAATGGTGGTAACATTCTTATAACATTCGCTCCTGCCATGACAACAATAAGTCCATTATCTAAGCAAGTTTGAACAATATCTTTAACTGGTCGATCAAATTCTAAACCAATCATCAATCCTAAACCACGTCTTTCTTTAATACAAGAATATTTATCTTTTAAATCATCTAATTTTTCAATTAAATATTCACTGATATCTTGAACATGATCAAGCATTTTTGTTTCTTCTAAGATTTTAAAGACCGTTCGACATGCTTGTCCAGCCATTGGATTTCCACCATAAGTAGAACCATGATCTCCAGGTTCCATCGCAGCAGCAAACTTTTTATTTGCGACAAAGGCTCCCATTGGAAAACCTGCCCCAATTCCTTTAGCTAAACATAAAATATCAGGTAAGATATCGTATTGGAAATAAGTCATGATTGTTCCTGTACGACCCATACCACATTGAACTTCATCTAAAATCAAAGCAATACCTTTTTCATCACAAAGAATTCTTAAACCTGTTAAGAATTCTTTTGTACAAACGTAAACGCCACCTTCACCTTGAACAGGTTCAACGATGATTGCTGCTGTTTTTTCACTTATTAATGCTTTTACGCTTTCTAAATCATTGATATTTGCATATTTTACACCTTCAATTAAAGGTCCAAACGCTTCTTGATAATGTGCATTTCCTGTAAGTTTAACAGATCCTGTTGTTCTTCCATGGAAAGAATGATTTAAAGAAATAATTTCACTATCCGCTTTTCCATGTTTTTGATAATAATATTTACGTGCAAGTTTTAAAGCACCTTCTGTTGATTCAGCTCCTGAATTTGTAAAGAATACTTTATCTAATTTTGTAGCTTTTTTAACACATTCAGCTGCTTCAATTGTTTCAACCGTATTAAAGTAGTTAGAAATATGCATTAATCTATGTAATTGTTTTTCCATGGCTTCTACATAAGCTGGATAATTATAGCCAAAAGAATTAACACCAATTCCTGAAAAGAAATCAATATATTCTTTTTGATTTACATCATATAAATGAATGCCATCTCCATGATCAAATGTGACATTATATCTTCCATAGGCATGCATTAAAGCATCCAATGATCTATCATAATAATTCATTTTTAGTCCCCCAATTGTACATTTCTTGCAAGTTTTTCATAAAGTTCAACAGCTTGTACTAAAACTTCTTCATGAAAATTGAAAGTTGGTGTATGTAGACCTGAAGTATATTCTTTACATCTTGTCCCCACATAAAAGAAAACACCAGGAATCACTTTTTGATAATGAGCAAAGTCTTCTGCTAACATCACAGGCTCTTCAAGTTCTTCGAAGTTTGCGCCAACATTCTTTTTAAGTTCTTCATATAAATGTGCATCATTTAAAACAGGTGGGTTAAAAGGTTGACAGGCAAAATCAATTTGACAATGATATGCTTGTTCCATTCCTTGATTAAACCCTTTCATTGCTTCTACAATACGTGAAAAGACTTCTTCACTATAAGTTCTAAGTGTTCCATGGAAACTTGTTTGACTAGCCACAATATTTCTGACCGTTCCCCCATGTATTTCACCTATGTTTAAAACACAAGGTTGCATTGGCGAAATCATTCGTGAAATGATACTTTGATAATTACTAATCAAAAAACTCGCAATCACAATCGAATCAATTCCTTCATGATACTTACCTGCATGTGCACTTTTACCATGAACCGTTACATCCAATTCACCACTTTCAGCCATTAAAGGACCTTTACGACAAGCAATTTTTCCTTCATCAACATCTGGGAACATATGTAAACCATAAATTCCTTTAACATGATATTTTTCAAAAATACCTGTATTAATAATTGATGGTGCCCCATTGACCACTTCTTCTCCTGGTTGAAAAA
>ERZ834694.2861-NODE-2861-length-10996-cov-3.109862_pt1 | contig 10996 bp, 6 predicted proteins | sample MGYA00519691_ERZ834694 | MGnify/ENA primary metagenome ERZ834694 (study PRJEB31850, sample SAMEA3708758) | human gut metagenome | biome: human gut; feature: human-associated habitat; material: faeces | place: China | collected 2014 ... | reverse complement strand
GTGAAGGTCCCCAGCGGCACGGAGATGTCGATGTTTTTCAGGTTATTCTCCCGTGCGCCCCGCACCGTCAGGAACTTCCCGTTGCCGGGACGGCGGGCGGCCGGCACCTCGATGCGCTTTTTCCCGCTGAGATACTGGCCCGTCAGGCTGTCGGGATCGGCCATGACCTCCTCCGGCGTGCCGGCGGCCACCACCTGCCCGCCGTGGGCTCCGGCGCCGGGGCCGATGTCGATGAGGTAGTCGGCGGCCCGCATGGTGTCCTCGTCGTGCTCCACCACAATGAGGGTATTGCCCAGATCCCGCAGGCGGCAGAGGGTAGCCAGCAGCTTGTCGTTGTCCCGCTGGTGCAGGCCGATGGAGGGCTCGTCCAGAATATACAGCACCCCCATCAGGCTGCTGCCGATCTGCGTGGCCAGCCGGATACGCTGGCTCTCGCCGCCGGACAGGGTACCGCTGGAGCGAGACAGGGTCAGGTAGCTGAGGCCCACAGACTGCAAAAAGCCCAGACGGGAGCGGATCTCCTTCAAAATCTGTGCGGCGATGAGCTGCTGCGTCTCCGTCAGGGTCAGGCCGTTGAAGAAGGCCAGCTCCTCATCCACCGGCAGCTCCGTGGCCTGCCAGATGGACAGGCCGCCCACCGTCACCGCCAGCGCCTCCGGCTTCAGACGGCGGCCCTGACAGGCCGGGCAGGGGCATTGGGACATGAACTCCTCGATCTCCCGCTTGCTGGCGTCGGACTGAGTCTCCTGATACCGACGTTCCAGATTGTTGGCCACTCCCTCGAAGGGCTGGTATAATACGCCCTTGCCACGGGGCTGGTCATAGTGCAGTTCCAGCTTCTCGCCGCCGGTGCCGTAGAGGATGATCTGCCGCACGGACTCCGGCAGCTCCCGCACCGGGGTTCGGAGGGAGAACTGATATTTCTTGGACAGGGCCTCGAAGTACATCCGGCTGATGCCGTCGGAGCGGATGGAGTTCCAGCCGCTGGCAGTGATGGCTCCGTCCAGAATGGAGAGGCTGTCGTCGGGGATGATGAGGGCGGGGTCCGCCTTCAGCTGCATCCCCAGCCCCGTGCAGGTGGGGCAGGCGCCATAGGGGTTGTTGAAGGAGAACATCCGGGGCGTCAGCTCCTCGATGCTGATGCCGCAGTCGTCGCAGGCGTAGTTCTGGGAAAAGACCAGATCCTGCTCCTCCCGCAGCAGATTCACGATGACGATGCCGCCGGAGAGGTGGGACGCCGTCTCCACGGAGTCCGTCAGCCGCTGGCCAAGGTCGGGCCGGACGATGAGCCGGTCCACCACGATCTCGATGTGGTGTTTCCTGTTCTTCTCCAGCGGGATATCCTCCGACAGGTCATAGAGGTTCCCGTCAGCCCGCACCCGGACATAGCCGGAGCGTCGGGCATCCTCCAGCACCTTGGCGTGCTCGCCCTTGCGGCCCCGGACCACCGGGGCCAGCACCTGAATCCGAGTCCCCTCCGGCAGGGCAAGGATCTGGTCGATGATCTGGTCGATGGTCTGCTGGCGGATCTCCTTGCCGCACTTAGGGCAGTGGGGGGTGCCGATGCGGGCCCACAGCAGGCGGAGATAGTCGTAGATCTCCGTCACCGTACCCACCGTGGAGCGGGGGTTCTTGCTGGTGGTCTTTTGGTCGATGGAAATGGCCGGGGACAGGCCGTCGATATAGTCCACATCGGGCTTATCCATCTGGCCCAGAAACATCCGGGCGTAGCTGGACAGGCTCTCCACATACCGGCGCTGGCCCTCGGCGTAGATGGTGTCAAAGGCCAGCGAGGACTTGCCGCTGCCGGAGAGCCCCGTCAGCACCACCAGCTTGTCCCGCGGGATGGTGACGTCGATGTTCTTGAGGTTATTCTCCCGTGCGCCCTTGATATAAATATGATCCTGCATGGTGTTTTTCTCCTGTTGATCTCCGATTTATGCGAAGCGATAGGGGTCGGCCACCCGGCGGCTGCCGCAGAGGGCGCAGGCCATGCGCCACATGGCCCGGCCATGGATGCGGTCATGCCACACAAAGCGGCGCAGCACCTTCCGCAGTGTCCAGTCCTCGTCATAGCTGCCGTGGAACACGGCATTGTGAAGGTACCGGGGCTGTCGCTCCAGTGCGGCGAAGCCCGCCCGGCGGCAGATGAGGATATCCGGCTCGTTGCCGACCTCCACCCCGATTTCTCCGAAGTAGTAGGCGTTGACGTTTTTCGTATGCCGGTACATCTCCTCCGCCGTCAGGGGGACGTCCCCGTAGAAGGTCTCCCGCTGGGGGAGGGTGGTGTGTGTCTTGTCGGGGATGGAGCGGTACAGCGTCAGGAAGTCCTCCGCCGACCGCAGGGCCAGTGCCTTCAGTGCTTCATACTCCTCCGCCGTCAGGGGGCGGTGCTCGGAGGGCAGCAGGATGTCGCTGTCGGCATCGTGGACGTTGAGAGGGCTGGCCGCCTCCTGCGTGACGACTCCCACCGCCGGCACCGGCGGCAGACCCAGCCAGCGGCGATAGGCCGTCAGCTCCGCCGGGAGCTTGGAGAGCGCCGCCTGCTGCGTCTCGCCCCGCAGGGCCAACCCCACCGGCTCCTCCGCCCACAGCAGGTGGCCCCGGTCATTGTGCTCGTCGATAAAACGCAGCTGCATCCGTCATTCCTCCGTGATGATGTCCGCCGTATCGGCCCTCACCAGCGCCAACAGTGCCTTGGGGTCGCAGGCGATCTGGTGCCCCAGCTTCCCCGCCGACACCATAATGGTGTCCAGCTCTACTGCCGTCTCATGGAACACCGTGGGGAACAGCTTTTTCATGCCCACGGGGCTGCACCCGCCGTGGACATAGCCCGTCAGGAGCAGCAGCTCCTTCTGAGGCAGCATGGCCACGGACTTCTCCCCCACGGCATGGGCGGCCTTTTTCAGGTCCAGCGTGGCGGCCACGGGGATATCGAACACGTAATAACCGCCGCTGGCCCCACGGGCCACCAGCGTTTTGAACACCGCCGCCGGATCCTGCCCCAGCGAACGGGCCACGGACACGCCGTCGATGCCCCTCTCCGGGTCGTAGGTGTGGGCGGTATAGGGGATCTTCTTCTGATCCAGCACCCGCATGACGTTGGTCTTTTCCTCTTTATGCTTTGCCATGATGTATCTCCTTATGTCAAATACCATATGCCGTCCACCGTCCGGGCATAGAGCCACAGGAGCAGCAGGTGAACGGGATAAAATGCGTAGCACAACCACTGGATGGGGCGGCTGCAATAGCCCCGCCGCCCGTCATAGAGCCAGATGAAGGCAAGGCTCACCAGTGCGTACAGTTCGATGCTGACGCCGCCTACGCTGGCGACACAGAACACCGCCAGTCCCGCCAGCTGGATCAGCCGGTTCCCACGGGACAGGTGAAACAACAAAATCAGAGCCATGCCCCAGCCGCCGTAGTCCGTATGGCAGACCTCCAGCAGCCAGAAGGCTCCGGCAAACGCCGCCGTGGCCGCCAGAAGGTGCAGGGCGTCCGGGGTCCTCTGCGCCCAGTCCGCCGCCCAGCACACCAGCGCCCCGGCCAGCAGCGTCCACAGGACATTCTGGTAGCTCGGATCCAGCGGCCGGCCGCTGAAGGCCAGATCGAAGGGTACCTCCGTCAGCACCGCAAACAGCAACAGCCGCAGGGCGTACCGCCGCCTGTCATGGGTGCGGATGCAGCCCTCAGCGATCTGAAAGGCGAATATGGGAAAGGCGATGCGTCCCACGCACCGCAGCCACAGGATCCACGGGAACAGGACGTAGCCCATATGGTCCACCAGCATGGTGGCCATGGCGATGTATTTCAGGGTCATGGCGCTGAGTCCGGCACGCTTCTCCGTCATAGCGCTCCCCTCCTCATACCCGGCGGCGACGGCCATGGGCCGCAGCGGCGGCACGGGCCTCCCCCGCAGCGGCGTAGGCCGCCACGTCGAAAGGCTCCGGCACGGCGTCTGCCCGGAGGTACAGGGGGTGATGGGGATGTCCTGCCGCAGAGCGCTTGCCGCAGGTGACCCACCGGGCGCCGGCGGCCTCTCCCAAGGCGATCATATCCCGCAGGCAGGGCCACAGGTAGTCCCGCTTCTCGATGATGGTCCCCCAGGCCGCCCACACCACCGGATCCGGTGTGCGGGAGAGAATGTAGGCAAAGGCCCGCATATTCTCCCGGTGCAGCTCCGGGTTGCAGGTGCGCTCCATATCGTCGGGGGAGGTGGCCCGCTGGGCATAGACGTTGAACATGATGAAGGAGTCAAAGCCGCTGTTGCGGGCGATGCGTTCCACGCTTTTCAGGGTGGGATCCAGCGCACCGGGCCGGGCGGTGGAGGGGTTGATGCCCACGCAGATCAGAGGCTTTTCCCCCCGTATACCCAAAATGTACCGGTACTCGGTGTAGGTGTTGGGGACGAACAGCCACCGGTCCACGTCGTAATCCCGGTTGGGCTGCTGGGCCAGCGCCAGCTGGCGGTCAAAGGAGATATCCCCCAGTTGGCGGATATCCACGGTGGGTATATGGGCCATAGCGCCTCCTGTTACTTCTGGCCCCGCAGCTCGATGATCTGGTCACGCAGCAGGGCGGCGTATTCGAATTCCAGCATTTTGCTGGCTTCCTTCATTTCCTTTTCCAGCCGGCGGATGGTGGCCTCCCGCTCGGCGTCCGTCAGCTTGCGGCGGGCGGTGGTCTTTTCCTCCTCCGCCGAATGGGAGATCTCCAGCACCTTCCGCACGCTCTTGCGGATGGTCTGAGGAACGATGCCGTGGGCCTTGTTGTAATCGTCCTGCTTCTTCCGGCGGCGCTCTGTCTCGGTGATGGCCGCCTTCATGGAGGGGGTCACGGTATCGGCGTACAGTACCACCAAGCCCTCTGCGTTGCGGGCGGCCCGGCCGATGGTCTGGATGAGGCTGGTCTCGCTGCGGAGGAAGCCCTCCTTATCGGCGTCCAGAATGGCCACCATGGATACCTCCGGCAGGTCCAGTCCCTCACGCAGCAGGTTGATGCCCACCAACACGTCGAACTCCCCCAGCCGCAGATCCCGGATCAGCTCCATCCGCTGGATGGTGGCGATGTCGGAGTGCATATACCGCACCCGCAGGCCAAGGCCCTTCATGTGGTCCGTCAGATCCTCCGCCATGCGCTTGGTGAGGGTGGTTACCAGCACCCGCTCGTCCCGTGCGGCACGGACCCGGATCTCCTCCACCAGATCGTCGATCTGGCCGGTGACGGGCCGCACCTCCACACGGGGGTCCAGCAGGCCCGTGGGACGGATCACCTGCTCCACGATCTGGTCGGCTCCCTCCCGCTCGTACTCCCCCGGCGTGGCGGAGACGAACACCGCCTGACGGAAGCGCTCCTCGAACTCCGGGAACTTCAGGGGGCGGTTATCATAGGCGCAGGGCAGGCGGAAGCCGTACTCCACCAGGCTCTCCTTCCTGGCCCGGTCGCCGTTATACATGGCCCGCACTTGCGGCAGGGTCACATGGCTCTCGTCCACAAAGAGGACAAAGTCCTCCGGGAAGTAGTCCAGCAGCGTGGTGGGCGGGGAACCCGGCTCCCGGCCGGAGATGACCCGGCTGTAATTCTCGATGCCGGTGCAGTAGCCCAGCTCCCGCATCATCTCCACATCGTAGCGGGTGCGCTGGTCGATGCGCTGGGCCTCGATGAGCTTGCCGTGATCCTCGAAGTAGGCCTTGCGCTCCGCCAGCTCCCGCTCGATCTCCTGCACCGCCCGCTCCATCTTCTCCTTGGTGGTGACGTAGTGGCTGGCGGGGTAAATGGCCACGTGCTGCAGCACCCGCTGGGCCTGACCGGTGACGGGGTTGATCTCCGAGATGCGGTCGATCTCGTCCCCAAAGAACTCCACCCGGATGGCGTAGCCGTTGGCGTACACCGGGTAAATCTCCACCGTGTCCCCCCGGACCCGGAACATATTGCGCTCGAAGGCCACGTCGTTGCGGTCGTAGCGGATCTCCACCAGCTTCCGCAGCAGCTGATCCCGTGGGTACTCCTTCCCCTGCCGCAGGGAGATGACCATGTTGGCGTAGTCGATGGGGTCCCCCAAGCCGTAGATGCAGGACACCGACGCCACCACGATGACGTCCCGCCGCTCGAAGAGGGCTGCCGTGGCGCTGTGGCGCAGGCGCTCGATCTCGGCGTTGATGGCGGCGTCCTTCTCGATGAAGGTATCCGTGTGGGGGATGTACGCCTCCGGCTGATAGTAGTCGTAGTAGGAGACGAAGTACTCCACGGCGTTTTCCGGGAAGAACTCCCGGAACTCCTCGCACAGCTGGGCCGCCAGCGTCTTGTTGTGGGCCAGCACCAGCGTGGGGCGCTGCACCTTCTCGATGACCTTGGCCATGGTGTAGGTCTTGCCGCTGCCCACGATCTCCACGGCGGACATAATGATTCCGGGGGTGCAGAATCCGCACTGGACGGCCCCGCGGTTGACGAACGCCATGCCGAGCGTCCGCCTGAACGTTTCCGGCAGGCCTTCGAGTGTGACAATGTCGCCGTCGGTTACCTTGCTCATGGGGGTGGAGCAGGCGAGGCACGCCTTGCCGTTCAGTTCCACAAGGCAGGCTCCGCAGGCCGCCTGACCGGAACAGCCGTCCTTGGCCGCCGTGAGGCGGCGGTCATTGCGGAGATAGGAAAGGAGCGAAGCGGCTGGATCACCGTCATACGTCGTGGCCTGCCCGTTGAGTCTGAACGCGATCATGGCATCTCTCCTGCAAGGCGCTGGATTGTGCGGGGGAGGGAGAACCTTCTGAAGAACGCTTCCCTTCCCGCGCCCCCCTTCCTTTCCAAAGGCTTTTGACTGGTAGGAAGGAGACACATCGGGAGTTTTCTTTCTATTTATGGTTTATACGGCTTTGTCCGCACTCCGCAAAGTGAAACTTTTCAGGGACGGGTTGTGACGCCGTGACAGCTTGTTCATTGTTCTTTCCATACAACGGAACTCCTGACGCGTAACCTCCCCGCCATTCAAAAGCCTTAGAAAGAGGGGGAGGTACAGGAAGGGGGAGGAAACCCTTCTTCAGAGGGGTTCCTCTCCCCCTCCTGCCGTCTTCATAGATTAGCTCAAAAGAAGCTGAGGACCGTCTCTGAGAGGCAAAACGTGCCCAACAAGCCATCCTGGCTCACCGAGAGCGGTAAGGCGCTCCAAAGCCTCTTCTACGCGCTCCTGGGGCACAGCCAGCACCAGCCCGCCGGAAGTTTGTGCGTCGAATACGAGGGTAGCCCTCAGGCTGTCCACATCAGGGCTCACGAACGTACGGCAGGAACAATGCCTGCGGTTGGCATAACTGCCCGCAGGAATCAGGCCGTCAGAGGCGAACGCCTCCACGTTGTCGATAAAAGGCAACGAGGTGGTGTCTATCTCGACGACGACCCGGGAACCCCGCGCCATCTCCAGCAAGTGCCCGCCGAGCCCAAATCCTGTGATATCCGTTGCGGCCTTGAGGTTCATGGCCCGCAGCACTTCGGCGGCGTTCGCGTTCAAATGGGTGGCCCAACGGTAGAGATCGGCTTCAGCCTTGTCGCTGCCGTCCCACTGCGCCTTGATTGCGGTTGCCAGCACGCCCGTGCCGAGCGGCTTGGTCAGCACGAGCGCGTCTCCGGGACGCAGCCCGGCGTTACTGGCCACGGCGTCAGGATTCACATAGCCGGTCACGGACAAACCGTATTTGATTTCCGCGTCTTCCAGCGTATGCCCGCCGGCAAGCACGGCTCCGGCCTCGACGATCTTTTCAAGGCCGCCCGCCAGAATCTCGGCAAAGACCTCCAACGGCACATCCTGAGCCGGGAACGCCGCGATATTCATCGCCGACCACGGAACCCCTCCGACGGCGTACACGTCCGAAAGCGCGTTCGCCGCCGCAACCTGACCGAACAGCCGGGGATTATTTCCGAGAGGGCTCAACACATCCACCGTCTGCACCAGCGCCATTCCCGCAGGCGGCGTGCGGAGGATCACGGCGTCCTCATTGTGCTCAAAGCCGTGCAACACGCGCCCCTCCGGGTCCGGCACCCCCGGCAGGGACGCCAATACCTGCTCCAGCAACTCTGGAGCCGTCTTCGCCGCTCAGCCGGCGGCCTTGGCTTTGTCCATCAGTCTGAACGACATGACATGCTCCTTGAATGAAGGTTGATGACGGAAGAGCCCCCCTCGAAACACTAAGGGGAATACGGCACGTGTCTCCTTTTTCCTCAGACAGCCCACCTCTCCCATTCGAGGGAGGGGCTGAAGCTAGAATTCTTCCCTATCCAGCACGCGGCAGCCGATGGCCTCGGCCAGATGCGGAACGCCGATGGATTCCGATCCGGCGAGATCCGCAATCGTCCGGCTTATCCGCAAGATCCGCGTATAGGCGCGGGCGGAAAGCGCCAGCCTCTGCACGGCTTCCCGCAGAAAAGCCCTTTCCGGCGCTCCCATGCGGCAGTGTTTCTCAAGAAGGCTGCCGGACAGATCGGCATTCGTCCGGCAATAGCGAACCTCCGCATAGCGCGCTTGCTGTACGGCCCGCGCAGCAAGCACACGTTCGCGCATCCGGGCCGACGTCACAGGCGAGGCTCCGGCCTGCAGCTCCTCGTACGGCACGGCGGGCACATTGATATGCAGGTCGATGCGGTCCAGAAGCGGCCCGGAAAGCCGCGCCCGATAGCGGCGGATCAGCCCCGGCGAACAGACGCACGTATGCCGGGGATCGGTGGCATAGCCGCAAGGGCACGGATTCATGGCCGCCACCAGCATACAGTCCGCCGGAAAGGTTACCGAATGCGCCGATCGGGATACCGTCACCGTACCGCCCTCAAGCGGCTGCCGGAGCACGTCGAGCGTATTCTTGCCGTATTCCGGCAGCTCGTCGAGAAACAGCACTCCCCGGTGGGCCAGAGAAACTTCGCCGGGCCGGGGATAGGCCCCGCCGCCGACCAGCGCCACATCAGATACCGTGTGGTGCGGCTCGCGGAAAGGCCGCTCCGATACCAGCCCCTTGCCGCCGAGCATCCCCGCCACGCTGTAAATTTTGGTCACTTCCAGCGCCTCGTCCGGCTCGAGGGGCGGGAGTATGGACGGAATGCGCTTGGCGAGCATGGTCTTGCCGCTTCCTGGCGGGCCGATGAGCAGCAGGTTGTGCGCGCCCGCCGCCGCGATTTCAATGGCCCGCTTGGCGTGCTCCTGCCCTTTGACGTCGGCGAAATCCAGAATCCCCCGCGCGGGGTCCTCATCGGATACGGGCGGCTCGGCGGGGGTCAGCTCGCATTCACCCATGAGGAACCGTACGGCTTCGTCCAGCGTCGCCGGACCATAGGCGGGAAGCCCCTTGACCAAGGCCGCTTCAGAGGCATTTTCCGGGGCGGTGACGATGCCCTTCGCGCCTTCGTTCCGGGCCAGCATCCCGAGCGGCAGAACCCCGGGCACTGGCTTGATGGCGCCGCTCAGGGAAAGCTCCCCGGCGAGGAACCAGCCCTCCAGCCGCTCCGCGGGCAAGACACCCGCCGCCCCCAGCAAGGCCACGGCCAGCGGCAAGTCATAGGCGCTTCCGGCCTTCCGGCGGTCCGCCGGAGCCAGATTGACGGTGATGCGCGCTGCGGGCAGCGTGAACCCGCATGAACGCATGGCCGCGAACACCCGTTCCTTGGCTTCGCGTACAGCGCCTTCCGCAAGCCCGACCATCACAAAGGCGGGCATCCCCTTCCGCAGGAAATCCACTTCCAAATCCACCCGGAAGGCGTCCACGCCCTGCAACGCCCCACATGCCAACCTGACGATCATACTCTGTCCTTTACGCAATGCCTCCGGCGGCCCTGTACCTGCATTACCCCGGAACCTGTCTTGCTCAACGCCAGGGCAAACGGCGACGCCTTCCCCCTACATAACATCTACCCCAAAACTAGCATACAACAGCCAAGCAAGACAAATAGCCGCCTGCACGCCAGCTGGCCCTCCCTTTTCCTCTTCACCGCAGGATTCTTTTGCTCCCGATCCCATCCCCAACGGCTTTCCCCATAAAAAAACGCCCGAACGACATCGTCCGGACGCGGCCCGCCGGGGAAAACCGGCAACAGGGATTCAATAAACACGGAAGCCTTTAGGGAGGGAGCCTGACAGATTTGGGGAGAGGCAGGAAAACCTTTCTCCAGAAAAGCCCTCCTGCCTCTCCCCAATTCCATACAGCAACCTACTTCCGCTTCTCTTCCTCAAGGATCTCTTCGGCGCGCAAAAGCGCCTCGTCGAGCGACGGGTAGATGTTCTCTTCGCCAACGGCGCGGAGAATGCCGACCCGCTGGAGCGTCCTGCGGGCGGGTTCCTGCACTGCGGCAAAGAGGACGCGGCAGCCTTCCTGACGGCGCTCAAGAAACGCCTCCAGTGCGTGGATACCGGTCATGTCGATGGCGGGCGTGTTGTGCAGGTACATGATGAATACCTTGGGAGGCGTCTCCATCGCGTCCAGCGTGGACTGGAACCGGTCGGCCACCCCGAAGAACAACGGCCCGTTGATGGCGAAAATCTCCACGCCGTCAGGCACGGATTCCTCATCGGGCAGGGGAATGTCGTGCGCGGCGGCCTCTTCCTCTTCGCCGGAAACGCAGGTGTGGATGCCCGTCAGCTCGCTCATGCGGCGCATGAACAGCAGGGAAGCCAGCATGACCCCGGTATATACGGCTACGGTCAGATCGAAGATCACCGTCAGCGCGAAGGTCAGGATCATCACCGACCAGTCGGACTTCGGCCCTTGGAAAATATGCCGCACCGTCCGCAGATCGCTCATGTCATAGGCGACCATGACCAGCACGGCGGCGAGGGCCGCCAGCGGGATGTATTCGGTCAACGGCAGAAGCCACATGACCACCACGACGAGGAACAGGGAGTGCACGATGGCGGAGATGGACGAATGCGCACCGGCGCGTACGTTGGTCGCCGTGCGGGCAATGGCGCCCGTGGCGGCGAAGCCGCCGAAGAACACCGAGGCCACGTTGCCGATGCCCTGCGAAATCA
>ERZ834694.2858-NODE-2858-length-11002-cov-2.703389_pt1 | contig 11002 bp, 7 predicted proteins | sample MGYA00519691_ERZ834694 | MGnify/ENA primary metagenome ERZ834694 (study PRJEB31850, sample SAMEA3708758) | human gut metagenome | biome: human gut; feature: human-associated habitat; material: faeces | place: China | collected 2014 ... | reverse complement strand
TTATAATTTCATAAATATTATCTATAGGATTGGGGGTATTTTATTAACGCAGTTTGGATATATTTGTAAAAACATGAAAACATATTCATATTAACAACTGTTATCTTAAATGAGAACAACTATATGAAAAAAGAATCTGCATTCATACGAATATATCGCTTTTATCTGGAAGGATTCCGGGAGATGAAGCTGGGCAAGACTCTTTGGCTAATCATTCTAGTCAAATTGTTTATCATGTTTTTTATCTTGAGATTATTCTTCTTTCCTAATTATCTCGGGCAATTCGATAGCGATAGTGAGAAGGAGAACCACGTATCGAACGAACTCATACAACGGGCAATAAATCCTTAAAACATTAATAAATATGATTGAAAACATTGACACTTCATTGATCGATTGGTCGAGGGCTCAATTTGCCCTTACGGCCATGTATCATTGGCTCTTCGTGCCACTAACACTAGGACTTGGCGTCATCCAAGCTATTATGGAGACGATTTATTATCGAACAGGTAATGAGGCATGGAAAAAGACCGCCCAATTTTGGATGAAATTATTCGGTATCAATTTCGCTATCGGTGTCGCTACGGGATTGATCCTCGAGTTCGAGTTCGGAACCAACTGGTCTAACTATAGTTGGTTTGTCGGGGATATCTTCGGGGCACCTTTGGCTATCGAGGGAATTCTCGCCTTCTTTATGGAAGCTACTTTTATCGCTGTTATGTTTTTTGGCTGGGACAAGGTTAGCAAACGCTTCCATCTCGCCTCCACTTGGCTGACGATGATCGCTAACGCATGGATGCAATATCCGGTCGGTATGCATTTCAATCCGGATACGGTCCGTAACGAGATGTTCGATTTCTGGGCCGTAGCCTTATCGCCTGTCGCCATTAATAAGTTTTTCCATACGGTATTGTCCGGTTGGATCGTAGGCGCCTTGTTCGTACTAGGAATCAGCTGCTGGTATTTATTAAAGAAACGGAATACCGAATTCGCTTTGTCAAGTATCAAGGTCAGCGCTATATTCGGGTTGGTAGCCTCCATCCTTATTATCTGGACGGGTGATGGCTCCGCTTACCAAGTCGCTCAAAAGCAGCCGATGAAACTAGCCGCCATGGAAGGTCTTTATGAGGGTGGCAACGGAGTAGGACTCGTAGGTATCGGCATCTTAAATCCGGCAAAGACGAGTTATCTGGATAACCAGAACGCATTTATTTTTGACATTAAGTTCCCCAAACTCCTCTCCTTCTTAGCAGAACGTGACATGAACGCATACGTTCCGGGAATCGTAAACTTAATAGAGGGAGGTTATACGACCAATAAAGGAACGGTAGCGCTCTCCGCCAAAGAAAAAATAGAGAAAGGTAAAACCGCTATCAAAGCGTTAGCAGATTATCGCAAAGCGGTCAAAGATAAAGATACCGCAGCCGCCGGGCAATACAGGGTAACTTTGGAAGAGAATTTCCCCTATTTCGGATATGGTTATATTAAGGATCCGGCAGAGTTAATCCCGCATGTAGGATTGACATTCTATTCTTTCCGTGTGATGGTGATCCTTGGTTGTTTCTTCATCTTACTATTCATTATTACGTTGATATGGGATAAAAAAGGGAAAATCGCTAATACACGTTGGTTGCAATACGTGGGCCTATGGTCTATACCTTTAGGATATATAGCGGGACAAGCCGGTTGGATCGTAGCGGAGGTAGGACGTCAACCTTGGGCTATACAGGATATCTTGCCGACCAGCGCTTCGATATCCAAGTTAAACCCATCCTCGGTACAGACCACTTTCTACCTGTTCCTTATCTTATTTACGATCCTGCTGATCGCAGAGATTGGAATCATGGTTAAGGCCATCAAGAAAGGGCCGGAAGCTGCCGCCCACTAATTTTCAATTTTCAAATATCAATTCTTAAATAGAAAGTCCTATGGATAGTACATATATATTGTTACAACATTACTGGTGGTTTCTGGTATCTCTACTCGGAGCGCTATTAGTATTCCTTCTTTTTGTACAAGGAGGCCAATCTCTACTCTTCACTATCGGCAAGACGGAGATACAGCAAAAAATGTTATTGAACTCGACCGGGCGTAAGTGGGAGTTTACTTTCACTACGTTGGTCACTTTCGGAGGTGCTTTCTTCGCCTCTTTCCCTTTATTTTATTCCACAAGCTTCGGCGGAGCCTATTGGGTATGGATGCTGATCTTGCTTTGCTTCGTGATACAAGCTGTATCTTACGAGTATCAAGCGAAAAAAGGCAACCTACTCGGGAAAAAGACGTATCAAGTATTTCTTATGATCAATGGTATAGCAGGTCCGATCTTACTCGGAACCGCTGTAGCGACCTTCTTTAACGGCGCTGAATTTATTGTTAACAAAGAACAGTTGACTGATGTAGCCATGCCCGTCATTTCCACGTGGGCCAATCCTTGGCATGGATTAGAGGCGGCTTTGGTATTTTGGAATTTGTGCCTAGGACTGGCAGTTTTCTTCTTGGCACGAGATCTGGCCCTACTCTATTTTATCAACAATATCGATGATCCGGAGATTGTCGCTAAAAGCCGGAAACAATTGATACCGGAGACAATCTTGTTCCTCGTCTTTTTCTTGACATTCTTGATCCGTTTATTGTTGGTGGACGGTTTTGCCGTAAATCCGGATACCGGAGAAGTATTTATGCAACCGTATAAGTATTTTATGAACCTGATCGAGATGCCAATCGTGTTAGCCGTATTATTGATTGGCGTGGTTGGCGTGCTATTCGGCATAGGGAAAACGATATTCTCGAAGACTTGGAGAAAAGGCATCTGGTTCGCGGGAGCAGGGACTGTCTTGACCGTATTAGCTTTATTACTTTGCGCAGGATGGAATAATACGGCTTACTACCCATCTTTGGCGGATCTACAAAGTTCATTGACGATCCAGAATAGTTGCTCAAGCCCATTCACGTTGAAAGTAATGAGCTATGTATCTATTCTCGTCCCATTCGTATTAGCCTACATTTTCTATGCTTGGAGAGCGCTTGATCTACATAAGATCAATAGTAAGGAAATGCAAGAAGGAGGTCATACCTATTAAATAATGTGCAAATTAAATAATATGCCAATGTGCCAATATGTCAATGTGCCAGTGAGAATGCAAGTGATAGTATCTTAATTGACACATTAGCATATTGGCATATTGCTACATTGGCACATTAATTTATTGCCTTTGGAAGTCCGCCTCTTTTGTCCACTTAGGCATCTCATCATTGTTGGCGATAACTAAACCGATACTAAACATTAAGTTCATATCTTCCATAGCCCCATCAAAATCCCACCAAGATTCATCATACTCATCATTCGGTTGGTGATACCGGTAAACTTTCGGTTTAGCCTCATGGCGTGCTTTATCCACGTAATCCTTACCGCCACCAACTAAAATCGTAGGTACGCCTTTTTTCACGAAATTAAAATGATCGGAACGGAAATAACCACCCGCAGGATCTTCGGTGATAACCTTCACGGTCCGCCCTTGTGCCGAGGCCATAGCGATCACCAAGGCATCTGTATCCGTCTTGCCCGCTGCCCGGAGAGAAACATCATGGGTACGCTCACGCGGAGCAGTGCCGTCAAAATTCAAGTTAATAGCTGTTTTAGATAACGGGAACAAAGGATGCTCACAATAGTACTGAGAACCTAATAAGCCACATTCCTCGGAAGTCACCGCCACGAATACGATAGAGCGACGAGGACGAACAGGCAATGATTGATATTTCTTAGCTAATAGCATTAAGGTAGCCACACCCGAAGCATTATCACTAGCGCCATTATAGATACTATCCCCATCTATCGGAGTACCGATCCCAAAATGATCCCAATGAGCGGTAAAAACCAAGTATTCATCTTTCAAGTCCGTGCCCGGTAAAACAGCCGCCACATTATGAGACTCGCCTACGGTCATCTTTACATTTAATATAACCTTACTCTTCGCCTTCATCGTAAAACTCTTGAAACCCGGTTTCTTCGCCGCGGCAATCGTCTCATCAAAATTCAATCCGCTAAGGGCGAACATTTTCTTGCAAGCCTCCTCCGAGAGCCATCCCTTCATGCCCAAAGCTTCCGCATTCATTGTCTCCGAGCAAAGAGCGATATTTGTCTGCACGTGAGAAGCCTGACAGACCTTCCAACCATACGAAGCGGCCGCCTCGTTATGAAGAACCAATAAACCTGCGGCACCTTGGCGTTGCGCCTCCTCGAACTTATAAGTCCAACGACCATAATAGGTCATGTTCTTTCCGCGAAACAAAGACGCGTCATAAAAACCGGGATCATTCACCATAGCGATAACGATTTTCCCCTTCACGTCTACATTCGCATAATCGTTCCATCCATATTCCGGCGCATTAATACCAAACCCACAGAACACATAATCCGTAGTAGGGATAACTACCTTTTCAGTCCCCCGGTTCGTCCAAACGACAATATCATCCGAGAACTTCAAATCCATAGAGCCTTTCGCGCATTTCACAGTGATCTTATCCTTTACCGGACGGGTAAAAGTAGATATTTCCTTCACCGGCTGGAAATAACTATCGCCATTAGCAGGCTGAAGACCTAGTTTCTTAAATTCATCAGCGATGTAATGGATTGTTTTCGTCTCATACTCGGTCAAAGGCTTACGCCCTCCGAACTCATCCGAGCCTAAAGTCTTTATCCGTTCCTTGAAAAAAGCCAAATCTTCCTCATAACTCTGGGCCATAACAGATACGCCCATAGCGAGCATCAGAAGAAAAACAGAGATAAAATTCTTGTTCATAATCGTAGATTGTTAAATGACATAATTTATTAGATATAGGTATTTAGATTTCAAATTAACAATAAAAAAAGGAAACGGCGAAGCTCACGCTTGGCCGTTTCTACATTTAACCGTTTTAAACAAAAAGAAAAAGTTAGTTAAGGCTTAGAAAAAAATATCTTAAGTCTATTTACCGACTGTATATTCGCTTTCCCGAAGGACAGCAAACAAATATATGGAATCCACCTCATCCTGCATACATTACACTTTGTTTTTTTGTTATTTTTCACAGAACAGAAATGCTTTTGTATTATCTTTGCACTCAATTATTCCCATAGACAACAAATGGCCGATTTTGATATAAACATATTGGGATGCGGTTCCGCATTGCCCACGACACGCCATCTGGCGACTTCTCAAATAGTAGATTTACGAGATAAACTATACATGATCGACTGCGGGGAAGGCACGCAAGTGCAAATGCGTCGTATGCGTATAAAATTCAGCCGTTTAAATCATATCTTCATCTCCCACCTACACGGAGATCATTGCTTCGGGCTACCGGGATTGATCTCTACATTAGGTATGCTGGGACGTAATGGAGAACTTGTTATTCATGGGCCGAAAGAGATCGAGAGCTATATGCGTCCGGTACTTGATATCTTTTGCAAAGGGTTGCCTTATGAGATCCGTTTTAACTTAATCGACCCGACAACTCATTCGTTGGTTATGGAAGATCGCTCCTTAAGCGTTTATTCCATTCCGTTAAAGCACCGGATACCCTGTTGTGGCTATTTGTTCGCCGAGAAAGCCAAAGAAGCGCATATCATCCGGGAGATGACGGATTTCTATCAAGTTCCCGTCCGTATGATGCAAGAGATCAAAAGGGGCGCTGATTTCGTCACCCCGGAAGGAGAGGTAATCCCGAATGCCCGCTTAACCCGCCCTGCCGTCGCTCCCAAACGGTATGCTTATTGCTCGGATACAGCTTTTCACCCATCTATAATCCCCATCATTGAAGGGGTGGATTTATTATACCACGAGGCGACTTTCGCTGAATGTGACGCCGCACGTGCGAAAGAGACCTTCCACTCTACCGCCCGCCAAGCGGCCGAGATTGCTTATAAAGCCCAAGTGAAGCGATTGGTTATCGGTCATTACTCGGCTCGTTACGAGGATATGGCACCGTTAAAGAAAGAAGCAGACAAGATATTTCCCGGCACGATCTTAGGAGAGGAAGGTATGAGGCTTAGCGTATAATCATACATCCGTTTTACGAAATAAAGCTAATTACTTTCTAATATGCAGAAAACTTTCTACATTTGTACGAATTTAGGGACAAGTAAATGAAGCTTATACATATCATCGCTTTGGCACTTGCATTCTCCGCAAGTTATCCGGTTTACGCGCAAGCTAATAAATCGGGAGTCAAGACATTTGCTTCTAGGCAAGAAGATCCCTCTCCTATCGAAATCACGGCCTACGAGAATCGCATCAAGGTAGAGAACGCTCCTGTCGGGAGTATCTTGGAAATCTACAGTGTCGTAGGCATCAAGGTGAAAGAAATCGAAGTCAAGCAGTCCACCGCCGAATATGTCGTAGATATCGCAAAGGGATATTATATCATCCGCATTGGCGATACGGTACGCAAGGTGGCGATACGGTAAATAAAAGCCCCATAGGATAATCCTACGGGGCTTGTTTTTTGATCCGCTTTCTCTTCTCACGAGGATACCTGCGGAAGAACTTTTAATTACTTTAGTATTAATATGCCACGTGTTCACCCGTCACGGGATACTTCTTTATTGCGGCATAGTTATTTAATTATATATCACATAAAGGCGGGTCTCCCCGCCTCTATTCGTTTAGTCCATCGGTTAGTCTTATTTTACGACTACCTTAACAGCCTCTTCACCATCAACAGCTACAGCTACGATACCAGCCGGTACAGCGATTGTAGCGTTGTCAGAAGTAAGAACTGTCTCAGCGACAACCTTACCTAAGATGTTAGTGATAACTACAGACTTGCCAGCTGCGCCTTGAACAGTTACAGTACCATTACCAGCGATTACAGATACTCCTTCAACGTTAGCGTCATCGATAGATGTCACAAATTCATCATCTTTCGTCATACGATCCACATTGAATACCAATGCACCATCACCACCAGTCTTAGCAGCATTGAAAGAAGAAGAACGATCAGTCAATACCAAACAACCATTGTGCATCTTCAACCATGCGGCTCCAGAAATCGGAGCGATAGCTTGCTCTGCAGCTCCGCCGATAACTGTTCTATAATATTCATGGATATTATTATCGGTATCATCACCATAAACATTAGACTCAAACAAGAATGAGTTATTTGTTCCTTCTTCAGTTACATTCGCTACATTATCAGGATTGATATAACGGAATGACCAAGTTACATTCTTGTGATTATCACCAACCAAATCCACGATGAAGTTTTCAAGCTTAGCTTTCTTATAGTTAGCGATGATCGTAGCTGTATCTAACTTAGACGGATCCATATTCTCGAATCCATTCGTCAATACGAACAAACTGTCGCCTGCATGGATAGCTTTAACAAAGCCTACGCGAGTATATGCGCTATTTGAACTTGTATTTGTAGTAAACATATAAGGATTAGCAACAACCTTTCTGTCGATCAAAGCTTGTGCTGAGTCAGAGAAGTTAACCAAATACTTACCATAAGCGAAACCTGCACGTCCCGGCTTAGCATGCTGGCAATGCCATTTATCAGTCTTATGAGCGTTGCCATTCTCATCGATATAGAAGTGTTTGTCATCAGCCTCATCACAAGGAATCGTCTCAATAGCACCTTGATCATCACGTGCTACAGAAATCAAGTATTGAGGCTTAACATTGCCTGCGCCACGGTTCAACCATGCGGTATCAATACGCATAGCCAACTTACCATTCGCTTTATCCTTGTTCCAGATACCTAAATAATCAACAACGCCATTTTTATCCTCAAAGTTAGCATTGGTCTCATCCATCAAGTATTCATGACGATATCTCTCCACGAATGCCAAGCTATCTGCGCCATCATTCACGTTCTCGCCAAGAACCGCCTTATTGAAACGACGATATAAAGGAGCATCGCTAGGCTCTACCGTGAATGAAGAAGTTCTGGACTCATTCAATAATTGAACTTTCAAACCAGCAGTCATACCATCATCAGCGATACCAACTTTTGCTGTTGTTGTATTCAAATCATTAATATAAGCTTTTGTTCCATTCCAATTAGACTCTAGGATCGCATAATAATGCTTTCCGCTAAAGTGGTTATTCTCTTTGAAGAAGAATGTATCAACCTCGGCTGTAGTTCCTACATTCTTAGCACCCATCGCATACTTGCTACCATAAGCCTTAACTAATTTAGCATCTTTATTTTTAGCGATCACATAGTTTGTTCTCTCCAATTGAGCCAATCCCGGGATCTTCTTCAACAAAGCTGCATCTACATCAATACCATACTTAGCTGTAGAGCCTTCAGTCAAGGTATATTCGTTAGCAGCCTCCTTCACGTAAATCAAAGAATCTTTGTCTGCACCGTTAGCGATCCAATAATCTTGAGTGAACGGATTCAAATAGTTGAACTTATACTTATTAACGATCAACTCGTTCTTAGCAAGATACTTATAACCCAACTTCTTATCCTTGATTATGGCAGAGTCCGTGATCTGGACAAAAGTAACCCCATCCAAAAGATCATAAGAAGCATCGATCTCATTTTTGTCATTCAATCTCAATTGAACATTGTTATAAGTCTCTAAGAACTCACGGTTAACCACCTTAATCGGAGATGTAGCCTGAGAAGCTTCCGAGTTCAAAGTCTTCGTGATTACCCATTGATAAGCTGGCATGTGCATAGGATCTTGCTCATCCAAAGTAACCCACTCAACCTTGTTGTTACCTACGTTATCATTCTCATGAATAGGAGCAGCCAGAACTTGTCCCTTAGCGTTCTTAATGATATACAAACCGTTAGCAATAGATGTCTTGTCACTTGCAGCATTGCAACCCTTCAAGCCAAAACCGATATGTGTATTGATTGGTCTAGCACCGATTGTCGCAATTCTGTCAGCTACCGTAAAGTTCTGCAACTTAACGAACAATTGAGAAGGAGCAACTGCATCACCAGGCATCTCAGCTACAGCGTTATTATCTAAATTAACGTCAGTATCAGAAACTCCTACATACTTAGAACCATAGTTCTTAATATCTGTTACATCTTTCCAATATTTTTCGGCATTCTTTTCATTCTTATAACGAACCTGCTTTACTTGGATAAACAAGCTATCTGTAGAAGGTTTGTAAGAGAACAAGAACTTATGTTGATTAGCCAACGTTGAATTCTCTACATCTTTGTTCGGCTCTTTTTCAGCATTTGTCCAGCCAAACTTCAAGAATTGGATACCTACACCATTAGCAGCGGTATCAACTTTCAAATAAGAGTTCTCATTCTCTTTATCTGTCACATAAACGAAATTGTGATCAGCAGCAAGACCACCCTTTAGTTCTTTTGCGACAAACGCTTTAGTCGTAAACGGGTTTACGTCAGCATTAGCATCCTGATTGAAATTAAGAACATTCTTATTATCTTTCAAATAAGCGTTAATCTCATCTGCACTCAACACGTAAGTACCTGCGTCGTACACAGTAAACTTTACAGCATCAGTTAAACCTCTAGCTTCACTAGCTAAAACTTTCTTAGCTTTTAACACACCATTATCTTCCAACAAGATAAGAACATAGTCAGCCTCTTGATAAGTAAACATCGGTTGATTTTTCTCCAACACTTCCTTGTAAGTTCTAGCAAAAGCCCAACCGCCGTAAGTTTCACCAACTTGAAGAGCCCCAGAAGTAGCGTTTACCGCCAAGCCCTGAACATCAGCCTCATTGATCGCCAAAAATTCACCTGTAGCTTTGTTCACGAAGTCATAGATAGGCTCTTTACCTTGACCTTGCTCCGTAATCGTAATACACCACAATGAATTCAGTAAATTGTAATTGGAAGCTTTGACAACATACTTGCCATTCTCTATAGCAAGGACACCGTTTGTCGTGTTGCCTGTAGCGGTGCTGGTTACTCTTAATTGATACAAACCGCTTAACGCAGCTTTATCCAATTTTGATACCATAAAAGCATCCGCACCATTGTTAACGCCAGTCAAATCTGCCGCATTCGCAGTAGTGAATGCTGAAGCTAAAAGTAAGCTAGCGCACAAAAAAGTAGAAAACTTTTTGTTCATAATTAAATAATTTAATATTAATACTAAAGTGTAATAAGCTCATTCATTGGGCTGCCTTCACAAAACCATAATACTGACAGCCGACTTTATCTATCATTTGCAAAGGTACGCGTTTCTTCGATTCGCGCAAATCTTCCCTATTATTTTTTTGTCATCCTACACGCTTTCTTATCAATCAAATAGGCTATTCATTACGAAATAGCGGATTATAACCACGAACTACCCATCCCTTACCTATATCCCCCACTCCATAAAAGCCATTCTCGAACCAAGGCCAAGCATAATAATCCCTCAACCACCAATCAATATAAATTAATGTACACGTACATTATTATTCATGTTATAAAGATTACTTCCACTGGAATTACCGTATCTTGAAAGGATACAAAGTACTATTTACCTCCCCATAGGATATATAATAAGTGCCAAAGGATATATACTTCCCCAACCAAGTAAGTATAACTGCTCCCAAAATCCTCGCCCGTTACCGAGCCTTCCTCACACACCCAATCCCAATACACATCATCCCAATCAGACCTACGTCAAAAGCCTCATCCTTCAAATTCGTTCATTTTTTGTGATCACTCAAACGACTAACATGAAAAGAGATTCTATAAACGAGCTACTTAGAAGGAAAGAAGAACGTAGGAGAAAGCCCTCGCAAAAATCCCAGATTCGCGCCCGAAGAGGTCACTTACAATAAGAAACCTCCTTAAAAGCATAGCGACGGATGCTTCCATCCCGTAACACTAGCAAAAGATGCCCGGTTGATTCAATATCATGGATACAGGCCTCGAATTCTCCCGCCTCATCCCTATAGGCATGATAGCCCTCCCTTCTATACAACGCAGATTGATAGCGGATACGAATATCCTCGTATTCCTCTTGGAGAAGAGATAAATAATAGCGATAGAATACAGAGAGGAAACGGTCCAAAACCTCTTCTCG
>ERZ834694.2844-NODE-2844-length-11072-cov-2.734592_pt1 | contig 11072 bp, 10 predicted proteins | sample MGYA00519691_ERZ834694 | MGnify/ENA primary metagenome ERZ834694 (study PRJEB31850, sample SAMEA3708758) | human gut metagenome | biome: human gut; feature: human-associated habitat; material: faeces | place: China | collected 2014 ... | reverse complement strand
TAGGATAAAGAACTTCTACAATATTCTTTGCAAGGTTCTCTTCCTCTATAGCCTTCTGGTAATCGCCCTTATCAAATGAACTTAAGTTAAATGTATTAACTGGCTCTGCATCCCATATTCTAAGTGAATTGACTGTGTTGTTACCATATCCGATAACTGGAAGGTCATAAGGAACAGCTATAACTGAACGATAGTCTTCCTGAACGAATATATCACGTCCAGTTGCTTCATCTCTGTAAGAACGTACATATCCTCCGAACTTAACTACTGTCGGATATTCAGAACGCTTAATCTCAAATGGATTGCCATCCTTTAACCAGTTATCAGGAACCTCTACCTGATATCCGTCCTTAATCTCCTGCTTGAACATACCATACTTATATCTGATACCACATCCGTAAGCTGGATATTCAAGAGTTGCAAGTGAATCAAGGAAACATGCTGCCAGTCGTCCAAGTCCACCATTACCAAGTGACGGCTCTGGCTCTACTTCTTCGATTTCTGCAATATTCTTACCGTTCTGTGCAAGTACATCTTTTACTTCATTAAAGATACCAAGGTTAATCATGTTGTTAGAAAGCAGTTTTCCGATCAAGAACTCTGCGGAAATATAGTAAAGTTTTTTCTTACTATCTGTACGTTCCTTTTCTCCTGCCATTTCCTGCACCATACTAAGAAGTGCTCCGTAGATTTCTTCATTGGAAGCCTGTGCAATCTCTTTACCAAGTTTCTGCTGTAATGTTTCCTGAATGTTCATTTGAATAATCTCCCTTCAAATCTGATTCTGTTTTTATGTTACATACTTTGTTTCTTTGTTTTTAACTTATGATTGTATTTTAATACGATTATCTTCAAATATCTTGCAATATACTTGCACTTTATTGTACAATACTATCATTCTTATAATTCAATCTAGTTTGACCAGCAGGTGTGTCAGATAACATTTTATTGAAAGGATCTCAGTTTTATATGAACATTAACGAATATCAGAATTACCATGAAACAAAAGCGCATACATCCGCAGAATTTCCTTATAATACTTATCTCTGCTCGATCCCTCTCGATTTCCCTGGGGTACCACTGCACTGGCACGATGAGTTGGAACTTGTTGTCATCAAAAGAGGGCAGGGTTTTGTTTCTGTGGACTTTGATAAGCATCTGGTTCACAGTGGAGATATTATTATTATTCCCCCTAGATGTCTCCATGCCATCGAACAGGATGATACTTTTAAAATGGAATATGAAAATATTATTTTCAAACCAGATTTACTTTCTTCCGGAGCAAACGATCTGTGCATGATTCAATACATCGTTCCGCTTCTTGATGGTTCTCTTCCTATTGAATATTTTCTTACTCCGGCTCTCGGATCTTTTGAAGCCTTAAGCAATTGTATCCGGCAGATTGACCTTGTCTGCGCTGATCAGACACCTGGATGGCAGCTTGCTGTGAAAAGTTCTCTGTTTAACTTTTTCTTTCTTCTGATCTCTGAACGTCAGAAAAAAACAGTCTCCACTTCCTCCAATTCCAAATCTTTGGAGAAAATGAAAACTGTTTTAAAATACGTAGAAAATCATTATACAGAAAAACTAACGATTGATGATATGGCTGAACTTACTTATTATAGTAAATCCCATTTCATGAAGTTCTTCAAAGCCCACATGGGAATCGGCTTCACTGAATACTTAAATGATTACCGGCTTACAATGGCTGCCAGACTTCTCAAATCATCCGATGACTCTATTCTGATGATTGCTGATGCCAGTGGTTTTGACAACCTGTCCTACTTCAACCGCATTTTCAAAAGAAAATATGGTATTTCACCTGGGGCTTACAGGAAAGCATAGTAACTATCCCAAAACAATTATGAGTGATAATACAGTTCGATTGGATCAATCGGATCAAATGGATGTTCTTCTTCCATTTTCTTATTCCGCCCACGACGTTTCATCAGCTCACCGCTCTTGTTGTATACCCAGAAGGAATATACAAGGAGCTTATTTACCTTCCCTATCTTCTCTTTTGTCGTCTTATTATAATAGACACCACCTGTCTTGAATGCAGTCTTCTTATGGATCAAAGAGATCAGCTCTGTCTCCGTTTTGACCGGTTCAGGTAAGATTGTATATGCCCGTCCGACACAGTCTGTCTTGTGGGAATCACTTCCACCGGTCATCACCTTACCGTATTTCTCTGCCAGTTTTAAGGCACCAGCATTAGAATCCTTCGGTTCACAACAATTGAATGTCTCAATAAAATCGAATCGTTTAACAATCTCAGGTGAGAGGTAGTATCTTCTCGCATGAGTGAAGCTCATGTACTTTTCTCCGCATGGATGTGCCGGTCCCAAAACTCCACCATTGCGATGAACCAAATCGATCAGAAGTGCAAGCGGCATTCCACGCATCTCAAGTAGACGCATCTTTACACCCTCCGGCATAATTACAAGAATATGCCCTGCATCTCTCGTATCATATTCAATTCCTTTGAGTACCACAAAATCGGTATGTTTCTTTCCTTTTAAATTCTTCTTCCAGTAGCGGTAGCCATTATACGTGTCGTGATCCGTGATCACCATTCCCTGAAATCCGTGTTCCTTGAGTATCGTGATATATTCCTCAATCCCTACCCTGCTGTCTATGGACCCCTCTTTCACGTGACAGTGCATGTCTATCTTCATATTTGAGTCCTCCTTTTCCGCAGTCCTGATTTTATCAAAAAGTACTATGTGGTCTAACTTTATTTTCGTTCTTTATAAAGACTGCTTATTGATAAATTCATTATACCGCGTTTATATAGGAGTGACATCTTAATTATAGTATTTATTTTTCAAAAATGAAATTTCAAATTACTTTTCATCTATACTTTTATAGCCAAATCAGGAGTTTGACAGTTAAAATCTAGATATCATCTATATTGTTAATTGTATCTATTATTATTACTGCGGAACTTTATTCTACATTCAAATACCATATGAAAATCAGGGAGACTATTAGGTGTTGTTCATTTTTTCTAAGAACACATCTAAAAATTTCCTCTAAGATTTCGATAATTGAGTTTAATATTCAAATTAAATGATGTATAATAGTAACTCCTTCGCGCGAAGCTGAGAAAGACTATCAAGGATATTTCAATTCACCTCCCCACAAGAAGAACCATATTGCTACAACGATGATTAACACCGTACTCTTCAAGATTTCAACTCACATTCTCACGAAGAGGATGACCTCATTCTCTCAAGTGCCTCGTCGACCATCATCGAAATTTCAACTCACATCCTCACGAAGAGGATGACTCAATTATCTGCTCGATCACTTCAACCGGAACATATTTCAACTCACATCCTCACGAAGAGGATGACCAGTTCGGACAATAGGATGCACGTGGACCTCCCATTTCAACTCACATCCTCACGAAGAGGATGACTTTTCATTTGTCTTGCTCCTCCATTTCTAAAATCATATTTCAACTCACATCCTCACGAAGAGGATGACGCAAAAACACAAATATCATCACGACTGTAAAGATATTTCAACTCACATCCTCACGAAGAGGATGACAATGATACCATGTGTGCGTTTTTATCTTCATCATATTTCAACTCACATCCTCACGAAGAGGATGACGGTACTACGATAAATCGCCCGGTTGTCTCTTCATATTTCAACTCACATCCTCACGAAGAGGATGACCGCCCTACTATGATTTCCTGTAGCTGTCCGACTAATTTCAACTCACATCCTCACGAAGAGGATGACACATATACTCCACCAGTTGCCGGAAGTACAGATATTTCAACTCACATCCTCACGAAGAGGATGACAATGGTAATGTTCCAGTTGGATGTATTATACGAATATTTCAACTCACATCCTCACGAAGAGGATGACAACAAAAACAAGAACAATAACAAGGTCAAAGGTTATTTCAACTCACATCCTCACGAAGAGGATGACAGTTTCAAGCATTTATGGGTGGTATGAGTCACTATTTCAACTCACATCCTCACGAAGAGGATGACGATATTTGCTTGGTATGTTTGTTATTGTATTTGTATTTCAACTCACATCCTCACGAAGAGGATGACGAAGTAAATGGTGTGAAATATGATGAAAACATATTTCAACTCACATCCTCACGAAGAGGATGACTTAATTCAACATTTACATTTGTAAATACTTTTTTATTTCAACTCACATCCTCACGAAGAGGATGACAGCAATTTTAAACAAAAATAATCTGTTTAAAATCGCATATTATATCAGCAATAAACATTTTATATCTATTGTTGATATCTTTTTTCATTTTCACATATATTTTTAAGCCTAGTTTTCTCCTTTTTTGGTGCGAATGTCCTAGGAAATTTATGTGCACTTATCATTCGCACTAGAATATCAACGTATCCTTAACATCAAAACCAGGCTTAGCACCAATGTGCTCTACTTTATTTTTATATTTTTCACCCAGATAATAAAATCTAAGGCTATCTACCTCTTTATCTATAATGTTCTCTAAAATATTTTTTACTTGTCTACATTTGGTTGCATCCATTTGACATTCAAATACCGAATTCTGTACTCTCTGTCCATAATTAGTACATTCTTTTGCAACTTTTCTCAATCGTTTTCTTCCCGCTGCTGTTTGAGTATTTACATCATATGTAATCAAAACTAACATCTTTCCACCTACTTCCAGAAAAACGGAGGGTATTCATCTAAATCTCCTCTTAAATACCTGGCTAATAACATACTCTGCACATAAGGAGCCATTCCCCACTCTATTTTTTCATCTAAAAATGGATGTTTCATAGTTTCCTGCTTCTTAGATTGCCACGCTGATAAGAAAGCCTTTCTTCCTTCATCTGTCATAATAACCGCACCATTTTCTTTTTTTATGAAATATTTTTCTTTCATAATCTTTTTGTTAATCAGTGTCAGTACAAATCTATCCACCATAACACTTCGGAATTCTTCCATAAGATCTAGTGCCAATGACATTCGACCAGGACGGTCTGTATGGAAAAAGCCCACATATGAGTCCAATCCTACCGCTTCCAATGCACCTCCGCACATTCCAGCCAATAGAGAATATCCGAATGATAGCATCGCATTTACATTATCCAATGGCGGTCTTTTATTTCTCCCATGGAAATAAAAATTGTCTTTTTGCTGCAAAATCAAATCGTCAAATACCGAAAAATATACCGAAGCTGCTTCTCCTTCTAGTCCAAGTAGTTCCTCTGCATTTTCACATTCTCTTATTTTTCCCATGCTCTGAGCTAAAAACACTGACTTTTTCTTTATCGTTTCCACATCTAAACGCAGCGCATAATCTCTTGCAGCTCTCTCCAGAATCCACCTTGAATTATATACTTTTCCAAGAATAAAATTTCTTGCTATATGTACACTTTCATCCCGATTATCACTGATTCTATATTGTTGTTTTCTTAATGTAACATTCCCTTTTACTTCACCTGTAACTCGGGCTAGAAATCTTCCATTTCCAGACATAAAAGACAAATCAATATTCCTCTGTGCACATACTCCCATAAGCGCCGGACTCGCTCCTGTATAGCCAAATGTAATTATCGCTTGCAAATTATGTAATGGAATTCTTCCGATTTCTTTTTGATCTTCCAATACCACAACATTTTCTCCATCTAAGGACAAATATTTATTTCCAGATGTCACATACAACGTATTTAAAAGTCTTTTCATCCTTTTTCCTCTTCTGAAATAATTTTATCAATATATCCGGAAACTGACTTTTTCTTATTTAGAACAGGTAGACAAATGTCTTTTAATGAGCATGCATTGCATTTTTTACTTATTTTCACTTTTGGAGTATAACATTGCGCGTAATACTTGTGCATTTCCGCAAATATTTTTCTGACTTTATCGCGTATTTCATCCGTAAATTCTACTTTTGCACGATGCTTTGTCTCTCCATAATAAATATAGCCATATGGTATTGTGCAACACAACATTTCTTCTAAACATAATGCCTGTGCCGTTACTTGAAGGATATCGGAATCATCCGTTTTTGGTTTTCCTCTTTTATATTCTATCGGAACCACTTTATAAAATCCTTCTTTTCCGGACAAACTGATTCCATCCTTTGCTTTATGAAATTCTACCACATCACATTCACCGCTCACTCCCATTTCCCGGGAGTGAATCGGCATTGCTCTCACAACTATCAAATCGCCTCTTTTTTCTTTAATACTTGCATCGTGAGCATTTTCATGAAGAATCTTACCTTCCACTGTTCTGACATTTTCTTGCCACTGTAGTTCTATATACGCTAGTGCCCATTGTCTCCTGCAAAATTCAAAATGCTGAATTCCTGATAATTGAAGAAAGTCTTCTTCCTTATACAAATTAAAATTCCTCCGGTTGTTTGCATCCTTCTACATCCCATGAAATCTCATAATCCTCGAATTCTCTCGGATGTTCTTTTTTTGCTTTAATAGTGAATCCTCTTTGAATTTTACCACTGGAAACTGCCGGTGTTTTTTCATCATGCTGCCACCAGTACATTTTGCAAACTTCCATACTTCCTTCCGGTCTTGCAGAAGACGCATCATTCTCAAATAATGTCTTTAATGCTTCTTTTAATACTTCCGCATCTTCCTGACTAAAACCTGTTTTTTCAGCAAGTTGTACATTTACACTTCCCATTACCTTATATACAGCAAATCCAACTCTGTGTTTTGTTCCCATCGTATCAGATGCTTTACTTTCTTTTCCAGATTCACTATTCACACTTTTTGTAATCTGCATACTGATAATATCGATTGGTGATAAACTTACTGCCTGATGAATAGAAACAGGTCCCCGTACCCCGAAAGACACCGGAATTCCTTTAAATGCAAAGACTTGTCCAAAAGCTCTTACATCTAACCATTCTTTGCATGCAATTGCTGCACAAGCATCACGATTTGCATTTTTCTTATTTCCCATCTCTGCTTTTAATTCCTCACAGCTATCTGCTCGGTCTTTTAAACTGGTATAAGCATCATCTGTTCTATCATCTGACTGAACAAAAATCTTTTGTCCTAAATCCTGAAAACGATTTCTAATTTTTCTCTTAATACATACATCTGAAATTTCTCCAAAACCATCCATATTAATTCGCGGACGGTTTCCGTTTAATGGATCTCCGTTTGGGTTGGCATTGTTTGCACTGATAAATAATGTGAAATCAATTTTTCCTTTTAATTCGCTCATGGTCTGCTCCTCCTCTTTTTACTCTTCTGAACTTTCTTCTTTTTCTTCAGACTTCTCTTTCTTTAATTTCAAATCATATGCCTGATTATGGAAACCAAGTAGATATAAACCTTCTAATCTACTGTTATCAGTAAATGTGCTTTTATCAAACAGCTCATCAATTTCATGCAATAGATTTTCGTAAAATGTCCTTTTTGCAATATCTAGCTTGTTCAAATATGGTCGAATATTTTCCTCTATAACTTTCCACGTTTCATATGGTCTTTGAGAGAAAGTGCTCATATATCTTTTTGCATTTGTAACTCTTCCATTATCTTTCTCGTCATATGTCAAATATTCAATTCGATCTGCAACTGCCAGCAGTCTTCCATACAGATAATTTCTATCTGTTTCCTTTTTATCTAATGCCACGTTCCATTCCTCCTTATATCTATCCTTTTTATCCTTTTTTACAAACGAACATGCTAATGTCAAAACTCTTTCCCAATTTCTTTGTTCCTTATATACTAATGGATTAGATGCCTTTGATACTGCAAGCATTACGTAATCATACGGAACCCTAGTACCATTCCATATACATGGAAGCAATCTTTGAGCTACTTGTGCATAGAGTTTTTTACCATTGGCATCCACTATAGACACCGTTCCCTTATTCTCAATACCATATAAAATATCTGCAATATCTTTAACACCAACCATTCCCGCAAATTGTATTCTTTCTCCATCTTTCCATTTTGTATGAATCCAGTTACAATCGTTATGCCATTTTTCTATATTTTTCAGATATCTGACAGAATTCAGCTCTTGATTTTCAATCAACGCTAATCTTCCCGGTGTTGCTGCATCAAAAGCAAGCAAAATCATATTCGAGGTATTATCTATCTTTTTTCCATAGCCTCTTAGTGCCTTATAGAACTTATCGGCGGTGATTGGATTTCCATCGGATACAATCTCCCCTGTAGACCAGTCATCTTCCCAATCATCCTCAGCATTTCCAACATGTTCCCTTTCATACTCAGATACAATTGCCTCTGTATCCCTCTCCCATTTTGGCATGCTTAATTGATTTGACTCCCATGTCACAATTGTCATAGTATCGAAAAAAGTGCCTTGTTTTCGAATAATCCACTTCAAAGCATTGTGCGCTTTTTGCGAGGTCTCATTTCCTACTGCAAATGCCTCTTCCTTACTTGTAAAACGTCCTCGATAGGTGAAATTTTGACTGTCATTTGCAGAAATCAGCTTTGCTCCATCACCTTCATTTCTAATTTTCTTTGAATGAAGATAAGAAATAGATTCCATATTTCCTGTCAAATAACATATACCTTTTTCTTTTTCCTGTGACCTAACATATTCTATATAACATTCCTGTAAGGTTCTGTCTTTCCAACATTCATCCGGAGTTTCCTGATATATTTTCTCATCAAAAGACCGTATAATAAATCTTACAAAAGCTTTTGGTTGTGGAATTCCTTGAATATTTTCTTTCTCATCTATTTGATTTTCTTCATTAAGTTTTATAATTTTATGTGCAACTAAATCTTGAATTAATGTCGATTTTTTCAAATACTCATAAACTGCTCTGACCTTTTCATGACAATAATCGGATTCTACCCATTTTTCAAGCTGTGAAATATATAGCTTGCTACATACTCCATCGTCTTTATAATATTTTTTATAGTCACCGGCAAGATATCTCAAATTATCACATAATGGATGTGGCTCTTTTCCGGCTGTACGACTTCCCGATTTTTCTGTAACTGGTATAATCGTCAATTTGTCGTTCTGATCCACCTGTTCTGCACGAACAAAATTACCGTCTTGGTCTATCGTTACCGTTATCTGTGCTGTTACAGTTGTATGAAATGTTGGAAGAAGTACATAAGGGATATCTCCTCGATATTCGATAACTCCAATCTTATCGCTATTTTTCTCGTATAAATCAATCAGTTCATTTATCCAACTCAATCTTCCACCTCCTCATCTGTAAACTCTTCTAATCCCACAAAATTATTCTCTTCTTTTCCAAATACTTTTCTTTCCATTGGACGGATATGTCTTTTCTCCGTACAATCCTCCGGTCTGGTAAATTCTATAATTCCACCCTTTTTCATTACCGGCCTCCAGAAACGCACTGTCATTTGGTCTTTATCTTCATCCAGAATTGCCTCTTCCGCATAAGTAATCCCATGATACATAAATCCATAACCCACTTCTCCCGGCATTGTATCGTAATAACTCTCGCCTTCGCCAAATACACATGGTTCCACAAACGCCTGACATTCCCTTGTTCCCAAGAAAATATCTCTGCGGCCACCTCGTTTTACCATCCTTTTTGCAATATTATGATGCTTGTTTTCATTTCTATCCTGCTTAAGTTCCGTATGATTGAGGTTCATCTCAAAATGTGCCCGCACCTGATATCTCACATCTTTTAAATAGGTATAATATGCCAGTTCATTTCCACCATTATATGCAATTGGTCGAATTCCTTTTGTCTCAGTCTGAATTGGATTCATTACTCTTACCGCGTCAATGATCCAAATAATCGTAGGCTTCCAGTAAATACTTTCCGTAATTCCTTTTAATGCTTCATAAGTCGGAATATGATAGCTTGTCTTTTCTCCTCCCACTCTCATAACCGGATCTGAAAAAAGTGCATGTGTTCCATACACTTCAAACTCTATTGTATTTCTGTATCTTTTCAAAAATCTCACCTCCCTCTATAACATTTGCAATTCCATATTAGGTTCATCCACAACACCTACTTCCTTGTTATAATATCCATCACACAATACCAATATCTCTCCATTGCAAATTTCATATATAGCATTTCCGAGTTTTTCTTTTCTTTTTTCAGAAATTCCCACTGTATATCTCTGCAATTTTCTTAAAATCTTTCTCTGCTCTTCTATCTCGAGATAATCCTGCGATAATTTATCCAATAATTCTCTCTCTTCATCATTATATGGAACTACAACACTAACTTTATAATCATTAGAAATAACTTCAAACGCCTCTCCTGCGGTCAAAAAAGCCTGCGGTAATTTTGTCTTTACTTTTTCTCCATTTCTTCTGATATATTGTAATTGTCCTACTTTATTTTCTCCCAATAACTCTATAATCGTGGTTGTTTGTTTATCTATCAAAAATTTCGTTTCATTTGTTCTAAGTTGGGAATAGTAATTTAAATAATATGCTTTTATTGCCTCTTCTGAATCCAATGTATCTCTGAATTTTAAAGAATTATTTTTATAATCTTCCAATACTTTTTGTAATGCTGCCTGCGCATTTCTAATTTCCTGCAAATGACTTAATTTCTCTGCTTTTTCGGACATCTGTACAATGAAAACAGTTCCCATTCTTCCTAATTCCTTATGTCTATTGCATCGTCCTGCTGCCTGAATTATATTATCCAAACCTGCTTTAGACCTCACAACACACCCGAATGAAAAATTCACTCCTGCTTCAACAACCTGTGTACTTACACATATAATCTTTTTCGATTGTTCATTCAAAATTTGTTTTATAGATTTTAATGTATCTAATTTATGTTGTGGACACATATTATTACTCAAATGAAAAAGTTCATATTCTTGTGGACATATCGCTTTTAATTGTTGAAATGTATTCATTGCACAAGCCGTAGTATTCAAAATAACCAATGTACTTTGATATTGTTCTGTTTTTTCCTTCACAAATTCACTTAAATCTTCTATCTCCATACCGCCAGGATATAATTCTGTTGCATCTTTAATATCTGTCCTTTTAAAAGCATTTGCATACTTTTCCGGTCTTCCCGCCATTTCTATACTTTCACAAATGTTATTCTCTTTTATTGGTGC
>ERZ834694.2836-NODE-2836-length-11109-cov-3.254297_pt1 | contig 11109 bp, 5 predicted proteins | sample MGYA00519691_ERZ834694 | MGnify/ENA primary metagenome ERZ834694 (study PRJEB31850, sample SAMEA3708758) | human gut metagenome | biome: human gut; feature: human-associated habitat; material: faeces | place: China | collected 2014 ... | reverse complement strand
TGTTTATGAAGGAAGCGGCTATCAGGTGGCACAGGCACTGATTGCGATCGCGGCCGGCGGTTGGTTCGGTACCGGTCTGTATCAGGGATCACCGACCGAGATCCCTTATGTGGATCAGGACTTTATGTTTGCGGCGATCGCCGAAGAGATGGGAAGTATTTTCTGCATTTGCACGATTCTGATCTGTATGAGCTGCTTTATCATGTTTGTCAATATCGCAATGAAAATGACGAAGAATTTTTACCGTTATGTGGCACTTGGACTTGCCTGCACGTATGCGATCCAGGTATTTTTAACGATCGGCGGTTCCATGAAGATGATCCCGATGACCGGTGTCACGCTTCCGTTTGTCAGCTCCGGAGGAAGTTCCATGCTCAGTACACTGATCATGTTCTCTGTGATCCAGGGACTCTATATACTAAGAAAAGACGAGGATGATTCATTTGAAGATGAAGAATATTATTATTATGTAAGAGCGATACCGAAAGTGACTGTGGAAGAAGAAGAATTTAATGTTACACAGATCACGGTACCATCACATAGATTTAGTTTAAAAAGAAAAGAACATAAACAAGAACATAAAGAACAGGACAAAGAAAAGGGAGAGGAAATTTGAGTAAATTTTTTGATGGACTTGAAAAATATATATATTGGACATCGATTCCGAAGATCGGTCTGAATGACATTGTAGATATTCTGATCGTCAGTGTTATGATCTATCTGATCGTCAAATGGATAAAAACAACGAGAGCCTGGGTTTTATTAAAAGGGATCATTATCTTGCTTTGTATTGCATTTGCGGCATATTTACTGCAATTACATACAGTTTCATGGATTCTTTCCAATACAATGGGTGTGGGAATCACAGCGATTTTGATCGTCTTCCAGCCAGAACTCCGAAGCGCATTGGAACAGCTTGGAAGAAAGAACTGGGTGACTGATATTTTCTCTACAGATAGCCGTCAGGAAGAACTGGAATATACAGCAAGAACTCTGCAAGAGATATCAAGAGCAGCGATTGAGATGGGAAAGGTAAAGACAGGAGCACTGATCGTACTGCAAAGAGAAGTAGCACTTGGAGAGTATGAGCGTACAGGAATTCCAATTGATGCGAAGGTCAGCAGCCAGCTTCTGATCAATATCTTTGAACACAATACACCACTCCATGATGGCGCGGTGATCATTCACAACAACAGGATCGTGTCAGCAACTTGCTATCTTCCATTAAGCGATAGTGTAGAGATTGGAAAGGAAATGGGTACCAGACACAGAGCAGCAGTAGGGATCAGTGAAGTTTCAGACAGTATCACTGTGATCGTATCCGAAGAAACTGGTGGTATTTCTATCGCAAGGGATGGAAAGATCATCAGACATCTGGATCCACAGAGATTGAGAGATGAACTGGCTGTCCTGAGAGAAGAAAAAGGACAGAATAAGAAATTCAAACTATGGAAGGGGCGGAATCGAAATGAAAAAAAGAATGGAAAGTGATCTGCTTTTAAAAATAATTTCTGTTGTTTTTGCCTTTCTACTTTGGATGTTTGTTATCAACACCGATAACCCGGTCATCAAGAAGACTTTCAGCGATGTACCGGTTGATATGCTGAATGAACAGGTTTTAGACGATCTTAATCAGACTTATAAGATTGAATCTGGAGATACCGTAAGCTTTACTGTGAAGGGAAAGAAAGATGTTGTAGATCGTTTGACGAAGTCAGATTTCCGTGCAACGGCAGATGTATCTTCTATGTCAGATGTTCATGCGATCCAGATCGAAGTTGAAGCTTTACGTTATAAGAGTCAGTTAGATATCGATACAGGTGGTGCAACGGTCAAAGTCGTATTGGAAGATGTAAAGAGTGACCAGATACCAGTCAATGTTGTGGTGAAAGGAACAACCAATGGTACTATCACAGATTTTGACGGCAACTTCCAGTTAAATGCCAATAAAGGTGATATAATCGTTATTTCATTTATCGGATATCAGTCACAGGAGGTCCCCGCCGCCCCATCTCTAAACATTCTTTTGAAAGATGATTCGCAAATGTTGCAAGACGTTGTGGTTATCGGTTATGGTACGGTAAAAAAGAACGATGCCACCGGATCAGTGACTGCCATCAAAGCGGAAGAAAAGAACAAAGGTCTTACAGTCAGCCCTCAAGACATGATTGCCGGTAAAGTGGCAGGTGTCAATGTAGCCACATCGACAGGACAGCCGGGTGGAGGTTCAGCCATCCGCATCCGTGGAGGTTCCTCTCTGACCGCCAGCAACGATCCGTTAATTGTAATTGACGGAGTAGTCATGAGTTCAGGTTCCGTAGAAGGCCTCTCGAATCCCCTGAGTTCGGTCAACCCCACCGACATAGAAAGTTTCACGGTATTAAAAGATGCGTCGGCAACCGCCATCTACGGTTCCCGTGCCTCTAATGGTGTAATCATCATTACTACCAAGAAAGGCAAGACAGGTTCTGTGAAGATAAACTATTCGGGCAATGTCTCTGTCAGCACCCGGAAAAATAAAATAGATGTCATGACAGGAGACGAATACCGCGATTTCATCATCAACAACCCCAACGCAACGGAAGCCATGATTACAGCCGTCAACCTTTATCCGGGAGTAAACACCGACTGGCAGGACGAAGTGATGAGAACCGCTGTTTCCACAGAACACAATATCAGTGCCTACGGTTCTGTCAAAGACTATCTTCCCTACCGTGTTTCTTTTGGTTATACCAATCAAAACGGTATCCTGAAGACCTCGAACTTTGAACGTTACACCGGAAGCGTTTCTTTGACTCCCAAATTCTTTGACGATCATTTGAACATGAACCTGAACGCCAAAGGCATTTACATCAAAAATCAGTTCGCTGACACCGGTGCCGTTGTGGGTGCAGTGTCTTTCGACCCCACCAAGCCCGTTAAGAATGACAACAATAAATTCGGCGGATACTTCACCTGGACTACGGATAATGACCCCAACGGTACAAAGGCATCCTCTGCCGGTGTCAACCCTGTATCCCTACTTGAGATGACAGACGACCAGTCAAAAGTCAAATCCTTCATCGGGAATGCCCAATTTGACTATAAAGTCCATTTTCTGCCCGACCTGCGTCTGAACCTGAATGTGGGCATGGACTATACCAAGAGTGACGGTGACAAATATGTTGATCCCAGCGCCCCCGGTTCGTATGGTGAAGACCCTCTGAAATCGGGCAGCAACTACCTTTACTTTTACGAAAGAAGAAATACCTTACTTGATTTCTATGCACAATACAGCAAGGATTTCGCCAAGCAGCACTTTGATGTCATGGCAGGTTATTCCTATCAGAAATATCATTATGAAAGCAACAAAGAGACATGGTATCTTTCAAGAAACGAAGAGAACTTCGGTGAAAAAACAAGCATGAACGGAGACCAGCAACCGGCTGAATCCCAATATGTCCTATTATCATTTTACGGACGTTTGAACTATACGGCATGGGACAAGTACCTGTTGACTTTCACTTTACGCGATGACGCCTCTTCACGTTTTGCCAAGAACAACCGTTGGGGATTATTCCCTTCCGTAGCCCTAGGATGGAAAATGAACGAAGAAGCTTTCTTGAAAAAGTTCAAGGATTTAAGTGAATTGAAACTTCGTTTGGGATGGGGTATCACCGGCCAGCAAGATATCCAGCAAGGTGATTATCCTTATATGTCTTTCTGGAGATACGGTCAAGGTGGTGCCATGTATCCCATCTATGATGAGTCAGGAAATGTAAAATGGGTGAATGTAGTATCACCTTCAGCTTCCAGCCCCGATTTGAAATGGGAGCAGACCACTACTTATAATGTAGGTATAGACTATGGGTTCTTTAACAACCGTATCAACGGTTCGGCCGATTTTTACATCCGCGATACAAAAGACCTGATCAATGCCGAAGTGAATGTTCCTGCAGGTACCGACTTTGCCGAATATGTGGTGGCCAATATCGGTTCATTGAAAAATACCGGTTTTGAATTTGCCATCAATGCAAAACCCATCGTTAGTTCTACATGGAACTGGGATTTAGGCTTCAATGTCGCTTGGAACAAAACTGAAATTACCAAACTGGACTACAATGACAACAGCGACTCACCGGGCAAACGCTTTGAATCGACCGGAGGTGATGGTGGCAAGACCATTAAAATACACAGCGTAGGCTATGCTCCCGGAACTTATTATGTATTTGAACAAGTATATGACAAGAATGGTAACCCGATGGAAGGAGTCTATGTTGACCGTAACGGTGATGGTGAAGTGACTGAAAAGGACTTATACCAGTATCATAAGCCCACCGCTGACGTGATTATGGGATTCAACTCCAAAGTATCATATAAGAACTGGGACTTCGGTTTTAACGGACGCGCCAGCATAGGGAACTATAACTACAACGGTATAGCAGCCAATGCCGCTATCGGCACCAGCGCCATTTTCAGCAACAGCGCTTTGTCCAATCAACCGAAAGCCGCATTCAATACCAATTTCCAAGAAAGACAGCGCCAGTCGGATTATTATGTGATATTATCTATCTTCCAAAACGCTTCTTTTTTGAAGATAGATAATATCACATTGGGATATTCCTTTGAGAATTTCCTCCAAGGAGCTAAATACCACGGTTTGTCGGGACGTCTGTATGCCACTGTACAAAATCCCATTACCATCACTCCGTATGACGGCCTCGATCCTGAAGTAGACGGAGGTATGGACCGCCAGGTATATCCTCGTCCTATCAGTGTATTGTTCGGTGTTAATATCAACTTTTAATAAAGAAACAGTATGAAATTCAATCTTAACATAAAAAAATACGTTTTCGTAGGAGCAGCCATTCTCTGCCTGTCCACATCCTCCTGCATAAATGATCTGGATCAAAATCCAATCATAGACAAAGGCCAGTCCGAAATTATCAATGAGTCAGACTGCCAGTCTTTCCTCGCCAAAATTTATAGCGGTTTCGGCTTGTCCGGCAATGTAGGACCTTCGGGAGGTGTTCAAGACCTTCAGGGTCCGGATCAGGGTTCTTTATGTTTCCTGCGCGGACTGCTGTCCCTTGAGCTATACCCTACCGATGAAGCCCTTTGGAACTGGAAAGATGAAGGTATAGTGGAACTCTGTACCAATAATTGGGACTATACCCTGTTCTACGCTTATACATTTTATCAAAGAGCCATGCTGAACATCCGGTATTGCAAAGAATTTCTAGACAATTATCCGGAAGACTGCGGAATACCTAATATCAAACAATTCAGAGATGAAGTCCGTGCCCTGCGAGCCATGAACTATTACTATCTGATTGATGTATATAGAAACCCGGGATGGGTATGGGATGACAGCCCCACTAATGACAAGTCCTGGAAACCATCCCAATTGGGAGCTAAAGAAATATTCGACAAAGTGGTAACCGAATTGAAAGATCTTTCAGAAAACAGTTCTCTGCCGGAGAAAGGTACGATGGGCACTTACGGGCGTATGACCAAACCTGTAGTCAATACCCTTTTGGCCAAGATGTACCTCAATGCCGAAGTATATACAGGTACACCCATGTACGACCAGGCAGTCTCTTATGCCAATAAAGTCATTCATGAAGGGGGTTTCGGATTGGAAAAGAATTACAGGAATCTGTTCTGCGGCGAGAATCATCTTTCCCCGTTGCATGGCAATGAGATTATTTTCGCCATTCCTTGCGATGGTGAAAATGCCAAAAGCTATGGAAACAGCATTATGGTCACAGCGGCAGCCTACGGTGGTTTGCTTAATCCCAAATGGTTGGGTATGGACGCCTCATGGACTTGTTTAAAGCCCTGTTCACAACTAGTCAAACAATTCGATTATTCACCGGTGGCAGGATACGACCACCACGGAAGCACCTTAAAGAAGGACAGTCGTTTTATATTCTTTGATGTAAAGGAATATGTGGATGGTGAAAACGGAGACAACTGCACAGAGCAAGGAGTGAAAACCCGTAGAGATGTAGTTCCTGTACTGACCGATTGGAACAGCGGCTATCTCTGCCACAAATTCACCAATCTGGGCTGGGATCAGAATGAAGTCACCCCTTCCGCATGGCCCGACACAGACTTCCCTCTGTTCCGACTGGCTGACATCTATTTAATTTATGCGGAATGTGCCGCACGACAAGCAACCGGAGCCGATGTCTCTACCGCTGTAGGTTATATCAACTTATTGCGCGAAAGAGCCAACGGTGACAAATCGGGCAATATCTCCGGTTCCGATCTGACTCTGGATTTCATTTTAGCGGAACGCTCCCGTGAACTATATTGGGAAGGTCAGCGCCGCTCGGATCTGATACGCTTCGGCAAATTCACTAAAGAATATGCCTGGGACAAAGGCGGCCCTCAAGAAGGTATAGCCAATATTGACAGCAAGTTCAATATCTATCCCATCAGCGATAAAGACTTGACAGCCAATCCGAACTTGGTTCAGAATCCGGGCTATGCCACACTAAAATAACAGTTTAACCTTATAAATTTGAGAAACAATGAAAAAGATGATATACTTATTCATCCTCGTATTCAGTTTGAGCACACTTGTAGCGTGCTCGGACGATGAGGGCACTCCTGTCTTCACAGAGCCGACCGAGTTTGTGCTTAATGTTCCTAAATACGCATCGGGCATCTATGATTTAAAGAACACAGCCACCATACAACTGACCTGTTCACAGCCCGATTATGGTTTCACAGCTGCCACGCGCTATACTGTAGAAATCGCTCTGGACCAGGCTTTTGAAAAGAATGCGGCTCTGGACACCAAGTATTCAACAGCCAAAATGGAAGTGGACGCACAAGAAGTTGCTGTCGCTATTTCCAATTTATTAGGAGTAAATGAAGACGAGTTTCCCAAAGCCCCCATACCTTTGTATGTTCGTCTGACGGCTTCCGCCCTGACCGACAACAAATCCGAGATAGCAGGCAGCACCATCACCTCGAACATCATAGAATTGCCACAAGTTCTCCCCTATTATGCTTTGCCCGCAGTGACTCTGCCCACCAATCTATATCTCATCGGCAGTGTGTGCGACTGGGATTGGAGCAAATGTTATTCCATGATTCCGGTTCATTCCAACGAAGGTATGTTCTGGTCCATGCAATATCTGGGAGCCGATGCAGACGGGAATAAAGCCGCATTCAAACTGAATACAGCTACATCGTGGGACAACAATCAAGTAGGAATCCAGGGAGTGACCATCAGTGAAGCATCTAAAAAACTGGTGGATGCAGGAGGCGAAGATAACATTGAGATTGGTAATCCGGGATGGTATATAGTAGTCGTGAAAGTCACTCTCGAAGGACGGAATTATAAATACGCAGTCGATTTCTACAAGCCCGAAGTGTATCTGACCGGTGATACTTCCGGTGGCTGGGACTCATTCACAGAGGCCAATATGTTTACCGTTCCCGAGGGCAAAGGAGAATTCGTATCCCCCGCCTTCGTTGCATCCGGCGAAGTACGCATGTGTATCAAGTTAGCAGACATTGACTGGTGGAAAAGCGAATTTATTATTCTGGGAGGTAAGATAGAATATCGCGGTACCGGTGAAGACCAGGAACGCGCCATGGGAAATGCAGGTCAAAAAGCCTATCTGAACTTTATTGACAATAAAGGCGCCATCAAGTAAATCATCCCTTAAATTACAAGATTATGAAAAAAATTAATTTATATATGTTATTGATATTCATTGCAGCCCTGACGGGCTGCGATGACAACGTCAACGATCATTTCGCATTGCCACAGACCAACCCGCAAGAACCTGTACAAAACGTAGAAGGGTTCACCCTGTCTTTAGGAAGTTCATGCACAGCCCCGATCCTTTTCAAGGACTTGGATGATGCAACCCTGCTGGAAGTTGCCAAACTGACCGACCATCCGGAACTGACAGAAGGAGACACCATCAATCTGGAAGTGGAAGTTTCGAAAGATGAAACCTTTACCCAAGCAGTCCCCTTGCCCTGTAGCGTTAAAAACGGAACAGCCTCCGTCACTGCAGGAGAGCTGGAAGAGGTTGTAAAAGAGATCTATGGCAAAGCTCCCCATGCACGGACAATCTATGCACGCGCGACAATCTATATCGTAAGCCACACCTCAGCAATAGCCCTTCCGGAAAAAATAACACTGGGAAAAATTGAAGCGACTCCCGAAGCTTTGTTCATCGACACCGCCTATTACTTGATAGGGGATGTAAATAAATGGAATTCCGAAGCATTGATAAAATTCGGTCATAGCGGAAAAGATGTATATGAAGATCCGGTTTTCAGCATGATTGTGGAAATGCCCAAGGATGAATGTTACTGGAAGATTATTCCACAAAGCAATGTAGATGGCGGAGATATTTGGGCACCGGGGGCACTGGGCGTAGCCACAAACGGTGACGACTCTGAGAGCGGCCTGTTAGTGACAGAAAACCCGCAAGCCGGAAAAATCCCTGCCAAAGGATGGGTGAAAATCACCTTGAACATGCTGGAATATACCTATAAGATAGAAGCATTGGGAAATATCAGCCCGTTCCTTTACGTTCCGGGCGGACACCAAGGATGGAAACCAGAGACGGCGCCTTATCTTTATTCTACGGATATGACTCATTATGACGGCTATATCTATATGGATGCGGATAACACATTTAAACTTACCTCACAGAAAGACTGGGACGGTACAAACTATGGCTATGCCAGTGATACCGAACTGAGCACCGATGGAGGAGCCGGAAACCTGAGTGTCACAGAAACCGGATTTTATCGTATAGAAGCCAACCTGTCCACCTTGACTTATAAATTCAGTAAAACCGAATGGGGAATAATAGGCGACGCGACCCAAGGAGGATGGGACAATTCAACCCCCATGACACTGAATGCGGAAACCGGTGAATGGAGTATAACAACCGAACTGGCAGCCGGAAACTATAAATTCCGCGCCAATAACAAATGGGATATTAATCTGGGTGGAGACTTGAACCATCTGACTTATGGAGGAGACAATATCACTACCGAAGCTGGTACTTATGTCATTACTCTAAAATTAGGAGACGCAAGCAACTATCATGCCACTGTAGTCAAACGCTAAATAATTGATCCGAAAAGACATCAAGCACCTACCGTTTATCCGATGGTGCCTGATGTCTTTTTTCATTTTACCCCTTAAATAACAAGATTATGAAAAAATATACTTTTCTTTTTTTCCTAGGACTCGTTGCGAGTTTATTCACTGCCTGTTCCGATGACGATAACTTGACCGATTCCATCACTCCGGCTCCTGAAAGTGAGAACTTCTTTGCCAATGGAATGACATTCGCCTCACAACCCGGAGTAAGAAGCATCACTTTTACAGCCGGCAGAGCCTGGCAGGCTGCACTGGATGAACCTGGAGCAAACAACTGGTGCATCGTAACTCCGACCCGGGGAGAAGCCGGAACTGTTACTGTCAGCATCACCGTCAATGAAAACGAAAGCGATGACACCCGGAATGTCCATCTGAACCTGATAGCGGGAAGCGCACAAAAATCGTTCACCATCTCCCAAACCCCCAAACCCATTGTCATACCCGAAGGACTCAGCTATTCTTTGGAAGAGCCTGATGCCGACCGACCGCTGACCATCTACTACAGAGCCGCCAGCTCTTCTCTCCTATATAACTATCAGGGAACAGTATATGCACATACAGGCATTATCTGTGAAGGCTCTTGGTCATACGTACAAAGTGAATGGAATGAAAACACGGACAAGTGTAAAATGTCCAAACTGGATAATAATGTATGGACGCTTACCTTATCTCCGTCCATCCGCCAATGGTACAGTTCAGAAAAGACCCCAGTCAAAAAATTAGGATTCGTACTCCGCAACGAAGATGGAAGTCTGCAAACCGAAGACCTCTTTATACCTGTCACAGACAATACTTACCAAGAATTTGTTCCGGCCTCTATCAAGAAAGGAACGTTGCCTGAAAATGTAGCAGAAGGCATCAACATTATAGACAACTCTACAGTCACCCTCGTCCTTTACGATAAAGACACGGACGGGAACCATAAAGATTTCGCCCATGTGGTAGGTGATTTCAATCATTGGCAACTTAGCAACGAAGACAATTGCCAGATGTATCGCGATGATGCCAGCGGTTGCTGGTGGATCACTCTCAGAAATCTGGATGTAAACAAAGAATATGCCTTCCAATATTATGTAGGTACCAGAAATGGTGAAACCATCCGTCTGGGAGACGCCTATTGCGAAAAGATACTCGATCCTGATAATGACTCCTATATATCCTCTTCCACTTATCCGGATAACAAAAGTTATCCCGAAGGAGGAAAAGGAATCGTATCCGTTTTCAAGATACAGCAGGATAACTACCGCTGGTCAGTATCTGACTTCAAGGTACCCAATCCGGAACAACTAGTCATTTATGAGATGCTTCTCCGTGATTTCACGGCAAGTAATGACCTCAATGGAGCCATGCAAAAACTGGATTATTTGAAATCACTGGGTGTTAATGCCATTGAATTAATGCCTGTCCAGGAATTTGACGGCAACGATAGCTGGGGATATAATCCATGCTTCTTCTTTGCTCTGGACAAAGCGTATGGAACAAAGAAAATGTACAAAGACTTCATTGATGCGTGCCACAAGGCAGGAATGGCAGTTATTTTTGATGTAGTTTACAATCATGCAACCGGAAGTATGCCGTTTGCCAAATTGTACTGGAACAGCGCAAACAATAAGACAGCCCCAAACAATCCCTACTTTAACGTAGACGCACCTCACCCTTACAGCGTATTCCACGACTTCAATCATGAAAGTCCTTTGGTACGTAAATTCGTGAAACGCAATCTGCAATTCTTATTGAATGAATACCATATAGACGGATTCCGTTTCGACCTGACTAAAGGTTTTACACAAGCCGCATCAACCGAAAGTAGCGCTTCCAATTACGACAAGAGCCGCATCGAGATTCTGAAAGATTACCACGCAGCCATCAAAGAAGTGAAACCCGAGGCATACGTTATCCTGGAACATTTCTGTGATAGCAAAGAAGAAAAAGAACTGGCCGAAGACGGTATGCACTTATGGCGGAACATGAATAACGCC
>ERZ834694.2835-NODE-2835-length-11109-cov-5.831283_pt1 | contig 11109 bp, 9 predicted proteins | sample MGYA00519691_ERZ834694 | MGnify/ENA primary metagenome ERZ834694 (study PRJEB31850, sample SAMEA3708758) | human gut metagenome | biome: human gut; feature: human-associated habitat; material: faeces | place: China | collected 2014 ... | reverse complement strand
GTATTGCCTAAAGCACCATCAGCCTATTCTTTCATCACCAAACACTGCCCATAGCGGTTGTAAAAATGTAACTGGAACTCTAAAATAGAAATATTATTAATAAGCATTATACGTTTATTAATATGAAATGTAACACATTTAATGTTAAAACAATAAATAATATAATAAGGATGTGTACTGAATGGCTAAAGAATATACGCCGCTGAAACTCATCAAAAACAAGGTGTTTCCCACTTATCAACTGCAATTTGAGATCAAGGGCAATAAAATCACACCAGAAGATGTGCTCAAGATCTGTATTTTAGAGACATTGTTCTGGATCCGACAAAAATTTGAAAACCTTGATATTCCAGAGGAAATAAAATCGGTTGTCCCATCACGCTATCAGGAATTCGATTTGAGAGAAATCTGTTCCTTCCGGCTCGAATGTGGTTATATTTTAGAGATTGTTTATCTGGACACAGAAAAAAGCTGGAGTCTCCAATTGGTGGAACCTGAACTTTCCCTCCCTGACAGTCAGCCTGTTCCCGGCAGAGTGTTTACAACAGATATCGCATTCCTACTTGCAAACGGGACGGTACATTGTGGAGTTCGCACGCTCGTCTCTGAGCCTGAAAACTGTGAAGTACCAGTACTTCCGCTGAGAACTGGGATTGTCAAAAGACTTGTCAGAAATACGCTTCTCAAATTGTCTCATATCATGATACCAGTCACAGAAAAGCCAATTAGTTTAAATACAGATGCTAAGATCACGAATCTAGTTCAGAATGCGGAAAATCCTTTGCTTTCCATGCCTTTGCTCATTTTTGCTGAATTTCAGCCGGAAGAAACTGTCCTTGAACAGGAAAAGTTGGAGAACATTGCTAATCTCAGCAACATTTCCTTGCAACAGAGTGTGCTTTCTAAGCCATTGTCTACATCAATTAACTCATTCACAGCCGATTCTAACCTTTCTTTCTCCATAAATACCAAAAACAAAAAGGATCTTGCCAACAATAATAGCTTCAAAAAGCAAAAAAAAGCTTTTTCTGCTAAGCATAAATTGATACCATCTGAAAAACAGGAAACGATCCAGCCCTATTATCTCTACGACATGAATGAGATTGCAAAGGAATTAATGGGCTTTGCTGTTGTATACTGCCTTCCATTTCGAAAAATTTGTGCATTTTCTAAAATCATGAAAACAGATATGCATCCTGGAAGCGTACTTATGATAGATCCTCAGCGGTTTGATAATAATATGCTCCTGGATTGTTCTGTTGACCCCGAAACGGCATTGGAATCTGTCCGTGAACAGATTAGGTGCGATGCACTTAGCAGCGTTTGTCATTTCAAAGAGATTCATTTTGCGAACGATGCACGACTCATTAAACAGGAAAAACTGCTCTCCCAGTGCAGCAGCCAAAAGGAAATGAAGAATGTCATTGCGAAACTTTGCAATGATCTGGATGCTGTAAAAAGTATCAATAAGGAACTGGAAACGACAAGATCCAATGAGCTACAGTTGAAGAAAAAGCTGAAAGAAGCCGATGCCCGCATTGAAAAGCTGACAGAGAAAAATGAAAAGATTAAGAATACTAAACAAAATTCTATTCAGATTTTAGAACAAAAAAACGCACTACTCCAAATGCAAGTCGAGTATTATGCTTCGCTTGAGACACGTCCTAAAACGCCGCAGAAGATTGCCGCATGGGTTCACAAAGAGTTCAATGATTCTTTGATTCTGCATAAGCGAGCTGTAGATCTTCTCAATAAGCTGCCTGTGCAAGAGGTGGACATGAAAAAACTATGTGATGCTATAGAATATCTTGCAAGGGAATACTACCAATCTACTTACGCTCGAACTATGACTGAAGAACAGGCGTCTAGGAATGCAGATCTGAAATACCACCAATCCTTTATTGTTGCTCCTTGCGGCGATGGAAATGTCGGACATGGCCATTATTCCAAAGATTATAGGATCAAACTGGATAAAAATGATGGACATGGACGGCGAGAATACCCACTCGACATGCATCTGAAAAGCGGAAGAGGCACTACCAATCTGATTCGAATTTATTATCATTACGATTCCTATAACAAACGTATTATTATCGGAAGCCTTCCCAAACATCTTCCAATTAAGAGTAAGATTACATAAACAGCAGGACACACGAGATTTATCCAACAAGGACGCCCCACCGATAAAACGATAGTATATCGTGATTTTTGAAATATTTTTTGTGATTTCCTTCAAATATTACCGATTTAGAATTGACTTTTCGGTAAATATGTGCTATAATATAAATATAAATTCAATATTCCTGTTATATTTTAGCACATATGCATAAGGAGGTCGTTTCATGAAACACATTGCAAGAAAAATTTTATCTGTATTGTTGTCTGTCAATATGCTGCTCTTTTCTGTACCCGTTATCACTGTAAATGCTGCACAGGAAATGTGGCTGGATGGAGAAGCAGACGGATTTCAGTACAGCATACAGCTCAATTACGGATATACAGTAATTAAAAGTGTTGATCAAGACAAAACAGGTGTTGTGGAAATTCCTGCAATCATAGCAGATGATCCAATCACCATTGCACGAGGAGCATTCAGAGGCTGCAAAATGACAGAACTGATCCTCCCTGATACTGTGACTACCATTAATAGTGAAGCCTTTGAGGATTGCAAAAATCTTACTACCATTCATTTTCCTGCAAGCTTTACAGATTTTCATGGAAAAAGCGAGAATAGTGGAGATAATAGCGGTCTGGATTCTTGGATAAAGGGCTGCGATTCCTTGAAAGCATTTACCGTCAGTGAAAACAACCCTCACTATAAATCTATGAATGGCATTTTGTACAGTAAAGACGGGAAAACCGTCGGACCTGTTCCGTCTGCGATCTCTTTTGACTCTATCAATTGGAATGGTATTTCTGCAATTGGTGACTTTGCTTTTTGCGGTCGTGAAACCCAGAGAGCGGATATTGAAATCCCATCCCAGATCACGTCTATTGGGGATTATGCATTCTGCGGATATGGCGGCTCATGGTACGATAGCAGTTATGACGGCACTGTCAATATCAAACTTAACGAAGGATTGGCTTCCATTGGAGAGTACGCATTTTCCAGTATATACCATCTGGAGGAAATTGACCTGCCGGATTCTCTTACCACCCTTGGAAAAGGTGCCTTTGCATCAGACAACCAACTGAAATCCATGACAATTCCTCCGAAAGTAACTGTGATTCCGGATTCACTTTTTGAGGAATGCTTAAACCTGGAATCCGTTACACTTCCGAATGGGATTACGGAAATTGGAAAGCTTGCTTTTTATAGCAATAAATTTACAAGTATTCAGCTTCCCACATCATTAAAGAAAATTGATGACAAAGCCTTTCTTTCCAGTAAACTTTCTTCCATTGTAATTCCGGATTCTGTTGAATACATTGGCGAATCCGCATTTCAATATAGCGATAGCCTGAATCGTGTCAAGCTTTCAAAAAAATTGAAAAAAATTGAACCACATTCCTTTGAAAGCTGTGGATTGGGTTTTCTTGAAATCCCGGCCGGAGTAACAGAAATCGGAGATTACGCATTTTCCAGCAATGCCTTGACATCTGTAGCACTGCCGGATACACTTTTGAAAATTGGAAATTGTGCATTTGCAAATGGATTTGTTTACGATGAACAAATGGGAAACCGCTGTGTCTCTGTTCCTGACAGTGTCATAGAAATCGGAGCAGGCGCTTTCAAAGATTGCTTTCTTCAGGATATAAAATTGCCGAATCAGGCAAAGCTTTACGGACTGTTTGCTTTTTTAGGAAACAATTTATCTTCTGTAATATTTCCGGAGGGAGTAGAAAGTCTGACAACGCCCGCGATTATGGGAAATGAGAAACTCAATCGGCTCTATCTTCCCAAAAGTTTAAAGGAACTGTCTCCGCTCTCCATTGCAAAAGATGGTTATGGGGAGCTTCACACAATGGATTCCCCGTATGAGGTAGATTCTTATTGGTTTTCTGATTTGGTTATGGTAAGCGATATTTATTTTGCCGGCACAGAAACAGAATGGAACGTATTGATCAAGGACTGGGATTTTGCAAAATACAATACCGATCCGTCAGTTATGGATAACGTGACTGTGCATTTCAATGCAACAGTGGGAACTGACGTGGCAGGCGATGTCAATGCCGACGGCATCTTTTCCATTGCAGACCTTGTGATGATGCAGCGGTTTTTGTTGAATCAGGGAAGACTGATCGAGTGGAAAGCAGGCGATCTGTGTGAGGATAACACGATCAACGGACTGGATCTTTGCCTGATGCGGCAAAAGTATTGGGATACATTGCCACATCTGAGTGCATCGATTGCTGAGCTTGTCTGGAATGCCGAAAGCAGAATGGTCACAGCAAATGTTATGTATGAGAATTTACCGGAAAATAGTGATGCCTGGATTGGTGTCGTGCCAAGTGATACGCCGCATAATGAACAGGATGCGGATTCTGCCGTTGTGCAATATCAATCTCTTTCACAATTTGAAAGCGGAAATTTTGCAGGGTTTGAACTTTCAGACAACAGCCTTAGCGGAAACTACGATTTACGCATTTATGCAAATGACAACGGCGGCAAAGAACTTTCCTGCGGGACATTTTACATTGATGGACCTAAGGCGGAAATTGCAAATGTACAGTGGAATCCAGACACAAGAACCGTTACAGCAGATGTCAACTATGCTAATTTCTCGGACGATAACAGTGCCTGGATCGGTGTTGTTCCAAGTGATACGCCGCATAATGAACAGGATGCGGACCGTGTAGATGTCATATATTTCTTTGAGAGATTTTGAAAGCGGTGCATTCCCCGGAATTACAGTTCCCAATGACATCTCTGGAAGTTATGATTTGCGTATTTACAGCAGTGATTATAATGGCTCAGAACTTGCCTGTGTGAGTTTTACCACATAATGAGGTCGTGAGTGTTGTTTCTTCGGAGATTGTGCTATGTGATTTTTGAGGGAAGATGCGGCAAAGCGTGTCACTTTTCTCACTGCATAGAAAGATAAGACCAGCCTGAGGTTCTATGATCGGAATCTCAGGCTGGTTGTTTTATCGGGTTTTTAGAAGTGAGAAAAGTGATGCGTTTTTTGGAAAGGTCTTATTTTGAATGGTGTTGCACTTGACTTGACAAACCATCATGATAAATTTCAATGAAACGTTGCCCTATAATCATTTCCCCACTTTTCCATAGCGTCTAAGATCGGACGCATGGTGTCACCCAGTTCGCTGAGGGAATATTCCACTCTCGGCGGAACTTCTGCATATACTGTGCGATTGATTATCCCGTCTGCCTCCATGGAACGCAGACTCTGGGTCAGCACTTTCTGACTGATACCCTCCAATGATTTTTGCAGTTCGTTGAAACGCCACGGACGCATTCGCAGATTACGCAGGATCAGCAGCTTCCACTTGTTGCCGATAAGCTGTACCGTAATTGCCACAGGGCATTCCGGCAATTCTTCTTTTTTTAGCATGATAACACCTCAGCTGACCCGAAGGAAACTCCGGCATCTGCTTGCGGTGCAGCTGATCCGGACAAGAAGTAAAGGCAATACCGCACAAGCTTTGTGCGGTATTGCCTTAGAACACTCCAGGCGGCTTTTTTTGTATGGTCACAGGACTTCTCTGTTCTGCATTCGTTCTTGTTTTGGTGTGATTCCACGCCATTTTTTATAGGTTCGGATAAAGTGGCTGCAATCAAAGAATCCGGTTTCCTGAGCAATATAATCCAGATCATAATCAGAATTCAGCAAGAGATCCTGTGCTTTGTTCAAGCGAATATACTTGATATACTCCTTACAGGAACGGCCATAATTTTCCCGAAAAAGTCTTGCAAAATTGGAGTAGCTCATATGGCACATCTCTGCCAGCTGCTGTACCTCCAGCGGTTCAGCAGAATGCGTATCAATATATTCCAGAATATGATAACATGACAGGCTGATGTCTGTATGCTTTTCCCGCTGCATGATGCCGGATTTTTCAACGTTTCTTGCAATTTCGATCAGCAGCATGTGAATTCCTGACTGCACTGCAAGCATATACATAGCATCCTTTTTTTCGTATTCTGTGACAATGTGAGAAATGATATTTCCAATGGTTTCGTGAGATTTGTCTTCGTTTATCACCAGGCAGAAATCGTTGTCTGCTGTCCGACGCACAAAATAATCATACATTTTTTGCAGATAGGCTTTTGGAATGTGAATGGTGTGAATGTTAAATTTTATAACTGCGTACTTTATTTCATCAGTTTCATTTTTGTTCTTTCTGACTTCATGAAGCTGAAGCGGATAACAATAACACACATCACCTTTTTTCAAAATTTTCTCTTTGTTGTTACATACAATTTTTATTGAGCCTCTGATAATATATAAAATTTCACTGTAATAATGCCAGTGCAGCGGAGAATGCGTGCTGTCTGTATAGAAAATATCATAAGGTTGCTGCATAAAGTCAATATATTCAAAAAGTTTCATTTGCCGTTCCTCCCAATCTGTATTGTACCATAAACCAGTCGCCTTCGTCAATCCACAAATAATCGGTTTGTACAATTTTTTGCGTTCTATTTCATAGAAACAGGATACCTGACAGGTGTAAAATAGAATCAAGGCAATACCGCACAAAGATTGTGCGACAGATGCGTCGTCAAATTTTTCGTCAGATGAAACAAAAAGCGGAGTGAATACTTGATGTATTCACGAGCATTTTTGTGAAATATGAGAGTCTGTTTCGTATCTGACGTATGCAGATTGCGTGCAAAGTCGCCAGACGCTTTTTGTGCGGTGTTGCCTTAAAAATTGCAGAAGGTGTCTGGAATTACATTCAGAAATATGTGATTGACAAAAAACAGGAGAATGGATCGAAGATATTTCTCCTGGCAACACCACAAAGCCAAATCAGGCTTTGGCACACGCTTGGAAATGTCCTTATCACAACGGCAGAATGTGCATTGAGATGATTCACCGGCTTTCAGCAGTATCGTAACAGGAGGAAATTGAGAACCTGTCTTCACAAGACACATGTATACGCTTGTGAAGACAGGTTCTGAGAGGAATACCGCATAAAACTCGCCTGATGGCTTTGTGCGGTATTGCCTCAAATTTATGAGGAGATGTAGCTATGTTAAAATTAGCAGGAATATTTCAGGACAATATGGTGATACAGCGAAACAAGCCGATACAAGTGTGGGGGACAGGCACGCCCGGCACTATTGTGACAGTATCGCTTTTTACAGCAACTGCGGATACCATGGTTTGTGCTGATGGTTCATGGAAAATTGCTTTACAGCCATTATGTGCCGGAGCAGGATATACACTTGTGGCATCAGATACAGCGGAATCCATTGTGATTCAAAATGTAGCTGTTGGAGAAGTCTGGCTTGCCGGCGGTCAAAGCAACATGGAACTGGCACTGAAAGACAGTGAAAACGGCATCAAGATTTCTGAGGAATACAGTGGAAAAAACATACGGTTTTATCAAGTGCCGAAATGTTCTATGCTGGATGAAAATCAGAAAGAGCAGGAAGAAAACAGCACATGGCAGATTGCGGATAACCGGAATGTGGGCGAAATGTCCGCTATAGCGTTTTATTTTGCAAGCCGTCTTTCAGAAACGCTGCATTGCATCGTAGGTATCATAGATTGCTATTGGGGCGGAAGTTCCATTACCTGTTGGATGAGCAGAGAACAGCTTGCAAAACTGGAAAGCGGAAAGAATTATTTGGAAAACTATGCTGCTCTTGTGGGAGAAAAATCCTCTCAGCAGTATACAAAAGAAATGGAAGAATACAACTGTGCATATCAGCACTGGTTAAAAAGCACAGAAGAAGTAAAACAGAAAGATCCTCAGGCATCGTGGAAAGAAATCCATAAAATTTGCGGAGAATGTCCGTGGCCGCAGCCAGTTGGGTGGCAGTCGCCGTTTCGTCCCAATGGACTTCATGAAACAATGATTCGGCGTATAGCACCTTATTCTCTGCGTGGATTTTTATACTACCAGGGAGAAGAAGACGTGCAGCGGTACGCAGATTATTCGGATATGATGCTGATGCTTGTAAAACAATGGCGAATGGATTGGAATGACTGGAATCTGCCGTTTTTGTTTGTTCAGCTGCCGATGTATCTTGCAGACGGTGAAAAAGATGACAGTTATTGGGCATTGCAGAGAGAACAGCAATACATTGCCTCCATGATTATTCAAAATGCCGGCATGATCTCTCTGGCAGACTGCGGTGAATATGACAATATTCATCCATTGGATAAAAAAACACCGGGAGAACGTTTGTTTCAGCTTGCGAAAAATCTGGTATACGACAAGCAGGGAACGATCACAGCAACAGCGGCACAGCTGTTTTCAGACAATGGGAAGCTATATGTGACATTTGATCATCTGCATGAAAAATTGGTTATGCAGACAGCGAATGGCTGCCCTTTTGAGATTTCTGGAAAAGATAATCTATTTTATCCTGCAAAGGCAGACGTAATTCACGGAAATATGCTCTGCATATCAAATCCCGCAGTTAAGTTTCCATCTGCCGTCAAATATGCCTGGTACAATTTTGGTGAGGCAGTCTTGTTTACAGAAAGCGGAAATCCAGTTTCTCCATTTTTCAAATGCGTATAAAAACATGACGGGAAGTATGATTCATGCAAAACACAGTCAATCCCAATGCAACAGAAAAAGCAAAAGCACTTCTGAATTTTCTTTCAGAAACCGCAGGAAAAGCGATCATCACCGGACAGCACACCCAGACAAATCCGATGGAGGAAATTGACTATATCAAAAGCAAAACGGGAAAAGAGCCTTTGCTCCGCGGGTTTGAAATGCTGGCATATTCACCGAACATCAATGATAACGATGCGTCAGAAGCCTGCCTTACTGAGGTTTATGAAAATCGAAATACCATGGAAACTGCACTGAAATGGGCAAAAGCGACCGGCGGTATTGTGACATTGAATATTATGTTCGCATTGGCGAATCTGTATCTGGCTGCCAGAAAATCTCTGACGGTCTGATTCAGTGTGCCTTTGCGATGGAAAATGGAACATTTCTCTAACCACTCAGCATTTTGCTGGGTGGTTTTGTTTGTAGGTGGAGATTATGCGGTGTTGCCCTAAATCGTAATCTAGCAGCGGCTGCCTTTCAAACGCATAGAGATTTCGAGGTCTTGGGGTATGACTTTTGTGATTAGTTGCTTTTCAACTTCTTTCATGGACTTCAATTCCTCTCTTAGAGTTTTTTATTCTTTAGTGCATTGAGGTTATGAACAGTTCACAATGCCTACTGTACAGTTTCACATCTCATTAAATCACAATTCCTCAACGAATTTTGTATATTTTCCAAGAAAAAGTTCCTCAATCTTAATCCATTTTGTATGAAAACATCCGGATTCTTGACATTTTTCTTTTTGATATGCACCTTTCGGCATCTGAACTGGCAATTCGCCAAGATAGAAGAACGTGTCCGACATATTTCGCTTAGAAGTCATAATCAATCCCAATTCATAATCAAAACAAAAATCGCCGATTGGTCTGCCATGTTCATCTTCTTTTTCATATCGTTTTGCAATTGGAATAAATGGATATGTTGACACGTCATGGAACAATTATTTAATCCACTTTTTTTTGTAAGGATTATATATTAACTTCCAATAACTTTTAGGAAATTTTTTGAGATTATTGGCAACAATTTCAGGATACATATGCAATGCATCAGCTAAATCAAATGCCTGATCATATTTTTTTTGTATAAGAAGATTTTCTAGTTCGTTCATATTTGTGATTAAAAATTCCATTTTTTCTTTGTCCTTTAATAACCCTGATTCTTGTGAATATCTATTTTCATAGCATAGAACACTCCATTTATCATCACATATATTAAGACTAATCATTAATTTTCGAAGTCGATTATCATCAATTTCTTCAACGCCATTTTTATATAAATCAGTAACTTTTTTTAATATATATATATTATTCTTGTCAGTTATTTCATTTCTAATAACTGTTATTAAATAATAGAAATCATAAAGTTCATGAGTAGTAATTATCATATTAATCATTCTCCAAGAAATCATTTTATAATAACATCAATGGTTCTTTTATGTGGCCCTGCGAAAAAATCTCTGTAAATTCAACAACAGTGATAAAAAACGATATTGCGAGCGGCTTGAAAAACAGCTGCTCAATTTTTTTACAGTATACAATAAATACCGTAATTTGTCAAGTTTCTCCAACAGTCAGTCTGTCTGTCGGGGTACATGATCTCCAGCTTGCCAAGCACTCTGCCCCAGTTTCTCATACTGACTCAGTTTTATTTTAGCAGATATATCCAGACCGCTGGATATTGGTTTTGATTCTTTCTTGATTTTTTTAAGGATGGTCAACCACATTGGCGTATTCATCTAAAATGTAATCAGCATAAGAAGAAGCTTGACGCTCATATCCAATTTCTGTGAGCCCAATATCGTTAATCCACTGAAAATAATGCGTCAATTCGTGTGCTATTGTTTCTAGTATTAGAGCTAAAGCATCGTCTCGTCCTAATGTTATCGAATTGTCTGTATAACTCCCAGTTGCCACACGTATATATGGCTCATATGTCTTGTTATATGGTTGAAAAAAAGTACCATATACCATTTCGCCGTCCATTGCCTTAATGTATTTTTTCCCTTTCACATACACTGGAACCCTTATTGGGAAAAAATACTCTTTTCTCAACCACTTTCCAAATTCCAGGCACGCTCCTCTTACTTCTGTATTAACGTCAGGGGTAAAACGGAATCTAAGCCCGCTTCTTCTTGATTGAATGTTTGTGAAGTTATATTTCCAATTCTCAAGTGTCCAGATATGCACAATATCACTCCCTCGTTTTTCAGCTTAATTTTTTTTACGTTTTTTTCGCTCCGTTTTTCAGTTATCCCTCATTTCCCTTTATCAAAGGCGTTTCTGCCGCTTTGTTCATTTTTTCTCTTGTTTTTCCATCTTCCATGAGACGGTGCTCGCTTATTTTTTATTCATCGAATTTCTCCCGATCAGGTCTTTTTTATATTTGTAATTGCTTATTCACCACTGTGAC
>ERZ834694.2834-NODE-2834-length-11110-cov-5.073451_pt1 | contig 11110 bp, 4 predicted proteins | sample MGYA00519691_ERZ834694 | MGnify/ENA primary metagenome ERZ834694 (study PRJEB31850, sample SAMEA3708758) | human gut metagenome | biome: human gut; feature: human-associated habitat; material: faeces | place: China | collected 2014 ... | reverse complement strand
TGCCGGACGTGAACATTGAGTTCATCGTCGGCAACAACGATCTGGATTTTTACAAGTTTTTGCAGCAAAACGGCGGTCTGCCGGATATCATCACCTGCTGCCGGTTCTCGCTGCACGATGCGGCACCGTTGAAGGACAGCCTGATGAACCTTGCCATGACCAATGAGGCGGGCGCTGTGTACAACACCTACCTCAACAGCTTCAAAAACGAGGATGGCAGCGTGAACTGGCTGCCGGTGTGCGCGGATGCCCACGGCTTTGTGGTCAACCGCAGCCTTTTTGAGCAGTACGATATTCCCCTGCCCACCGATTACGCAAGCTTTGTAGCGGCCTGTCAGGCTTTTGAAAAGGTAGGCATCCGCGGCTTTACCTCCGATTATACCTACGACTACACCTGCATGGAAACCCTGCAGGGGCTTTCCGCTGCCGAGCTTACCACCACCGCGGGGCGCAAGTGGCGCACTACCTACAGCGACCCCGCCAGCACCGCGCGGGTGGGTCTGGACGACACCGTATGGCCGGGGGCGTTTGAGCGGATGGAACAGTTCATTCAGGATACCCACCTTACAGCAGATGATCTTGCGTTGAATTACGACGATGTGACCGGAATGTTCCGGAACGGAGAAGTTGCCATGTACTTTGGCAGCTCTGCCGGCGTGAAGATGTTTCAGGATGAGGGCATCGACACGATCTTTCTGCCCTTCTTCAGCCAGAACGGCGAACCGTGGATCATGACCACCCCCTATTTCCAAGTTGCCCTGAACCGGGATCTGGAGCAGGACACCGCGCGCCGCGAAAAAGCCATGAAGGTGCTGAACGTCATGCTCTCCGAACAGGCGCAGAACCGCATCGTCTCGGAGGGGCAGGACATACTGAGCTACAGCCAGAACGTTCCCCTGCGCCTGACCGAGTATCTGAAGGACGTCCGCAGCGTGGTGGAAGAAAACCACATGTATATCCGCATCGCCTCCAACGATTTCTTTGCCATTTCCAAGGATGTGGTCTCCGAAATGATCGCGGGCGAGTACACGGCAAAACAGGCCTATCAGGCGTTCGATGCCCAGCTTCTTGCGGACGAGGAGCCTGCTGCGGACGAGGTCGTGCTGACCTCTGAGAAACGCTATTCCAACGTGTTCCACAAAGACGGCGGCACTGCCTCCTTCTCCGTCATGGCGAACACCCTGCGCGGCCTTTACGGCACCGATGTGCTGCTCGCCGCCGCAAACAGCTTTACCGGCAGCGTGCTGCAGGCTGACTATACCGAAAAGATGGCGGCTTCTATGATCATGCCCAACGGTCTGATGTCCCGCCAGCGCACCATGACCGGCGCGGAACTGAAGGAGACAGTCCGTGCCTTTGTGGAAGGCTGCGAGGGCGGCTTTGTGCCCTTTAACCGTGGTTCTCTGCCGGTGGTCAGCGGCATTGCCGTGGAGGTAAAAGAGGCAGACGGCAGCTATACCCTGACCGGCATCACCCGGAACGGCCAGCCGCTGCGGGATGACGACACCGTGACCGTGACCTGCCTGGCCACGGCCAGCCAGATGGCAGCGCTGCTTGCGGACGAATGCGGCAGGTCTGCGGGCGAAGATACATGGGTAAAATATACATGGCGCGAGGCTCTCTCCGGCGGCGGCGTGGTGCTTGCAGAGCCGGAACACTACATGACACTGAGGTGAACAGAATGCCAGACGAAAAGCACGAACCCAACCGAAACAGCCATTTCCGGCAAAAATTGCTCTCTGCTGCTGCCATCCTTCTTCTGGTCCTGCTGGCAGTCCGTTTCGGCATTCAGTATCTCTCGTTCGTGTCGCAGACCATCTATCAGGAAAGCACCTCGCATCTGGAAGAAGTGCTGCACAAATCCAACAATATGCTGAAAGAGATGGTGCGCAAGAACGTGAGCTATCTGCACCTGTACAACTGCTTTCTGGAAAGCACCTCGGACGCGGACGCCATTCAGGCGTATATCGAGAAAGCGCAGCAGGACATCGGATTTGTCGGCTTCTACTTCCTTTCCTATGACGGCAACTACATGACCGTGAACGGGGAAACAGGCTACCTTGGCTTGCAGACCAATCTGGACGAAAAGCTCGCCGATGGCGAGGATATCGTGATGAACGCAGCACTGCCCGGCAAGGCACAGATGCTTGTGTTCATCTGTCCCGAAACACAGGGCAGCTACCGGGGCTTTGCCTACGATGCCGTTGCCATCTCTTATTATAATGATGCGGTGCTGAAGCTGCTGGACAACTCTGCGTTTCAGGGCAACGCCAGCAACTATGTGATCTACCCGGATGGACGGGTCGTCATCGACAATTCCGTAAACCGCGAGAAAACGATCTACAACTTCATTGCGATGCTGCGCGACTATTCCGACCTTTCCGAGGAGGAGATCCTTACGCTTTCGGATGATTTTGCGCAGGGCCGCAGCGGAAACCGGAAGGTAACGCTGGGCGACACCCGTTATTATCTGATCTACGAGGGCACGGCGGTGCAGAGCTGGACGATGCTGGGGCTTGTGCCGGTCAACATCGTCAATGCCAGTCTGGACAAGCTGTGGTTCCACACGGTGCAGATCGTAACGGGCATCGCCGCCGGTCTTGCCGCCGCCATCATCCTGCTCATCCTGCATCGGAACCGCACCACCCTGCGCCGGAAGGATACCGAGATCTCCTACCGGGACGAGCTGTTCCAGAAGCTCTCGCTGAACGTGGACGACGTGTTCCTGATGCTGGACGCAGAGACCTCCAAGGTGGATTACGTCAGCCCGAACATCGAGCGCCTGCTGGGCATCCCGTGGAAAGAAGTCCGCCAGGATGTCTTTGTACTGGACAAGCTGCTCCCGAAAGGCTCCCCGGCGCACGGCAAAAACGTTCTGGAAGGGCTTCTCAGCGGGCAGCAGCGCGAATGGGATCTTGAGTATGAGCATCAAGAGACCAGGGAGCGCCGCTGGTTCCATAACATCGCCATGGGCAGCGAGGTAGAGGGCCGAATGAAGTACATCCTGGTGCTGTCGGACCGCACGGCCGACAAACAGGCGAACCAGGCCCTCTCGGAGGCCGTTGCGGCCGCCGAGACCGCCAACCGCGCCAAGAGCACCTTCCTTTCCAATATGTCCCACGATATCCGCACCCCCATGAATGCCATCATCGGCTTCACCACACTGGCGGTCAGCAACATCGACGACAAGGAGCGGGTGAAGGATTACCTCACCAAGACCCTCGCTTCCAGCAACCACCTGCTCTCCCTCATCAACGATGTGCTGGATATGAGCCGCATCGAAAGCGGAAAGATCCATCTGGAAGAGACCGAGGTCAACCTCTCGGATGTGCTGCACGACCTGAAGACCATCGTCAGCGGGCAGATCCACGCAAAGCAGCTGGATCTGTATATGGACGCCATGGATGTGACCGACGAGGACGTCTACTGCGACAAGACCCGGCTGAACCAGGTGCTGCTGAACCTGCTGTCCAACGCCATCAAGTTCACCCCGGCGGGCGGCATGGTCTCGGTGCGGGTGCGGCAGCTTGCGGGTCCGATGCACGGCTGCGGGCAGTATGAGTTCCGCATCAAGGACAACGGCATCGGCATGAGCCAGGAGTTTGCCCAAAGGATCTTTGAACCCTTTGAGCGGGAGCGCACCTCCACGGTCAGCAAGATCCAGGGCACCGGCCTTGGCATGGCCATCACCAAAAACATCGTGGATATGATGGGCGGCACCATCGAGGTGCAGACAGAGCAGGGCAAGGGCACCGAGTTCATCATCCGTGTGCCGCTGCGCGCGCAGGCGGAACACCGCCCGGTGGAAAAGATCACCGAGCTGGAGGGCCTGAAGGCGCTGGTGGTGGACGACGATTTCAACACCTGCGACAGTGTGACCAAGATGCTGGTCAAGGTGGGAATGCGCTCGGAGTGGACCCTCTCCGGCAAGGAGGCCGTGCTGCGCGCACGGCAGTCCATCGAGATGAGCGATGCCTACCATGCCTACATCATCGACTGGCGTCTGCCGGATATGAACGGCATCGAAGTCACCCGCCAGATCCGCAGCCTGAACGACGACACCCCCATCATCATCCTGACCGCCTACGACTGGTCTGACATCGAGGTGGAGGCAAAGGCCGCCGGTGTGACGGCGTTCTGCTCCAAGCCCATGTTCCTCTCCGACCTGCGCGAGACCTTGATGAGCGCCCTCGGCCAGAAACGGACGGACGCCGCGCAGGAGCTTCTGCCCGAAAAAGAGGAAAGCTTCAAGGGCCGCACCATCCTGCTGGTGGAGGACAACGAGCTGAACCGCGAGATCGCGCTGGAAATTCTGCGCGAGTACGGCTTCCAGGTCGATACGGCCGAAAACGGCGCGGTGGCGGTGGAAAAAGTCCGCACCAGCGCACCGGGCCGCTACGATCTGGTGCTGATGGATGTGCAGATGCCGGTCATGGACGGCTACACCGCCACCCGGCAGATCCGCGCTTTGGAGGACCCGGCGCTGGCCGGGATCCCCATCCTCGCCATGACGGCCAACGCCTTTGACGAAGACCGCCGCAACGCACTGGCAAGCGGCATGAACGGCTTTTTGTCCAAGCCGATCATAGTCGGCGACCTGGTGCAGGAGCTGCGCAAGATCTTATCAGATGCGCGCTCCCCTTTCCCGCCGTCTTGACAAGCCCGGCGCATCTGGTACAATACAACAAAGGCTCTGCGGCGGCCTCATTCCAGCTTGCGGCCGTACACTCCGGGAAAGGAACTTCATCATGGATTCGAACACCAAACGCTCTCTGCTCGTCACCGTTGTGGGGGTAACACTTTTTGTTGCACTGCTGCGGTTTTCGGATGTGCTCGCCTTTGCGGCGCGTCTTGTGGATCTGGTGCTGCCCATTCTGGCGGGCGGCATCCTGGCACTTTTCATCAACGTGCCCATGACCGGGCTGGAAAAGCGGCTGAAGCAGCTGTTCCGCAAGGCCAAAAAGCAGCCGCCGGACAAGACCCTTCATCTCCTCAGCTTTTTCATCACGCTGGTCGGCATCGTGCTGGTGCTGGTGCTTGCGCTGACCCTGCTGGTGCCGGAACTGGTCAAATCGTTCCACAGCCTTTATCTGCAGATCGAGTCGAACATCCCCCGCTGGACCGCCTACCTCAGCGCACAGGACGCCGACATGGGCTGGCTGATGCACTGGCTGGAGGGCATCAACTGGGAGCAGCTGCTCCACAAAGCCGCCGACAGCATCGACAAGGTGCTGGTCAATGCGGTGGGTGCCGTATCCGCCACGGTGAACGTCATCGTGACGGCCTCCTTCGCCCTCATCATCTCCGTCTATCTGTCGCTTGGGACGGAGAGCCTTGGCCGACAGGCCCATACGCTGGTGTGCGCGTATCTGAAGCCCCGCCACGCCGCCGGGCTGCTCCGGTTCTGTCGACTGTTCCGGCAGTCCTTCGCCAATTTCCTGACCGGCCAGTGCAGCGAGGCGGTAATCCTCGGCGTTCTCATGGCCTTTGCATTCTCCGTTTTCCAGCTCCCCTACGGCAGTCTGGTGGGGATGCTGACCGCCATCTGTGCCATCATCCCCTATGTGGGTGCCCTCATCTCCTGTGTGGTCAGCGTGTTCCTTGTTCTGCTGGTGGACCCGATGCTGGCGGTGCGCTGCCTCATCGTTTACCTCGCGGTGCAGTTCATCGAGAACCAGTTCATCTACCCCCGTGTCGTGGGCAAGTCCGTCGGGCTTTCGCCGCTCTACACCCTGATCGCCGCCATGATCGGCGGCAACCTCTTCGGCATCCTCGGCATCATCTTCTTCATCCCGCTGACGGCGGTGGTGCTGGAGCTGGTGAAGGAAGACGCCTGCCGCCGCCTGCGCACCAAGGAGACGCTGCAATAAACAAACAGCGGCCCCGCAGACCTTTTTCAAAGTCTGCGGGGCCTTGTGCTGTGGGGCTATTTTACCTGCACGGTCATGGTTCGGTCACTGCCCGGTAGCCGCGGATGACGCGCCACTTGGCAACGCCCTTGTCCGGCTTAAAGCTGCCGTCGGCGCGGGCTTTCAGGTAGCCCTGCTCGATGGCCCACTGGGCGGCTTGGGCCAGCTCCGGGTCGGCTACGTCCGCAAAGGCGGGCAGAGTGGCCGGGGCCGGGCGGCCTGCGGTGTTCCAGAGGAGCATTGCCAGCTCGGCGCGGGTATGGGGCACGGCCACCCCTGCAGGCAGGAGCTGGTCAAGGATGAGCTCCGTGCCCACCTGATAGGCCACGACGCCCGCCACGCCCACGACTGCGCCGACCGCCAGAAGGGTGCCGAAGCCGTCTCCGCCGTCTGGGCTGCCCTCGCCGCTCTCGGCGGTGCGCCAATGGCCATAGAAGGTCACGTCCCGGTCGAGGTTGCCCACATGGTTCGCGCCCGGGCCCATGTAGTAGGGGCTATCCTCCAAACGGGTGCCGTCTTCGAGGAACCAGCCCTCAAAGAGGCGGGCTTCCTCCTCGCTGCCGGTGATTGCACCGGGGAACTGCATTCCTCCATTCACCGGTTCGTCCCCCGGATGGACGACCCAGTAGACCTTAAAGTCCGTGGGGGCCTGCTCCGGCTGGGCGATCTTCGCCTTCTTACTCTCGTTCATTTTGCCTTCCACCAGATCAAGGCCGTGAGACATGATCAGGCGTCCCAGTTCGAGGGCATAATAATCCTGTTCCTCCGATGCATCCGTTTCCGCCGTGATGACGGTGCCTGCGCCGGAAGCCTCCAACTCGTTTGCCACGACGGCCGAGCCGCCGGCTTTCACATCCAGCGTGCTGTTCGCCACGGTGAGCTTGCCGCACCGAATGCCAAACTGGAAGAAGTTGCCTTCCGAGTTCGTGCCTGCAATGGTCACGGTGCTGTTTTGGATGGTGATGTCCTCGTCAGAGCGGCCTGCCCGGATCGCGTCATCACCAACGTCGCCATCGATATTGCCCGTAAGGGTGAGGGTTGCGTTATCCAGCGTCAGCGGGCCTTCCGTAAGGATTCCATCGGCGTTGGAAAGGGTGGCTGTGCCGGTAATGGTCAGCTCTTCCGCCAATTGGGAATCGATGCAGCAGTAACCGCCCGCGGCCCCATCCAGCGTGAGATCGGCATCGTTCAGGGTCAGCGTGTTGGTCGTCGGGTCAAACTTCACAGACCCGCCATCCTCCAGCACATCGCTTTGGTTGCTCTTTGTGACCTGCTTGTCTGCTACCCAGAGGTCGTAGGTTTCGCTTTCCTGCTGGTCCGGGTCCACATCCGTCAGTTCCAGATAGGCGTGGTTTGTCTCTTTGACTTCAAAAAAGCTGTCAAGTTTTTCCTGCACGCTGGTGTCGATTTCCGTATAACCCGCGTCATCGTCGGTGCGATACCAGAACCTGCTTACGTCCTCTCCGATGCCCAGCCTACTCAGGCCGAAGTCCATACCGATAGTCGTCACATTCAGGAGCAGGTGGCCGCCGTTGTAGGTCAGATGACCCTGTTCCCCGATGTACTGCTGCGCATGGATCACCAGCTCGCTGCCATGGTTCATGGTAGTGAAATTGGCGATGCCGCATTCTGCATTTGTGATCTTCACCTTGCCATCGATCTGAACGCTTCCCCAGCCGATGCCCGTCTGGAAACCCTTCAGCGTGGTTCTAGTATCGGAAGCAATCGTCGTTTTATCGTTTGTAGCGCCTAAAATTCCTTTCGACTGGTTTCCCGCATCGGTATTGGTGAGATCGTATTCTCCCCTTACTATTTCCTTTGCTCCATCAAAGCCGTTGCTTTTCGTTCTGCCCGTTACTTTGCCGTTTGCCACCAGCCTCAGATTTTCTTCACTGAGGGCTTTGACCAGCGAGTAATTCTCCGAGTCCAAAGTTGTGTCCAGCGTCACGTCTCCGTCAAAGGTCAAAACGCCCTGGTTATAGGATACCTCACCCTGAATGTACGGCACCCTCTCATTATCATCGACCCGTCCGACATACTCCGGATACAGAAACACACTTGTCACCCTGCAAGCTGCTCCGATCGTCGGGCTGCCCGCCAGTGCCAGCGGGGCCGCGAGGTTCAGCACGAGGGCTGCGGAAAGCACCCCGGCGAGGAATTTCTTCCATCTTCGTTTCATTGCAAAAGCCTCCTTTTTCTACCAATTTTGTTGCAGGAAAAAAGCTCCACGGTTCACTTTTAGGATACCGTGGAGCTTTGATTTTTGCTATTAACCCGGGGTTAGTTTTTGGTTAATTCCGGGGGGCGTTTTTCTGGTACCACTCCGCCAGCCGGGCGCGGCGGGTGCGGGGGTCGCCGCCCATATCCAGCTTTGCGTACAGCTGGTTGATGTACTGCTTCACCGTGCCCTCGGAGAGGTAGAGGGCGGCGGCGATCTCCTTGTTGGTGCACCGCCCGGCCACCAGACGGGCCAGCTCCCGGTCGCGGTCGGTCAGGGGCAGCTCCGGCGCGGGGGCCCGCAGGCCCAGCCGGGCGGCAAAGGCCCGGCCTGCGGGCAGGATGCGGGCCACGAAAGGCCCCAGGCGCGGCTCGCACACGGCCCAGTCCTCCCCTTCCAGCAGGGGGGCCAGAGCGGGATACTGCTCCACAAAGAGCACCCAGAAATCGTCCTGCACAGCGTCCAGCAAAGCCGCTGCCAGCGCGGCCCGGGCCTCGGCCCGCTGGCCAAAGCGCAGCTGCGCCGCCGCCAGCTGGATGCGGGCCTGCAGGCCCACCAGACCGTAGTGCATGGCCTCGCATCGGCGCAGCAGGCCCTCGCTGTGGGCGATCACCTTCACGTACTCCCCCTGCGCCAGCCAGACCTGCTGCTCGATGAGGGACATCATGGGGCGGCAGGGCCCAAAGAAGCTCACCTCGCCCAGCTTGTGCTCCCGGAACAGCTCCGGGGCCTGCTCCGGCCTGCCCTGCAAAGCGTAGAAATAGGCGGCGATGCTCTCCAGCAGATGCACCTGCACCCCGTCGTGCTTTTGCAGCAGGGCGGCGCGCTTGGCGGCAAAATCGTACCCCTCTTTCCCCTTGCCGCACAGGGCCAGCCGCAGGGCCAAAAAGTCGCAGCAGAGGGTCATGTTCTCCTGCCCGGCGGCGTCGGCCCGGGCCCGCTCCAGCAGCACAGCGGCTTTCTCCCACGCCCCCTGCAGGTAGGCGGCCTCCGCGTCCATCAAAAGCTCGGCCCCCTGGCCGTGGCCGTTGGTGATTTTATAGTAATGGGGCATACACTCGTACATTTCGGCCAGTTCTTTGCCCAGCTCCCCGGGGGCGCGGTAGTACATCATCAGCACCGAGGGGGAGCCGAAGGTCCAGCTGCCGCTGTTGCGCAGGGTGACGGCGGGGCGGCTCATCTGGCGGCTGGCGCTGCGGTGGAGGCGGCTCATCTGGGTGATGTCGTTGTAGAACAAGAAGCTCTGGATGAGGTCGCACTCCCCCAGCAGGTTGCCCCGCTCGGCGGCGGACCACTCGGGGTGTTGGGCCACGGCGGCTTCCAGCAGGGCTTTCAGCTCCATCATTTTGGGGATCTGCTGCCAGGTGAACATCCGGCGCATCAGCACCAGAATGGCCAGCGGGTGGCGCTGCAGCGCTTCCACCGGGCAGCGGTCCAGCCGCTGCAGCAGCTCGGCGGGGCTGAGGGAGGCAAGCAGATCCCCCGCGTCCGCCTCGATGACGGCAAGGGCTGCGTCGCGGTCGCCGCAGTGCTCAAAGGCCTGCAAAGCGTGGAGGTACTGGGCTTTTTGGGCATACCAGCGGCCATACCGCTGCCAGACCTCCGTTTGCCGAGCGGCGGGCAGCTGGGCAAAGAGCCGCTCGGCGCACTCTTTCATCATGTGGTGGAAGCGGAAGCTCACCCCGTCCGGCAGGCGGGTGACAAAGGCGTTTTGCTGGGTGAGGGCCCGCAGCACCTCCTCCGCGTCGGGCAGGGCGGTGACAGCCCGGGCCATCTCCACCGTGAACTCATCGGCCAGCCCCATCACAGCGAGGAAGCCCCGGGTCTTCTCGGGCAGGGACTCCAGCATGGCGGCGGTGAACATGGCGTAGATGTCCGGCCCCGGCTGCAGCAGGCTCCCCCGCTCGGCCAGGGCATGGAGGTTCAGGTAGACGGCGGAGAACCACCCCTCGCAGGAGCGCAGCAGGCTCTCGGCCTGGGCGGCGGTGATCTCCACGCCGCAGCGGTGGGTGTAGGCCAGCAGCTCCTCCCGGTTCAGGCGAAGGCCGTCGGCCTCGATGCGGTGGAGCCGCCGCCCCAGCCGCACCACCTGCTCCCCGGGCAGAAAGCGGTTGCGGCTGGCCACGATAAGGTGGACGTTCTCGGGCAGGCGGTAGGCCAGCCGACACAAAAACTGCGCCACCCGCTCGTCCCCCAGCAGGTGGAAATCGTCCAGAAAAAGATAGTAGGGCGTTTTGCCGCCCAGCGCGGCACACAGGTCCTCCAGCAGCAAAGCCGCGCCGCTGGCGTCAGCGGGGCAGTCGTAGCCCTCCAGCACCGTCAGCCCGGCGGCGGCAAAGGCCTTCTGCACGCTTTTCCAGAAGATGGAGCGGTTATCCGAGTAGATGCTGGCTTGCAGCACCACGGCCCCCGCCTTGGCCTGCTCTGCCAAGAACCAGCGCACCGCCGTCGTTTTACCGTAGCCCATGGGGGCCACCACCGCCGTGAGCGCACAGGACGCTATGGGCCGCAGCGTCTCCCGCATTCGGTCCGAGATGTAGATGATGTTCAGGTTCTGCCTGTTTCTGGCCATGCGCGTTCCCCTTTTCCTTATGCTAAGGCTATTGTAGCACATTTGCGGCGAAGAGAAAAGTGCGGCAGGGATGCAAAAAAGCAGGCAGAGCCTTCGCCTTTGCGAAAAGTTCTGCCTGCGTTCTTTTTATAAATTGGGATTCTTGGGAGCGGCGGTTTTGGCTTAGTACATGCCGCCCTTCCAAACCACACTTTTGGAGCCGAATCACGAATATCGGGAAACGTAGACTTTTGTAGAATTATCAAGGCCACAAGCCGATTTTTCCAGATTCTCCGTTTTTGCACGATCCACGCTTTTCTACACAAATCTACGCCACTTACCGGGTGATTGGCGTAAGTTTTGGCGTAAGTTTCGGCGTAAGCAATTCCGCTTCATGCGTCGAAAATCACAGGTTGCCGGCGATCTGTTCAA
>ERZ834694.2830-NODE-2830-length-11128-cov-4.006231_pt1 | contig 11128 bp, 6 predicted proteins | sample MGYA00519691_ERZ834694 | MGnify/ENA primary metagenome ERZ834694 (study PRJEB31850, sample SAMEA3708758) | human gut metagenome | biome: human gut; feature: human-associated habitat; material: faeces | place: China | collected 2014 ... | reverse complement strand
GGGGGTAAAACCAACCTCTTCAAAACGAATCGATTACATCGATCTTATTAAAGGAATCGCCATCATCGGTGTCATATGGAGTCACACTGTACACCCGCAATGGTACAATGTAACCTACATAAATGCACTTTTTTTCTTTCTCTCCGGGTTCTTTTTCAAAGAAGAACCATTCCCCGCTTTCCTAAAAAAGAAAGTCAAAACGCTCATTATCCCATTCACTTTCTTCTACCTCCTGTCCTACCCGTTCCGAATCATTTTTAACCTTTGGGATTACCGCACGCTCGACAACTTCGATTGGGGGTGCATCTTCGATATATTCGACATAACAAACAAAAGCGATTATCTATTTGTCAATGTTCCGCTTTGGTTCATATTTTGCTTGTTCGTCATGCAACTGATATACTGGTGCATGAACAAGATCACTCCGGAAAAATACCGGACAATCATATATCTCATATTGACCGCAGTAATCATGATCTGGAACGAGGAAATCAAATCTTACCCGACCATTTTCATGTTCAATAACGCAGTGCAATGGTTGCCCTATTTCATAATCGGCAACTTGTTCGGCCTGAAATTATCTCGCTTGATTCTCGACTACCAATCAAAATACATCATTGTACTGACAACCCTCGTCGCTTTCATCGGCTTACAAGCCATCGACTGTAATCTGCCTGCCTATTTTTTCCTAAAAGCCATCGTCCTGTTTCTTTGTTTCATGTCCGTCCTATCCTATTTCAACGACAACAAGAACCATATATGTGCGATTGTTCGTACCTTAGGAACATCTACCCTCTTTATCCTTTGCATACATATTCTCATACAAACTCCTTTCCAACGAGCCATCATGAAAATATTCGGGCATCGGGAAGTATTCACCGGATACATCGACGTCGCACTCACCCTGCTCGTCATATATCTCCTCATTCCCTTCGTGAATAAATATCTTCCCTGGGCGATCGGGAAAAAAAGATAAGGATAAAAAAGAACCGGGGCTAGAATTATCCAGCCCCGGTATCTATATAGACAAACTACTTTATGGCTTAGGTTGTAACAAACGATTATACTCCAAATCGTCATTTATAATTTCCATAGCCTTGACGAACGAGGGATTTCGAGGATTCATTACTCTGAAATAGGCAGCCGTGTCGAACATATCCCGGGCAATAAGAGCCTTTATCTGCAAAGCTATCAACCCTTTGGATTTCCGATACTGCTCCTCGTTATATTTCACCTTTTCGGTTTCTCCCATCTTCAACAATTCAGCGAGCATATCGTCCGTAACCGCAAATTCTTCGACAAACTGGTCCACCTTTTTATACTTATTCGTCAACTCTTTCCGATGGCTGTCGAGATAATTGACCGGATATTGATTCAATACCCCTTTCGCCAACAAATCCCGATGGAAATCGGTATAAATCGTCGTGTCTAACGGTATAAAAATATCGGGCATAATACCCCCGCCGCCATATACCGTACGTTTACTCTTCAAAGTTTGGAATTGCAACGAATCCGGGAAGTGAATGCTATCGGTATAAATAAGCTCTCCATGATTGAACCGGTCTAGCAATTCCCGCTCATATGCCTCGTGACCTTTGTCATAAGGCTTCTGTATACTCCTGCCGGAAGGCGTATAATATCGGGCGACAGTCAACCTTATCATCGATCCGTCGGGGAATGGTATGGGACGCTGAACCAAACCTTTTCCGAAGGTACGACGCCCTACGATTATACCCCGGTCCCAATCTTGAATCGCACCCGAAAGGATTTCACTTGCCGAAGCCGAGCTCTCATCGACCAGCAAAACTAATTTCCCCTTTTGGAACTGCCCCCGTTTCGAAGCGAAAGCATCGTCCCGTGGAGAACGGCGACCCTCGGTATAAACGATCGACTGCCCGTCGGCCAAAAACTCATCGGCCATAGCGATAGCACTGGTCAAGAATCCACCGCCGTTGCCTTGCAAGTCGACAATAAGATTCTTCATGCCCTTCTTTTTCAACTCCTTAATGGCATCAGAAAATTCCTTGTCTGTCGTCACGGCAAAACGGCTCACCCGTATATAACCCGTTTCTTTATCGGCCATATAAGATGCATCGATACTGTAAATAGGTATTTTATCGCGTACGATTCTGAATTCGATAGGCTCCTTCACCCCTTTGCGCAATACGGTCACTCGCACCACCGTACCCGATTCCCCGCGTAGCCGTTTCATGATGTCGGTATTTTTCATCTTCACTCCGGCTATGGTTGTATCGTTTACAGCGATGATACGGTCACCCGCCAATATTCCCACCTTTTCCGAAGGTCCGCCAACGATAGTCTGTATCACATACAACGTATCTTTATTCATATTGAACTGGATACCCACTCCGCTGAAATTACCCTGTAAAGGCTCGTTCATCTCCCGAGTCTCCTCGGCTGTCGTGTAGGTCGAATGCGGATCGAGTTTATCGAGCATACCCCGAATGGCATCCTCCACCAACTTATTCTCGTCTACCTCATCGACATACAAATTCGTTATGGCGAAATCGGCCAAACTGAGTTTTCGCATTCCTTCGCTTTGGCCTTGCGACCACATGGCTCCCACCGCTATCACGGGTAGGAATATGATAAAAAATAGTCTTTTCATCTTCAACTTAAAATTATACTAATTTCAACCCTTTGGGAACAAATTCATCGACACTGTGACCGAACCTTAAAAGCTCCCGCACAATGGTAGAACTGATATGAGTCAATTCCGGCTCGGTAAACAAAATTATCGTCTCTACCCCCGATAATTTCCGATTCACGTCGGCGATAGTCTTCTCATACTCGAAGTCATTCACCGACCGGATACCCCGCAGAATAAACCGGGCATTCCATTGCTTCGCAAGGTCGATGGTGAGGCTGTCGTACGAAACGACTCGAATCCGAGGATTATCCCGAAACAAATCCCTCAACATTTCCAACCGCTGTTCCACGGTGAAATAAGTGCGTTTCGAATCATTGATACCTATGGCTATGACCACTTCATCGAGCAATTCGAGCCCCCTGCTCACAATCGACATATGACCGAGAGTAAAAGGGTCGAATGTTCCCGGGAACACAGCTATCCTTTTAGACGAGATTGGTGTCATCTTCTATAACCAGATTTTGTATAATAAAGTTTTGTCTTTCCATGGTGTTCTTGCCCATATAAAATTCGAGCAAATCTTTCACCAAATCCTCCTTACGCAGCGATACCCGGTCGAGACGCATATCCGGTCCGATAAACTGACGGAACTCGTCGGGCGAAATCTCACCCAATCCTTTGAATCGTGTCACTTCGGGGTTTGCTCCGCACTTCTTGATAGCGGCGAGCCGTTCCTCGTCTGTATAGCAATAATGTGTTTCTTTTTTATTCCTCACGCGAAACAGCGGAGTCTGTAAAATATAAACATGCCCTTTCTTGATAAGGTCGGGGAAAAATTGCAAAAGAAAAGTAATCATCAGCAAGCGGATATGCATACCGTCCACATCGGCATCGGTTGCGATAATCACCTTATTATACCGGAGCCCCTCGATACCGTCCTCTATATTAAGGGCAGCTTGCAGCAAGTTGAACTCCTCGTTCTCATAAACGACCTTTTGGGTCAGTCCGTAAGTATTCAACGGCTTACCCCGCAAAGAGAAGACCGCTTGCGTCTCCACATTACGAATCTTGGTAATCGAACCGCTCGCCGAGTCCCCCTCGGTAATGAAAATACAGCTCTCGTCCTGTCGGTCGCCTTTGGTATCGTTGTAGTGTATGCGGCAATCACGCAACTTGCGGTTATTCAAATTCGCTTTCTTCGCACGCTCCCGTGCCAACTTCGTAACCCCCGCTATCGCTTTGCGTTCCTTTTCCGATGCCAATATCTTTTTCAGCATCACATCGGCCACTTCGCCGTTTTTATGCAGATAATTATCCAATTCCTTTTTCAAGAAATCGCCGATAAACTTTGCGATGGTCGGTCCATCGGGTCCCACGTCTTTCGAACCGAGCTTGGTCTTGGTTTGCGACTCGAATACAGGTTCCTCCACCTTGATACTGATTGCCGCTACCATACCGTTACGAATATCGGTATATTCGAAATTCTTGGCATAAAACTCCTTAATCGTACGGGTAGCCGCTTCTCTGAAAGCAGTCAAGTGCGTTCCTCCCTGCGTCGTATGTTGCCCGTTCACAAACGAATAATATTCCTCGCCATACTGGTTGCTGTGCGTGATAACCACCTCTATATCCGCTCCCGACAAATGAATGATAGGATATAAAGGTTCGGTCGTCATGTATTCGTTCAACAAATCGACCAATCCATTACGGGAATGGAATTTACGTCCGTTCAACAAAATGGTCAGTCCCGTATTTAAGAATACATAGTTTTTAAGCAACGGCTCTATCAATTCCTCCCGGTAAGCATAATTTTTAAAAATCGTTCCATCGGGAGAAAACTGAACCAATGTACCGTTCGGCTCGTCGGTAGGTGTCAAACCGCTTTCCGAGACCACTTCTCCGCAAGCATAACTCACCGAGTTACTCATTCCGTCGCGATAAGACTGTATGAAAAAACTCGACGACAAAGCATTGACCGCCTTGATACCGACACCGTTCAGACCGACTGACTTTTTAAATGCCTTCGAATCGTACTTACCGCCCGTATTCATCTTGGAAGAGACATCTTTCACTTTGTCGAGAGGTATACCCCGACCATAATCCCTCACCGAAACGACCTCGCTCGAAATTTCCACGACAATCTGTTTGCCAAAGCCCATCATGTGCTCGTCGAGAGCATTGTCGAGAACCTCCTTCAACAATACATAAATGCCGTCATCGGCATGAGAACCGTCCCCCAACTTCCCGATATACATACCGGGGCGGCGACGGATATGCTCCTTCCAATCGAGCGTCTTAATGGCATCGGAGCCGTACTCGAACTCAGAATTTATATTCGTATTCTCTTCCATAAATATCTATCTCTCACCGCTGATTTTTCGTATAATGCAAAGATAAAGCAGGCCGGGAGTAGAAACAAGCACACTTGGTTATACCGAGGCACAGCCCATTTTCGCATTATGCAAAGATAACGCTAAAAAAGAGTAAAAAAAAGAATAACTCCCTTTTTACAACCTTTTTAAGAAATAGATATGCCCCGGAAAAGCGTTTGCTTTTCCGGGGCATATCTATGCGATCTCTTCTATCGGACAAACTACTCTACCAAAGCGAAATCGAGCTGTTTCCGCTCCAAGTTCGCGCGAGCTACCTTGATACGGATAGGATCGCCCAAGCGGTATATCCGGTGCTTGCGACGCCCCATCAGACAATAATTCTTCTCGTCGAACTCGTAATAGTCGTCTTCGAGGTCACGTATCGGCACAAGTCCCTCGCATTTATTCTCGTTGATTTCTACATACAACCCCCATTCGGTAATACCCGAAATAACGCCGTCGTACTCCTCGCCCAAACGTTCGCCCATAAACTCTACCTGTTTATACTTGATAGAAGCCCGCTCTGCATTGGCAGCAAGCTGCTCCATATCCGAAGCATGTTTACATTCGTCTTCGAGCGACTGAACATTCACGCTACGTCCACCCGCCATATAACGCTCCAATAATCGATGCACCATCAAGTCGGGATAACGACGTATGGGAGAAGTAAAGTGGGTATAATAGTCGAAAGACAACCCGTAGTGACCGATATTTACAGTCGTATAGACCGCCTTCGCCATGGCTCGTATAGCTATCGTCTCCACCAAATTTTCTTCCGGCTTTCCTTGTACGTTGGCCAACAAACTATTAATACCCTTCGAAAGGTCTGCTTTGCTACCCTCGGTCTTGATTTTATAACCGAATCGGGTGATAAAAGCGGCGAACGAAGCCATCTTGTCGGGATCGGGCAAGTCGTGTACCCGATAGACAAACGCTTTGGGCTTTTTCCCGTCTCTGGGTTTACCGATAAATTCTGCTACCGTGCGATTCGCCAGAAGCATAAACTCTTCGATCAGCTTGTTCGCCTCCTTAGATACCTTGAAATAAACCCCTATCGGCTTGCCACTTTCATCTATGTCGAACTTAACCTCATGACGGTCGAAATTGATAGAACCATTGTCAAAACGACGCTTTCGCAGCTTCTGCGCCAAATCGTTCAAAGCCAATATTTCCTCTTTATAATCCCCTTCTCCGGTCTCTATCACCTCTTGCGCCTCCTCATAAGCAAACCGGCGATTAGACCGAATCACCGTACGAGCGATATGCGACTTCTGAACCTCGGCATTACCGTTCAGCTCGAAAACACAAGAGAACGTAAGTTTATCCTCGTCGGGACGCAACGAACAGATTTCGTTGCACAATCGTTCGGGCAACATCGGCACGACACGATCCACCAGATAAACCGAGGTTCCCCGGCTTTCGGCCTCCTTGTCGATGATACTGCCGGGTTTTACATAATAACTCACGTCGGCTATATGCACGCCAACCTCCCAATTTCCGTTCGATAATCGGCGAATAGAAAGGGCATCGTCGAAATCTTTGGCATCCTTCGGGTCTATGGTAAATGTCGTTACCTGCCTGAAATCTTCCCGTGCGGCAATCTCCTCGTCGGTTATCTCGTCAGGAATCTTATTAGCCGCTTTTTCCACTGCTTCGGGGTAACGATACGGCAATCCGAATTCCGCCAATATGGCATGTATTTCAGTATTGTTTTCTCCGGCAGGTCCCAATATATCCACGACCTCTCCATACGGATTGCGGGCCCGATCGGGCCATTCGGTGATACGCACGACAGCCTTATCTCCGGTTTTTCCACCTTTAAGTGCCGTTTTCGGAATAAATATATCATTTGCCAACACCTTGTTATCGGTCAGCAGGAATGCAAAATGTTTCTGCACCTCCAACGTTCCGACAAATATCTGGGGAGTCTTTTCAACAATCTCGACCACCTCGCCTTCGGCATCGTGCCCTCTACGCTTGGCATAGACCAATACCCTCACCCGGTCGCCGTCCATCGCATGCATGGCATTACGCTCGGCGATGAATATCGACTCATCGTCATCGGTAATCACATGATTTTTCCCATTGACACGCCGTTCGAACCGACCTATAACCTCCGTTCCCCGACTGTTTGCCTTGTATTTGCCCGGAGAAACTTCTATCAGAAAATTCTGCTCCGCCATGCCTTCGAGCAACTGGAATACCATCTGTTTTTGAGGTGTAGTAGTAGCTCCAACCCCATGTGCGACCTGTTTGTAATTAAACGCCCGCTTCCTGTCCTGGTTGAAGAATTCGACCACCGAGGCCAACATATCTTCTTTCTTGATTCTCTTTGAACCTTTCCTTTTTCCTTGTTTCATGATATAGGGGTTTTAACATTGTTCTTAATGATACGGAAAACGGAGTAAACGGTAAAAACATCGAACTTCTCCCGACGAATACCAAGCGTACCCTGCCCGCATTTTAGTATAACAAAGATAACGGAAATAAAGACAGAAACAAATTTTATTCATAAAGCTGTTTCAAATTTTTTCAACGATGTATTTGAAGCGGTTTATAAAAATTTTAATAATATAACAAATTAAAACGAACCCATGACGACTCGTTTACACCATTAAAATTTTTTATAACTTTGTGCCCGCTTCGGGAATTACCGTTACACAAGTCGATACAAAAATTCCAAAGATTACGAAAATGAAAAAAAATCCAATCTGTTTTTATCATTCTCTTAACCGTTTTCCACCTGTCCGCCCAAATGAATCAAGGGAAATACGGCCCTTTCCATTTCAGTTTCATGCCTCCGCTGAGTTCCAATGGAATAAATACATCGCAATACACCAACGGAGCCTCTTTCAGTATATTGGCAGGTATGTCTGCTAACGAAAGGAATTTTACATTTGCCTCGATCAGTAATGTCATAGCCAATGAAGCCCGGGGATTACAATTTGCCGGCATATCCAATTATATAGGCAAACAGGGACAAGGTGTCGCCTTCGCCGGAATCACCAATTACTCGGCGGGAGAATCGAGAGGCGTCGCTTTTGCCGGATTGAACAACGCCATAAATGGAAATTTCAAAGGTGTACAATTTGCCGGATTACTCAATACCTCGAAAGATATAACCGGCCTGCAATTCGCAGGGCTGCTTAATATCGCCGGGAAAGTCCGAGGAGTACAATTCGCCGGACTTCTTAATATCGCCGAAGAAAGCGATTGCCCCATTGGGCTCGTCAATATAGTCAAGCGCGGAGAGATGGGTATAGCCCTCACTTATGACATATTGGGTAACGGTATCGTCTCGTTCCGCTCAGGAGGGAAATACACATACGGTATTATCGGTTTCGGATATAACCACAAATTATCCGGCGACAACAAGACCGTTGCGGAAGCTGGATACGGTGTACACATACCTTGTTACTCTTGGTTTCAGATAAACAATGAATTTAAAGTAACTTCCACGGCAACCTCCGATAAACCCTTTTTAAACGCAAGTTATTCCTTACTACCTTCGTTCTAAATAAAAAAGCACTATAACATATTCGGCGGAGCGAGTCTCAATTATTCGACAACCACCGAGATGGACAACCAAACGCTATTTCCGCAGAACAACTTGTGGAAAAAGCACACCGACAGTCGGCTGCAACAACTGTTTATCGGCTATCTGGTAGGCATTCAATACATCTTTTAGCAACCGGTCGCCACTCTTTCATCGACCAAATTAGCTCTAAACATCGATTTACCATACACACAATGGTGTATGGTAAATTTATTCTCATGGAACGGAGACGGATTATCTACTGAAAAAAATTTTTATCGTTACTTCGGTAAATTTAAATTCTGAAAACAATAAATTCACTATTTTTGTATAAAACGAAAATAGATACGCCTCGGTACAATCAACCGGATTTGCTTCTACTTTCGGCCTGTACTATCTTTGCAAAACAAATAAAGTGAAATCCATGACTGCCCTACTCGACCTCAGGGAACATCTACCGATAACCAATCCCACGTGGATATTCTTTCTCGTGCTCTGTATCATTTTATTCGCCCCCGTATTGTTGAATAAACTGAAAATACCTCATCTCATCGGTATGATTCTGGCCGGTATTCTCATCGGTGAGCATGGATTCGATATCTTGGCCCGCGACAGCAGTTTCGAATTGTTCGGACAGGTGGGACTCTACTACATCATGTTCTTAGCCGGCTTGGAAATGAATATGGAAGACTTTCCGGCTATACGGGGCAAAGCCATCGTATTTGGGATACTCGCCTTTATCATTCCCATCGTCTTGGGCTTTTTCAGCAACATACTCATCTTGAAATATGGGATTGTCTCTTCCATCTTGCTGGCGAGTATGTACGCCTCGCACACACTCATTTCCTATCCCATCGTTACCCGATACGGAGTCTCCCGGCACAGATGCGTCAGCATAGCCGTAGGGGCCACTGCCATTACCGACAGTCTCACCCTACTGGTTCTCGCCATCGTCGGAAGCATGTACAGAACCGACAATGTAGGCAGTTGGTCTTGGTTGGAATTAATTCTTAAAGTCTCTCTGATGGGACTTTTCATCATCTACTCCTTCCCCCGCATCGGACGTTGGTTTTTACGGAAATACGAAGACGGTATCGTGCAATTCATCTTCATTCTGGCAATGGTTTTCCTCGCTACCGGTTTAATGGAACTGGTCGGAATGGAAGGCATACTTGGAGCGTTCTTTGCGGGACTGGTATTGAACCGCCTCATTCCCCCGGTCTCTCCTTTAAGGAATTACCTCGAATTTGTCGGTAACGCCCTATTCATTCCCTATTTCCTCATCGGCGTAGGTATGCTAATCGATGTACGAGTATTTTTCGGCCATATAGAATCTATGAAAGTAGCCGCCGTAATGACCCTCATGGCCCTTAGTACCAAATGGATTGCAGCATGGACCACCCAGAAAATCTACGGCATGAAGAGAATCGAACGGCAACTGATGTTCGGACTAAGCAATGCTCAGGCAGCGGCAACTCTCGCTGCCGTTCTTGTAGGATACAACATCGTTTTACCGGACGGTAGCCGTCTGCTCAACGACGATGTCCTCAACGGTACGATCGTGCTTATTCTCATTACATGCATCATCAGTTCGATAACGACCGACATTGCTGCCCGAAAAATGGCTCTGAGCGAATTGCCGCCCGATGATACGCAATCGGGTACGGACAACGAAAAAATACTCATTTCATTCAGTAATCAGAAAAACGTTAAAAACCTTATCTATTTGGCCTTACTCGTCAGCAACCCTAAAAAGATACACGGGCTGGTCGGGTTACACGTAATGTATGATAATTGCAGTGAAACAGACCGCGAACAAGGGAAAAAACTTTTACTGCAAGCACAAGAAGTCGCGGCGAAAGCAGACGTAACGCTACAAACTCAAAACCGGTTAGCGACTAACTTATCAAACGGAATACTTCATGCTTCGAAAGAAAACGATGCCTCCGAGATTATCGTCGGACTACACATACGAGCCACACAAGACGAATCGTTCTTCGGCCCCGTACTGCTCAATCTACTGAACAAAATGGATCGTCAAATCATGATTCTCCATGCCGTCACGCCGATAAACAGAGTACACAACATTCATGTCGCTATCCCGGAAAATGCAGAATATGAAGCTGGATTTTACCGGTGGACAGAACGCATCGCCCGAATGGGAGAGAATACAGGCCGGCGAATTTTCTATCACGGTCACGCCAAAACCCTGTCTCTAATACAAGCCTATCTGCAACGCTATCATACCAGCGTATTATACGAAATGCAGGAAACCGACGGAGGCAACGAATTAAAGCGTCTATCAACAGAATTACAACCCGACGACCTCATGGTAATCATCATGGCCCGACACGGCTCTGTTTCTTTCCGGCCTTCGCTCGAACACGTCCCGCATCAAATCAATGCCTATTACACAGATAAAAATTTCATATTACTCTTCCCCGACAGCTATGCTCCTGCTTCTCCCGAACTTACGTTCGTAGAGCTACACGGCACACGAGGAACTTATGAAAAGAAAAAAGGCTGGCTCGATTTCCTGTGGAAAAAAGAAGAACAAAATTAAGAAGCTGTTTTAAATTTATTCCGAGACAGATTGAGACCTATGTTGAA
>ERZ834694.2825-NODE-2825-length-11160-cov-10.328681_pt1 | contig 11160 bp, 10 predicted proteins | sample MGYA00519691_ERZ834694 | MGnify/ENA primary metagenome ERZ834694 (study PRJEB31850, sample SAMEA3708758) | human gut metagenome | biome: human gut; feature: human-associated habitat; material: faeces | place: China | collected 2014 ... | reverse complement strand
TACCCTTTTAAGGGTGGTTGCAGTCTTTTTTTATTGCGCGTTTTTTTACAGCGCCATTGGTTTTTTATATTACTTTCTTGCTTCCAGAGCGGAGATAGATTCCATTATCTTTGACATCTTCTCCTCTGCCTTTGCAAGCTTTGCCTTTTCGGCTTCGATAAGCTGTTCAGGGGCTTTTGCAAGGAAACCCTGATTGCTGAGCTTCTTGCTAAGGAAGTCTATATCCTTCTGTGCATTCTTTCTGTCTTTATCAAGACGTGCAAGCTCCTTGTCAACATCTATGATATCCGCAAGCGGAATGAAGAATCTTGCACTGTCTGTAACAGCGGCGGCGCAATCCTTTTCCTCGCACTTATCTGTAATGATGACCTCAGATGCAGAAGCAAGTCTTTCAAAGAACATTACGCCCTGTGAGAATACTTCTGGCTGTGCAGTTTCAATATAAAGCTTTGCCTTTACAGACGGTGGAACGTTCATTTCGCCACGGCAGTTTCTTATGCTCTTTATGCCTGCGATTATCTTCTCAAATGTTGCTTCTTCATCGGCAAATTCAAGCTTTTCGTCATATACAGGGTAATCCTGAACCATGATAGCTGTGCCGTCATTTACGAGAGCCTGCCAGATCTCCTCGGTGATATAAGGCATGAATGGGTGGAGCATTTTCAGCATTCCTTTCATTACCCACACGAGAACTGCCTGTGCGGTAGCCTCTGTTTCACCGCCTGCGGCTATTCTTGGCTTTGTAAGTTCGATATACCAATCGCAATAGATATCCCAGATAAAGTCATAAAGCTTTGAAACTGCTACGCCAAGCTCGAACTTATCAAGATTATCGTTTACTTCCTTTGCAAGAGTATTGAACTTTGATATTACCCACTTATCCTCAACATTGAGGTTTTCAGGGAGCTTATCAGCCTTGAAATCGTCAGGCAAGTTCATCATGATAAATCTTGCGGCGTTCCAAATCTTATTTGCAAAGTTTCTTGAGGATTTTACCTTATCCTCGATAAATCTCATATCGTTTCCAGGTGCGTTGCCTGTTGCGAGCATAAATCTCAGGGCGTCTGCGCCGTACTGGTCGATGATAACAAGCGGGTCGATACCGTTGCCAAGAGATTTTGACATCTTTCTGCCCTGTGAATCTCTAACAAGACCATGGATAAGAACAGTATCAAAAGGCTTCTGCTTCATGTTCTCCATGCCTGCAACTATCATTCTGGATACCCAGAAAGGAATGATATCATAGCCTGTTACGAGAGTGTTTGTTGGATAGAAATACTCAAGCTCCTCTGTCTTATCAGGCCAGCCGAGAGTTGAGAACGGCCACAGTGCTGATGAGAACCATGTATCAAGTGTGTCAGGGTCCTGACGCATTTCCTTGCCGCACTTAGGACAGCAAGCATGGTCTTCCTTTGTTACCACAGTTTCACCGCAATCGTCGCAATAAAATGCCGGTATCTGATGACCCCACCAAAGCTGACGTGAGATACACCAATCTCTGATATCGTTCATCCAGTTAAGGTAGTTCTTCTCAAATCTTTCAGGAACAAACTTGATAGAGCCGTCCTCAACAGCCTTTATTGCAGGCTTTGCAAGCTCGTCCATTTTAACGAACCACTGGAGGGATACTCTTGGCTCGACAGTTGTTCCGCAGCGGTAGCAAGTACCTACGTTATGCTCGTGGTCTTCAACATAAGCAAGGAAGCCGCCCTTTTCGAGATCCTCGACTATCTTCTTTCTTGCCTCGTACCTGTCCATACCTGCATACTCAGGATAATCGTCAACTATCTTTGCGTCCTCAGTAAGAACGTTGATAACAGGCAAGTTATGTCTTTTACCGACTTCAAAGTCGTTAGGGTCATGGGCAGGGGTTATCTTTACAACGCCTGTACCAAACTCCATATCAACATAGCTGTCGGCAACAACAGGTATCTCTCTGCCAACAAGCGGCAGTGTGAGTGTCTTGCCTACGATATCCTTATATCTTTCGTCCTTTGGATTTACTGCAACAGCAGTATCGCCCAAGAGCGTTTCAGGACGTGTTGTAGCAAGCTCTACATATCCGCTTCCGTCTGTAAGAGGATATTTCAGATGCCAGAAGTGACCGGCCTGATCTTCATACTCAACCTCTGCATTTGAGATAGATGTACGGCAATGCGGGCACCAGTTTATTATTCTTTCGCCTCTATAGATAAGTCCCTTATTATAGTAGTTTATGAAAACTTCCTTTACAGCCTTTGAACAGCCCTCGTCCATTGTGAAACGCTCTCTGTCCCAATCGCAGGAAGAGCCGAGCTTTTTAAGCTGCTCAACTATTCTGCCGCCGTATTTCTTTTTCCAATCCCATGCTCTTTCAAGGAAACCGTCCCTGCCGATATCGTCCTTTGTAAGACCCTCTTTACGCATAGCTTCAACTATCTTTGCTTCTGTTGCGATAGAAGCGTGATCTGTACCAGGTATCCACTCAGCGGCATATCCGCTCATTCTCTTCCAGCGGATAAGTATATCCTGCAAAGTTTCATCAAGGGCATGACCCATATGGAGCTGTCCTGTGATGTTCGGTGGTGGGATAACTATACAGTATGGCTCTTTCTTGGAATCAGGCTCAGCGTGGAAAAATCCGCCGTCCAGCCAGTATTTGTAGATCTTATCTTCTACCTTATTAGGTTCATAAAGCTTTGAAAGCTCTTTTTTCATTATAAAACAATTCCTTTCGCAAATATTTTTCTATCACAGTATCGTGGCAAGACCAAGAGGTGTTGCCTTTTTGCCGTCAGACTCGTGTCTTAGGCTGTCTGCGAAACGGAACTGTGAATTTCATTTGAAAGCTGAATTTGAGATCACACATTATATTCTTTCCTTTCCGCATGATATGGCATTACTGCACCTATTATAATATTATCTCACTTTTGCACCGAATTGTCAAGGGCTGATGACGGTATGGAACGAAAAAAGCAGAACAGCTTGAAACTGCTCTGCTGAGAGTGTTGAAAAAGACTTAAACAAGCGGGACGTCGAGGGCGCCGTCCCCTACAACTTGCATAAAAACGAATTTACGCTTACAGCTTGAAATGAACGGGCATACCATTTTTCATTGCTATTTTTACCTCGCCTTGGATAAGGGGCAGGAAGTATCTTACGGCTTCCGGATTTACGTCATTGCCGTCTTCGCTTATCCACCGAGCAGGGAAGAATTTTTCCTTATTTGCAGCATCGTGTGCGTCAACGCTGTCAACGGTCACAACATAAGGCACGTCGCTGATACGCTTGAATATCATCATTTTACCTGTTTTCCCTGCAAGAGCCGCTTTTACGCCTGCTGAGCCTATTTCCTCGGCTTCGTCTATATCCGTCTTTGAGCAGATATGAGAAGAACATCTCTGCATAACGTTAAGCTCAATAGAACGGACTTTACAGCCAATATTCTCTTTAACGAGCTGTTCAAGGGTCTTTCCTATGCCAGAGAGATACTCGTGACCGAAATTATCCACAACCCTCGGCTTATTTTCCTCGCCCTTAAGCTTTACGCCCTCTGAAACAGCGATGATAACGGCTTTATGCTTTGCCATTTGATTTCTTACGTCCTCCAGGAACTTTTCGGCGGTAAAGTTATTTTCAGGGAGATAGATAAGGTGAGGGGCTATCTCATCATTTGCTCTGAGTACGCAGGAGGAAGCTGTGAGCCAGCCTGCGTGTCTGCCCATTATCTCAACGATAGTGACGGACTCGATAGAATAAACCGAGCTGTCACGGATTATCTCCTGAACCGTTGCGGCAACATACTTTGCGGCAGAGCCGAAGCCTGGTGTATGGTCTGTTACAGGCAGGTCGTTATCTATAGTTTTTGGTATGCCTATAACTCTTATCTTTGAATTTCTTGCCGCAAGATAATCGGAAAGCTTTGCCACGGTATCCATAGAATCGTTTCCTCCGATATAAAAGAAAGCTTCTATCCTATGCTTTTCAAGGCAGTTCAAGATACGCTCATATGTTTCACCGCCCTCCTCAACATCAGGAAGTTTATAACGGCATGAGCCGAGAACTGTTGACGGGGTCTGTCTTAGAAGCTCCATATCCTCGTTTGTTTTTATAACAAGCTTAAGATCTATGAGCTGGTCGTTTATGATACCCTCGATACCATTGAGCGAGCCGAAAACGGCGTCTATCTGTGGTGTTTTCACAGCCTGTTTGAAAACTCCCACCAATGAAGCGTTGATAGCGCAGGTAGGTCCTCCTGATTGTGCAACGGCAATATTCATTATCATCAATCTCCTTACAGCATACTGAGAATATTAAAATTCTCATATTTGTTATTATTATAGCATATTATATATACAAATAAAAGGGTTGTGAAAATTTATTAACATATTTTTTCCCTTTGTAACAAAACAAGCCTGCAAGAAAACGTTATCTATATCCACTTTGATAATTTTCACATCTGTTACATAAAAACGCCTCCCGTTTTACACCATATTGTTATAAAGTAAATGTAAATCGTAACCGAATTTTAATTGACAGAACAGCTTATATTCTGTATAATTAAAGATGTGGACACGAAATGTGTCGAACTTTAGTCAATGAACCGAAAGGAAGAATATAAATAATGCCTGACAACAGAAACAATAAAGGCTACTATCGTCCTGAACAGAATCGCAGACCGCAGGGTCAGAACAGACCTCAGCAGCAGGAAGGCTCCACTTGGCTCACTCCTACTGTAAAGGGAATAATAGCGATACTGCTGACTGTACTTGTGGTAGCCATAGTAATAATGATATTTGCAAAAACTCTTTTTGTGAACACCAACACCACTCCGAAAAAGACCGGTACGATAACTTCTACGGAATACATTCCGCCAAAGACCACCACAACTTCGGAAGAACCGAAGGAAACATCGAAAAAAACCAAAAAGACCGCTGAGCCTGACGAAGATCCATATGACGGTGATAAGGATGACAACGGTGACGCTGTTGGTGATATCCAGTGCATAAGTGCAGTTTATCTCCACCCACAGCCTACATCGAGCAGTGAAAATCTTCTCACTATCCCATCGGGTGCGACCTGCAAATACTACCGCAACGAAAACGGCTGGTATTATGTTGAATACAATGGCACAAAGGGCTACGCATGGCAGACATTCTTCTCGACACCACCACAGTAATGTGTTTTACGATTTCTTAAATAACGCAGAAAGTGCAGCATGGAAATATGCTGCACTTTCTGTTTATATACGAAAAAAAGCGGAGGTGTTGTCCTCCGCCTGATGTAACTTATAAAAGTTTAAAATGCCTGCCGCAGCGAGCGTCTTAAAGCTCTACCTTGTAATCCTCTGAGCCTACACCCTTTACAGTGTAGTAAGCAACGCCCTCTTCAGGCTTGATGTATACTGAAACTGTCTTTGGTGTTCTGTGACCCTTTGCCTTGTAGTCAGCCTTTGCAGCAGCCACTACAGCTTCAACATTTATCTCTCTGCCTGCGAACTGAACGAATACCTCATCCTTTATCTCAGCCTCAACTGCTTTCTTTACAGTTTCCTTCTTTGCCTTTGTTGCCTTTGCTGCGGTCTTTACTGCCTTTTCTGCCGTCTTGACAGCTTTCTTTGCTGTTTCCTTTACTGCTGCGCCTGTCTTTTCAGCAGCAGACTTTACCTCAGCCTTGACTTCCTTTACAGCTTCTTCTGCCTTCTTGTCAGCGGCGATCTTCTTTTCAGCCATTGTAAAACCTCTCCTTTAAAAGTGTTACTAATTACTTATCCACAGCCTCTTTAAGAGCCTTGCCTGCCTTGAATGCAGGAACCTTCTTTGCAGGAACATGGATAGGCTTCTTTGTTGCAGGATTGATAGAATCCTTAGCTGCACGATCTCTTACCTCAAATGCACCAAAACCTACGATAGATACCTTTTCGCCCTTTACAAGTGCCTCTGTGATAGTTTCTGTTACAGCCGCAAGTGCCTGCTCTGCTCCCTTTTTAGAATAGCCGCCCTTTTCTGCTATTGCGGATATCAGATCATTTTTTGTCATTTTGAATCTACCTCCGTTATAATTTTTTACATTGTTTTCATGCTGTTATTATAACGTATTTGACCCCTATTGTCAATTAATTTGCCCGATTTTGCGTGCTTTCTTGCAATCTTTGTAGCTTTACATAAAAAAGAGGCATAGTCACCGCTTGATTTTTGTACTTATTCACACGTTGGAAATAGTATTTATAATTTAGCCATAATTAACTTTAAATCAGCATCATTATTTTTTTATAAACGCCTATTTTTCGTGTTCTGTAAAAATCACCCACAAAATATCCTTACATATATTTCATTTTAAAATTCATTAAATATTTACATTCTTTTATATATTCTCTCATGCAACATAATTCATTTTTTCAATCCGTATTTTTCATAAAAAGCCTCAACATCGCTGTCGCTTTTCACAAGCTCGGGATACATTATCTCACGAGTGTTGCGGTTATAAAATCCGATAGTTTTCTCGCCTGTGCAGGTGCTTGACATTATTTTTATCTCCATTCCCCTGCACTCCTCAGGGACGGGCTTGACAGTTTTCTTTTTGAAAATTCCCACGGAAATTCCCCCTAATATTTTTTCAAACGTCTTATATAAGCGAAAGTGTAGTCCTCGCCTTTATCACGAAGCGTTGTAAGAAGCTTCTCCAAAAGGTCTGATGTTTCAGGGTGGATGGCTCTTGTCTTTTTTGCTCTTAAAAAGTACGCAAGAGGTGCACCGTCGTCGTATTTGTCTTTCATATATATCTTGCTTGCGGCAACTCTGTCGCAGAACATTTCTTTCACATATTTAAGGGGCATTTTCACAGGGGTCATCAACTTAGTCCGCAGGTCATAGTCTGTCCAATATTCAAAATGATGCTTATTTCTTCCCTTGTGATGCATCCAGCCGTAAGAAAATCCGTATTCTTCACGCTCTGCTTCATGGGGCGAACGTGTGCCTTGATAATATTTACAGCCCTTGAGAAACTCCTCCGGGGAATATTTTGAAAGGTCATGCCTCAGACCCTGCCACAAAATGCCTGCCTTATAGCAGTTTTTTATCACTCCGTGGCGATGTCTTGTAATGGTCTTGAAATGCTCCCATGCCTTTATCAAAACGCTCATCTCCTCTGCATTTCATCTTGTGACCTTATTATACTACTTTTGCTTTATTATTTCAACAGCCTGCGGTCATTTTCTGCTGCCGCAGATATCAAGCAGGGGACACTCGCTACAGCGTTCTCCCCTTGCCTTGCAGTATTCACGTCCGAACAGTACAAGGCGGTGACAGAAATCAGAGGATCTCTCAGGGGGAAGTATCTTTCTCAGATCCTCTTCCACCTTTGCAGGCTCGTTATTTTTTGTAAGCCCAAGTCTGCCGCATATCCTTATACAATGGGTATCAGTTACCACCGCAGGCTTATGAAAAACATCTCCCATAACAAGATTTGCCGTCTTTCTGCCTATGCCTGCAAGGGTAGTGAGCTTTTCTATGGTATCAGGTATCTCACCGCCAAAGTTATCCATTATCTGTCTGCACATTGCTACGATAGAGCGAGCTTTTGTTTTATACAGACCGCAGGGGCGTATTATCTTCTCGATATCAGCAACATCTGCGTTAGCAAAATCCTCAATGGTCTTATATTTTGCAAAAAGCTCTTTCGTGACGATATTCACCCTTGCGTCTGTACACTGTGCAGAAAGTCTGCCTGCTATCATAAGCTCGTGGGGCTTTTTATAGTCAAGGGAGCATATGCCCTCGGGGTAGACCTGCTCCAGCCTTTCCACTATCATTTGTGCACGTTCTTTCTTTGTCATCGGTACTGCTCCTTTGTTTATAAGTGCTTTATTACTTTATATTGTACACTTTTTTGCAGGATTCGTCAACCAAAATTTCATATCAGGGACGATATTCCAGCGGATTTGTGCGTTATATCGGCATAAAAATGCGTTTTGTCATTTTTGCGGGCTGAAACAGCTTTGGTCACAGCGCAATGATTTGTCGACATTTCACGGAAATTTTACACGAATTATGAATTTATAATCGTGATTTTACTTCACATTTCAAAAAAAGGCTATGATTTTTATACAATTTCAATAAAATTATGAAATTTTGCATTTTACTACTTGCAAATTGCAAAATAGTGTGCTATAATAAGTAGGTGATGTGCGGAATGAGTAAAAAAGCCGTGCACAAATTATAATTTATAAGATGGGAGTTTTAATAATGGCTTTGAACAATGCGTATCTTGAAAGCGTTTATGAGAAGGTTGAGAAGAGAAATCCCGGCGAAAAGGAATTCCTCCAGGCAGTATATGAGGTACTGGAAAGCCTCATTCCTGTTGTAGAAAAGAGACCTGACCTTGTTGAGGCAGGTATAATCGACAGAATAGTTGAGCCAGAAAGACAGATCATTTTCCGTGTTCCTTGGGTAGATGACAATGGCAAGGTACAGGTAAACAGAGGTTTCAGAGTTCAGTTCAATTCTGCTATAGGACCATACAAGGGCGGTATCAGACTTCACCCTTCAGTATGTGCATCAGTAATCAAGTTCCTCGGCTTCGAGCAGATCTTCAAGAACAGCCTTACAGGTCTTCCTATCGGCGGCGGTAAGGGTGGTTCAGACTTCGATCCTAAGGGCAAGTCTGACGGAGAAGTTATGAGATTCTGCCAGAGCTTCATGACAGAGCTCTGCAAGCATATCGGTGCTGACACAGACGTTCCAGCAGGCGATATCGGTACAGGTGCAAGAGAGATCGGCTATATGTTCGGTCAGTACAAGAGGATCAGAAACGAGTTCACAGGCGTTCTTACAGGTAAGGGTCTTTCATACGGCGGATCACTTGCAAGAACAGAGGCTACTGGTTATGGTCTTTGCTACTACACAGCTGAGATGATCAAGTGCATGAAGAACGAAACATTTGCAGGCAAGACAGTTGTTATCTCCGGTTCTGGCAACGTTGCTATCTACGCTACACAGAAGGCTACAGAGCTGGGCGGCAAGGTAGTTGCACTTTCTGACTCTAACGGTTATGTATACGATCCAAACGGCATCAATCTCGATGTTGTTAAGCAGATCAAGGAAGTTGAGAGAGGCAGAATCAAGGAGTATGTAAACAGAGTACAGGGTGCTGAGTACCACGAGGGCTGCAGCGGCATTTGGACTATCAAGTGCGACATCGCTCTCCCATGCGCTACACAGAACGAGATCAACGAAGAGTCAGCTAAGGCTCTCGTAGCTAACGGTGTATTTGCTGTTGCTGAGGGTGCTAATATGCCTTCAACTCCAGAGGCTATCGCTGTATTCCAGAATGCAGGCGTTCTCTTTGGACCAGCAAAGGCTGCTAACGCAGGCGGTGTTGCTACATCAGCTCTTGAGATGTCACAGAACAGCGAGAGACTTTCTTGGACATTCGAGGAAGTTGACGCTAAGCTCAAGAACATCATGACAAACATCTTCCACAACTCATACAATGCAGCTAAGGAGTACGGTCTTGAAGGCAACCTCGTTGCAGGTGCTAACATCGCAGGCTTCAAGAAAGTTGCAGCTGCAATGATGGCTCAGGGTCTGGTATAATTTAACCTAATTTGAAAAATTTGCGTTCGATTACACAAAGACGATAAGCAAAATACTCGGAAGGGACGGAGAAATCCGTCCCTTTTCCTGTTTTTGGAATAAAAAGAATCTCAGGAATCTCAGCTTGCATCATGTATTAAGGGGGCTGAGGTTCTTTTTATTTTAAAAAAATCGGGAAATGCGTGTAACGAAATCTGCTGCAAACGGATATATAGGTAAATGATGAGAAGGGAGGCGAGTGGATGTTTCAGTCCGAAAAGGATTTTGAAGAATATAGCACGTTTGTATTCAAATATTTGATGAGCCTTTGCGGCAATGCAGACCTTGCAGAGGAATTGACGCAGGAAACCTTTTATCGGGCAATTCGTTCTTCGGGGAAATTTGACGGAAGTTGCAAGGTTTCCACATGGCTTTGCCAAATTGCGAAGCACATCTGGTATCAGGAATTGGACAAACGGAAAAGAAGAAAAACGGAGCCTTTGCAGGAGAGCGGTGCTGAGGATGGCGTGGAGAGTAGTTATTGCAGAAGGGAGCAGACGCTGGAAGTGATGAAGGCGGTACATATTTTGGAGGAGAACGGGAAGGAGGTTTTTCTGCTGCGGATTACGGGTGGATTTTCCTTTAAGGAGATTGGGGAAATTTGCGGCAGAAATGAAAACTGGGCGAGAGTGACCTTTTACCGTGCAAAGCAGAGAATTATAAAGGAGGTCGGCAGAGATGAAATGTGAAATTATCAGAGATTTATTACCTAGCTATGTGGACGGCTTGACGAGCGAGGAAAGCAATCGGGAGATTACGGCACACGTTGCGGAATGTGCGCCCTGCAAGGAAATTTTGGAGCAAATGCAGGAGGAGATGCAGACGAAGGAGGAAAAGGAGGGACGGAAAATCAATCCGTTCCGGAAGTTTAACCGCAGAATGAGAAGGGCGGTTGCCATGGCGGTTGCGGTTTGCATTGGCGTGGGAGGCTTTGGATACAAGGCGTTTGCGAGGGGGTTTGCCATCAACCCACAGGAGATTACGATGGAGCCGAAGCTGGAGGGCGACATGCTTTATCTGAATTTTTCGGTGGAGAAGGGCGGTCTGACGAATGTTGGCTCTTTTTATGATTCCGAGGTTGCATCGATTTCGCTGAGAAATGTTTGGAGACTGCCCGGAGAAACACAGGAGCAGGCATCGAAGGAGTATTGCTGGGGAATGAATTTGAAGGTGCTGACGGTTGGCAGCGGTGAGAGAATGGAAATGCAGATGAAGGACGGCGGCTTAGCAAAGGTAGAGCTGCCGGATGAAAACAGCGTAACCATAACGAATGGGAATGAAACAACAACCGGCATTGTGATGTTCCAAGAGGGGGATAGCGCAACAACGGTGGCGATTGGCGACCGAGAAAAGGTTGATTTGCAGGAATATAACATCAAAATTGATTTTGGGAATGAAACGAAGATATATACCTTGCAGGAATTGATTGACATGGCAGAGAAATGAGAAAAGAGCGAGCTCCGAAGCCCGAAAGCATGGAGTTCGCTCTTTTTTATGCTTCAAAGATGGCTTTCATGCGCTCGAAATCATAGGACAAAAGCCAATTTTT
>ERZ834694.2814-NODE-2814-length-11191-cov-3.663524_pt1 | contig 11191 bp, 6 predicted proteins | sample MGYA00519691_ERZ834694 | MGnify/ENA primary metagenome ERZ834694 (study PRJEB31850, sample SAMEA3708758) | human gut metagenome | biome: human gut; feature: human-associated habitat; material: faeces | place: China | collected 2014 ... | reverse complement strand
GGTGATGGGCGACGTAGCAGTCACCCCTGTACCCGATGCAGGACAGTTGGCTCAGATTGCCGTTTGTACCGCCCGCACAGCCAAAGCCGTGGCCGGAATCGATCCGAAGGTAGCTATGCTGAGCTTCTCCACCAAAGGTTCTGCGAAACACGAAGTCGTAGACAAAGTAGTGGAAGCTACCAAGCTGGCACGCGAAATGGCTCCTGGTCTCAGCATCGACGGCGAACTCCAGGCTGATGCCGCACTTGTACCGAGCGTAGGCGAAAGCAAAGCCCCGGGTTCCGAAATCGCCGGACATGCCAACGTTCTGATTGTTCCCAATCTTGAAGTCGGTAACATCTCCTATAAATTGGTACAACGTCTGGGACATGCCGAAGCCATCGGCCCTATCCTCCAAGGCATAGCACGTCCGGTCAACGACCTTTCCCGCGGATGCTCCATCGAGGACGTTTACACCATGGTAGCCGTCACGGCCAACCAAGCTATTGCGGCAAAAGAACAAAAATAAACGAAAGCTTTAAAATTACACCTATTATATAATATGAAGATTTTAGTATTAAACTGCGGAAGTTCCTCCATCAAATATAAATTATACGACATGACCGACCATTCCGTCATGGCACAGGGCGGTATAGAAAAAATAGGTCTGCCCGGTTCTTTCCTGAAAATGACTTTGCCGGACGGGACGAAGAAAATCATCGAGGAAGACATCCCCGAACATACCAAAGGCGTACAATTCATCTTCCACATCCTGACCGACCCAGAACTCGGTGCATTGAAATCGCTGGAAGAGCTTGGCGCCGTAGGACACCGTATGGTACACGGAGGAGAAAAGTTCAACCAAAGCGTGTTGCTCACTCCTGAAGTGTTGGAAGCCTTCACAGCCTGCAACGACTTGGCCCCGCTACATAATCCCGCCAACCTGAAAGGCGTAAATGCCGTATCGGCCCTTCTGCCTTCGATTCCCCAGGTAGGCGTATTCGACACAGCCTTCCATCAGACGATGCCCGACTATGCCTATATGTATGCCCTGCCCTACGAGATGTATGAAAAATACGGCATCCGCCGTTACGGCTTCCATGGCACGTCCCACCGTTATGTATCCCAACGTGTCTGCGAATACCTTGGCGTAGACCCTGCCGGCAAACGCATCATCACTTGCCATGTGGGCAATGGCGGTTCCATTTCGGCCGTAAAAGACGGCAAATGTATCGACACCTCGATGGGACTGACTCCGTTGAAAGGCCTGATGATGGGTACCCGTTCCGGCGATGTAGACGGCGGCGCGGTAACCTTTATCATGGACAAGGAAGGGCTTGCTCCTTCTGAAATGTCCAACCTCCTGAACAAAAAATCCGGCGTGGCCGGTGTCACGGGAGTTTCTTCGGACATGCGTGAGGTGATTGCCGCAGCCCACGAAGGCAACCAACGCTGCCGCTTGGCTCTCGACATGTACGCCTACCGCGTGAAAAAATATATCGGTGCTTACGCTGCGGCCATGAACGGGGTGGACATCATCCTCTTCACCGGAGGCGTGGGAGAAAACCAGGCCGACATGCGCGAGGCTTTCTGCAATGGTCTGGACTATCTGGGCGTATCGCTCGACAAAGCCAAAAACAATACCGTACGTGGCGATGAAGCCATCATCTCCACACCGGACAGCAAAGTGACGGTATGCGTCATCCCGACCGATGAGGAACTGATGATTGCCAAAGACACCATGGCTTTGGTTTAAACACCCCTACAACAAAGTCTTCCAAATATCAACGAAACTGTTGGCGTTTGGAAGACTTTATCTATCAACATGTTTTTATATAAATCTAATATCAAATCTACAAGCTAATGGGCTATTGAAATTCAAGCCGATATGGGGCGGCACGAAGGTTGGAAAAATGTGCCTTCCCCATATCGGCTTGAAAGTTAACGAGCGGTTTGCACTTCTCCGTACAAGGCGTTCACGATGGCACCTTTCTCGGCATTGAGTTTTCCATACCGTCCTTGTTCTTTGACAAAAAGTTTGCGAGTACTTCCTTCATGGTAAAGGGAGTACCCGCAAAATACGTTTATAGAGATTCGTGTCCGAGGTTTTATTTCTTCACCTTGAAAATCACGAAGTTCTTGCCTTGAACGGTAGTTTTGATGACGTTGCCTTCTATTGCTGCCCATCCGTCCTGCGGAATGATGGCGTTCGGATGATCCAATGTGTTGTCTAAGGTGTAGTCACTGCAATCCAGGGTAACGGTTGCGGCGTTGCCTTCTATCTTCTTCAAGCCGTCGAACTTGATATCCACGGTTTGCGCCTTGTCCGTCGTGTTGATGACCTTCACGATATATTCACCGGTGTTCTTGTCGAACACGGCACTGGTGAACAGGCCGTCCTCACCTTTGGGAGTGGGAGTGGCAAGCGTGGCCGGTACGACATTCGTACCCATGTTCTTGGCATACATCTGCTGTACGTAGTAGCTTACGGACTTCACGCTGCGGAGGTTGTCGAACCAAATCAGGTCGGGACGCCATTGCCAGCCTTCCACGTGGGCGAAAAGTGGAGCGTATGTAGCCATGTGCACGATGTCGGCGTTGCGTTCCAATGTGGTCATGAAAGCGGCTTCGTAGATAGAGGCGCCTGCGTGGTTCCATTTCATGCGGTTGCCGTGGTCGTGGCAGGCATATTCGCCGGCGAACACTTTCGGGCCGTTACGGTCGTAGTCGTCATAGCGGTTCATGCTGTTTTTGAACCAGTCTACCGGACGGTAGAAATGTTCGTCCACAAGGTCTACTTTCTGTTTCTTCATGTCTTCCCAACCGAGGTCGAACATTTTGCCTTCCGAGTCGGGACCGGACGAACCGATGATGAGGATTTCCGGATGGGCTTTGCGGACAGCCTCCACAAAGAATTTCAGGCGGTCGAAATAGAACTTGTCCCACTGCTCGTTTCCGATGCCTAAGTATTTCATGTTAAACGGTTCCGGATGGCCCATATCGGCGCGCAACTTTCCCCATTTCGTGTCGGTCGAACCGTTGGCGAACTCGATCAGGTCGAGGGCATCGTCGATGTAAGGCTTCAAATCCTCGGCATTGCAGGCCGCGTGGGCTTTCTCATTGTCCCAATTCTGGTACTGGCAAGCCATACCTACATTCAATACGGGAAGCGGAGCCGCGCCGATTTCCTCGCTCAGCAGGAAGTATTCATAGAATCCCAGACCATAGCTTTGGAAATAGTCCGGATAGTAACGGTTGGTAAAGGTCGATTCCCAACGGTTCTTGTTGAGCGGTCGATTTTCCACCGGCCCTACGGTATGCTTCCACTGGTAGCGCGTTTCCAGATTGGAACCTTCTACGATACAGCCGCCGGGGAAACGGAACACGCCCGGACGCATGTCGTATAAAGCTTGTGCCAAATCCTTGCGCATGCCGTTCTCATGTCCCATCCAAGTGTCGACCGGGAAGAGAGATACATGTTCCAAGTCTACGGTACCCGTACCCGAGCGATGTTGCGGATTGGAAAGGAAGATGCGCAGGTTGGCCTTGGCGATGGTACGGTTGGATTTCATGACCATCGTGTATTTTTTCCATTCTTTCGAGTCGATAACCAAGTCCTGACTGACAAACTGCTGTGCGTCATCCATCGTGTTCTGGTTGATGAACTGGACCATCAGCGTCACCGGCTTGCCGTCCGGCACGCGTGCCCATACGGAGAAACGGTATTCCGCATCTTTCTTCAGACCGATGCCGAAGAAGCCTTCGTTCTGTATGCCCGTCCACATATCGCCATGTCCGGCGTAACCTAAACGGACGTAATGCGGATTCTTATCGAAAGGGCCGTCGTTCTGCAACGTAACGTTGCCAAACATCTTCCAACCCATGTAATGGTCGGGGACAAATTCAAAAGAACGGTTTTTGACGAGTTCGGCATACAAACCGCCGTCGGCTCCGAAGTTGATGTCTTCGAAGAACACGCCGTACATGGTCGGCTGGATGTCGGCTCCGATTTTCTTAGTCTGTACGGTCACGGTATTGTCTTGTGCGCAAACCGTGTACGAAGTTGCCATGAGCGCTACACCTGCAAGCAGAGAGTTGATTTTCATGATACAATAGAGCGTTAGTTAAATTAATAAATGATTTATCGCTGCGAAAATACTTATATTCTTTTAAAACCGCAACATCTTTTAAATGCTTTTTGTATTTTTGTTTTTAATTAGACAGAAAAGCAATGAGGCTTTTTCGTGCGGGAAATGTATGAAGTGGAATAAAAAGAAATTTGCGATTAAGCGAGGGCAGAGGCAAGCTTGCTCGTCTCTGCCGAGCGTGAGCAAATTATGCAAAACAGTGTGGGCGGCGACGGTAGGAATCATTTTGTGTGGATGCCTGCTTTTTTGGCCGACTTCGGAGAGGGCATGCCGTGAGGGCGTGGCAGAGACTGTCACGGTGTCTTGGTATGAATTGGGAGTACCGGGAGGCGACACCTTGTATTTTAATGTCTTACGTACCGATTCCACCTTGGGAGGGCTTTCTACAGAGCGCGAAACTGCACAGCGTGAATTTCGGGCCAATGCCTTTTTCATTTCCTATTCCGGCCGTTTGCTGACGGCTGCCGATTCCGTGACGAGACCGGAACGGCTGAATCGTGAGACCTTGCTTCCTGCCTTGCAGAAAGAGTCGCGACTGGTGTCTGTGCGTTTGGCCGGTTTTCGGAGGATGTTGGAGGAAATGGAGTATTACGGCCGTACGCATTCGGTGGTAGACGAAGGGTTTCATGAAGTCATGGCCCATAACGAATGGGTGAAGGCGCAGTGTGGAGAACTGGCACGTTGCAAGCAAGCTTTGGACAGGTTGCTGGCCGCAGGGGGAGAAGATGCGTATTTGCGTGAGGAGCGGACGCTGAGTATCCATGCGGGGGCAGGCCGTGGTGCGGACGAGGTGTCAGTGGTTTGCCGACGGTTGGCGCAAAGGCTGGGAGGTCCGTCCGTATGGCAGGCGGCAGGCGGTAAGTTGCCCGACGGTTGCCGTCGTTTTCGGTTGAATCCGTTTCCCTATGGTTGGTTCCATATCCTTTCGCCGTATTATACATGGTGGGGGCATTGGGGATGGCCGGGTGCGGCGCCCCGTAGGCAAGAAGCTGAAGCTTCGCCGGTGAGCATCCGGATGAAAGACGGTTGTCCGGAAATTCCTTTAATTCAGGGGGCTGAGGGTGCTCCTGTGTTCGGGTCTTGGAGGAATCTGAACGGTATGTGGGTCGGTGGCCGTTTTTATCCGGCTGTCGGGTTGTATGCCTTGAGTTTGTCCCATGCGTCTTGGCCGGAGTGTGTATGGGAAGATTTGAAAGCTTGGGTTTCCGGTTGGCGCACAGGGTTTCGTTTTGACTTTACCGGAGAAAAAGACGTGTCGGAAACATGCCCGGTCTACGGTACTTATACGTGTCGGGATACGCTGTTCTACGGACAGTTGGCCGGTGGCTTTCCGGAAGGTGAGGGGGTGATGCGTTATCCCGACGGCGGGGTGTACCGTGGCAGTTGGCATGCGGGCATCCGGAAAGGATACGGGGAGTATACCGACTCCTTGGGGCGCACGTACAGCGGATATTGGCGCGGGGATTCTTTGCGGCGCGGACGTCTTCGAGCAAAAGAGGGGACGTATGAAGGTCTCTTCAACCGACGGATGGAAGAGCATGGCGAGGGAGAGTTCACGGCGAACGACGGAGGGTACTATGTCGGGAAATGGAAGGACGGGCGGCGTGACGGCTTCGGCTTTTCAGTAGCTTCTCACGAGGTGGTCAAGTGCGGAGTGTGGGCGAAGGGACGGTTCCGGGGCGAACAAATGCTGTACCATTCGGAACGGATATACGGCATCGACATTTCCAAATACCAGCATGTGTACAAGCGGCGGGTGTACGGTATAGACTGGGGGAACCTGCGCATTACACGTTTGGGGCATACGGCAGACCGGAATGCGTTGGGAGCGGTGGACTATCCGGTCTCTTTCGTGTACATCAAATCCACGGAGGGGCTGACGGTGTTCAATCCTTATTATACGCAGGATGTGCGTGCCGCACGCCGGTATGGATTTCCGGTCGGAGCCTATCACTTCTTTTCCACCCGTCCGGCGATGAGCCAGGCAGACTATTTCCTGAAGAAGTCCCGCTTGCAGAAAGGCGACCTTCCGCCGATGCTCGACGTGGAGCTGTCCGACAGGCGGATTGCGGCGATGGGAGGCCGTGACGTGCTGTTCCGTGAAATGCTGGTATGGTTGAAAGAGATAGGTCGCCGGAGCGGCACCACACCTATTATATATGTGAGCCAGGATTTTGTCAATCGTTATATGCCGTTCGCGCCGGAAGAGTTGAAAGCCTATCCTGTATGGGTGGCCCGTTACGGGGAATACAAGCCATACGTGCATTTGCTCTACTGGCAGCTCTCGCCCGACGGCCGGGTCCGCGGTATCCAAGGTGATGTGGACATCGACGTATTCAATGGTTCGGAGGAACAGTTCAAGAGGTATTTGCGGACGCAAACCGTGAAGTGAACAGGGCTTTTGCCTTTACGGTTGTGGGATGTGTCAGAAGACCGTTTGGGGTGCACCTACGGTTTTCCTGATCCATTCCGCCATGTCTTGCAGCACTTCCTGGCTGAAATTCCCTTTTAGAAGTCCGTATTCCGAGGGATGCCCGGTGGGGGCTTCCATGAACAGGTGGTTCAGGCCGGGATAAATGTGCGTGACGACTTGTGGGCTTCCTTTTGCGAGCGTTTCGATGGCTTTCAGGTTCTCTTCGGGCAATACTTGCAGGTCTTTTGCCCCATTGGCAGCCCATATAGGGCATTGCACCCGGCTTAAGTCATGGCTCGGGTCATATTGTGTGATGCTGGCTATTTCCGGACTTATGGCCTGTCCGGTGAGCTGGCGGGCCTTGCGTCGGCGGATGCTATCCGTGAGGTTTTCCCGGTAGGTGTCTTCGTTTATGCCGAGATGCTGCCAAATGGAGACCATGAGAGGAGTGCTCCTGTGGCGTATGGAGTCGAGCGGAAGGGGGAGCGCCATGGTGCCGTACAGTTCCTCGTACAGGGTGCGCAGGCTGTCGCTTGTGGTGGCAGGGAGTTGCGAAAGGATGATCTTCTCGCATTGGTGCATCATCAGGTCTTTTCCCGGAATGGCGGCTCCGGCCAATGAAAGTACGAAAGCCACGTCTTGCGGACGTTGCGCGGCCATACGGAAAGCGATGGTTCCGCCCATGCTGTGTCCGGCCAGTCCGGTCTTATCGCGTCGGATGTCTTTCCGTCGGAGAAGATAATCCAAGGCACATTCCGCATCCGTGGCAGCGAGTTGCAAGGTGGCGTCGGCATAGCGGCCTCCGGACTTGCCGGTCCCGCGGTCATCCATGCGGAGTACGGCGATGCCTTGCCGGGTCAGGCAGTCGGCTATCATGAGAAACGGTTTGTACTTCCATGCCTCTTCATTCCGATCTTGCGGCCCGCTGCCGGAAATAAGGAGCACGGCAGGGAATGGCCCTTCCCCTTCGGGCAAAGTCAGTGAACCCGATAATTTTATGCCGTCTTTTGTTGTGACGCTTACCTCTTCTTCCCGGTAGGGGAAGGGCGGTTTTGGGGTGCCGGGCCTTTCCGGTTCAGACGACACACCGGCTTTCCGAGCCGTGCGTACCAAGTTCAGCGGAAGGGACTGCCCGGCTTGCGTCACCGTCCCCTCTATCAGGGAGTCGCTACGCACTTTGCCCACGTAGCAGAACTGTATTTGTGGGATTTTCAGGGTTAATTCTCCGTCGGAAAGACATTCAGACGATTGTACTGGGAAACCGAAAACGCCTTGTGCAGGACTGTCCATGGTGGTTGTCGGTTGACCGTTCTGTTGTCCGAAGTGGAACACGATAGGCATTGTCGTTTGTCCGATTTGTATCGAGCCTTTGAAGTCTCCTTGTGGGGCTTGTGCATATAATCCTATGGCCGTCCCATACAAAAAACATCCCAATATCATCTTTTTCATGGCGAAAAGGTTTTAAAGTCGATATTCAAAGTTAAGGTATTGAGGAAATATATGCAATCCGCTCGCGTTAAAAAATCCTTTTTAGAATAAGGGCTTTCCAGTAGGCTACCCTGCATGTTGAGGCAGGTCTCATGCGGCATGTCCCGCAGTTTTCCGTCGGTCGTGTGGATTTGTGCTTTTTGGATAAATGAAAGGGAAATGTGGGAAATGGGTGACGAAAGGAAAGTAAAGTGGCAATTTTTAGAAAAACGGGAGCGCATGGAAAAGTACTTTCAGGAAGGATTTCAGTCCTACTTATACACGCTTTTTAAGGTTTTAGGCTTGTTTTTCACTTTCCTGAAGCAAAATTAAGAATCAATTTCAGTCGATTCATTTTTCATTTGGCTGAAAAAACACTTTTTTTCTCCGCAGGACTTTTCGGAAAACTGCGCATGACGGTGTACAGACGGGGTGAAAGCAACGTACAAACGTGTGCAGGATACCCTATTGGATACTGATTAGTGGCTTTCGGAGGACAAAAAAGGGGAAGCATGATGTCATGGAAATACCCTGTTTCGTTGACGCGAGCCTTTTACTTGTGCGTAGGACGGAATGTCCCGGTGGTCATAAAGTAAGCCTAAAAAAGCAAATGCTGACACACCGGCTTCCTCCCTGCCGTGCGAGAATCGCGTATTTCCGTCCGTGCCTTCCTTTGTGCCTGAATGGCGCAGTCTTGTGCGGGGGAGTTTGACAATCTGACAAATTGATAGGTCGGGTGGGATAAATGTGCGGGTATACGCGGAAAATATTAATTTTGCGATATGGATGCGATAAATGATTATTATATGGAAGAGCTGGACCTTTCGGCCATGAAACGGTTCTTTTTGGAACAAGGGGAGCGGCGGGCATGCAAAGGGTAGCCGTGGAGGGGCTGCATGCAAAAGCGCAACGCCTCCGCGGTTCCCGTGGCTTTTCTTGAAAGGTGCGGGTCAATCCGTCGTAAGTTCCACGACGTAGTCGGTTTCATCCGGTACCTGTGGCAGCTCCAGCGTCACACCGGTTTTTGTTTTTGTGAAACGTACGGGCGACTTGTCCTTGAATGAGATGGCTTTTTTCACTTTTTTGCCGGCAAGCGGAATGAATAAGGCTTGGTCTTCGAGGTCGAGGATGTGCACGTAAAGTTTGTCTCCTCTCCGGGTCGTCACGCCCCAGGAATGCTCCGGGATGTCCCCGGCAGTGGTGCCGTATATGGTTTCACCGTATGTGTTTAACCATTCCCCGATGGCTTTCATGCGCGCGGTCGCGGCCTCCGGGATTTCTCCATTGGCTTGCGGCCCCACGTTCAACAATAGGTTGGCTCCTTTTCCCGCCGTGCGCACCAGGTATTGGATTAAGGCGTTTCCGGTTTTGTAGTTTTGGTCCTTGACGGAGTATCCCCAAGAACCGTTCATGGTCTGGCATGTTTCCAACGGGAGTTGGCCGATTTCTTGTCCGGCGGAATACCCGGCTGTGTTTTCTCCCGGCAGGTCGCGCTCGAACAGTTGGAAGTCCTCTCCCGGCAGCGGGCTTCCGTGGTGGTTGTTTCCGATGAGGCAGGAGGGCTTGAGACTGTGGATCAGGGCGTATAGTTCGTCGAGGCGCCAGTCGAAGGAAGACGGTTGGTCCCATTTCCCGTCAAACCAGAGGGCGTCAGGGTCGTATTTCCGGATTAATTCCGTGATTTGGTTCTTCATAAAGTGGAAATAGGAGTCGAAATCTGCTTTCTTGGCATCCTTCCCGGCGTTCTTGGCGCTCCATCCGCCGGGATAATCGTCGCGCGTCCAGTCGATAAGGGAGTAATAGAGGTGGAACTTTATCCCGTGTCGTTTGCAAGCTTCTGCCATCTCGCGGACAATGTCTTTTTTGTAAGGCGACGCGTCCACGATGTCGTAATCCGAATATTCCGTGTCGAACATCGAGAAGCCGTCGTGGTGGCGCGTGGTGAAGCAGACATACCGTGCCCCTGATGCTTTTATGGCTTCTGCCCATGCGTCGGCATCGAATTTGGAGGGGTAGAAGCCAGATGCCGCCTTGGCATATTCGTGGCAATCCACGTTCCCGTAGCTTAAATACCATTCGCCTTGGGCGAACATGCTGTAAATGCCGAAATGGATGAATATCCCGAATTTGCTGTCTGCAAATTCCTGCCGGGCTTTCTCGTTCCCGGCCGGGGGGAGTCCTGGCGTTTGGGCAGATGCCCCGGAACACATGGCGAACAACAAGGCCATGGATGCAAAAACTTTTTTCATGATGATGTCTTTTTAGTTAATAATAATTGTAGCATCGTATACGGTTGCAAAGGTAGCCGTTTTCGTGCGGACAAGGATGACGTGGCATTTCAAAAGCGTTTCCAGAGGTAACACGGCCTTTCTTCCTGTTTCAAATCCTTTTCCGTTTGTTACATCTGTGGATTTTGGAGGCCGGATGTGCCATGTTCTTCCGCAAAATATATAAATTTGCCGGTGAGAAATGTATAGCCATGAAACGGGGAATTCATATCATGTTGGTTTTCTTCCTGCTCGTTGTGTCCTGCCCGTTGCCTTTGTGGCCGGGGATGCAGAACACCCGTTTGTATCAGGAAGAAGTCAATTGTGCTTTTACCAACGCTGTCTGCCAAGACGCAGACGGTTTCGTGTGGATGGGTACGGACTACGGCTTGTACCGTTTCGACGGCGTTGATTTTAAATGTTACCTGCATGATGAGTCCGATTCGGCATCTTTGTCGGACAATATGGTGCGTTGCCTTTATATGGATCGGAGCGGTCGTTTGTGGGTCGGGACGGCCAACGGCTTGCAATATTATTGTCCCCAATCAGACAATTTCAGGCCTGTGCCTATCCATGGGGTATCCGGTGTCGGTGGGTTCGTCACGTGCATCACCCAAAGACGGAAGACGGGTGAGGTATGGTTCATTGCTTCTGGAATCGGGATGTTCCGTGTCGAGGGGCATGAGGCGGTGCAGGTGAAGTCGAGTCCTGCTTGCCTCAAGCCTTATTTGAATGTCTTATGTGAAGATGCATCCGGGAACCTGTGGGTGGGAACGGACCGTGCGGGTGTCTACCGGGTAGGAGCCAACGGGCGTGAGACGCACTTCCGTTTTGCCACTCCGGTGCGGGAGATGCTTCAAGATGCTGACGGGAGGCTGTTGGTTGTGGGCGAAGACACCATCTGGGTCTGGGACGAG
>ERZ834694.2803-NODE-2803-length-11225-cov-3.507431_pt1 | contig 11225 bp, 13 predicted proteins | sample MGYA00519691_ERZ834694 | MGnify/ENA primary metagenome ERZ834694 (study PRJEB31850, sample SAMEA3708758) | human gut metagenome | biome: human gut; feature: human-associated habitat; material: faeces | place: China | collected 2014 ... | reverse complement strand
ACATCAGCCCCGCATTTTTGCCTCGATGGCCTTGCCGGTGGGGGTGTCCGCCAGACCGCCCAGCGCTGTTTCCCGGAACTCCACGGGGATGCGGCGGCCCACCTCGCCCATGGTGTCGATGACCTCGTCCACGGGGATGCGGCTCTCAATGCCCGCCAACGCCATATCCGCCGCACTGACGGCGTTGACGGCACCGACGACATTGCGCTTGACGCAAGGAACCTCCACCAGACCCGCCACCGGGTCGCAGATCAGACCCAGCAGATTCTTCAGGGCCATGGCCACAGCGTGGCAGATCTGCTGGCCGCTGCCGCCCCGGAGGGCCACCAGAGCCCCCGCCGCCATGGCACTGGCGGTGCCGATCTCCGCCTGACAGCCGCCGGCAGCACCGGCGATGCAGGCCCGATAGGCGATGACGGCACCGATACCGCTGGCTACATACAGTGCCTCCAGAATCTGGCGCTGGTTCAGCTCCTCATACTTGCACAGGGGCAGCAGCACTGCCGGCAGTACGCCGCAAGCGCCTGCCGTGGGGGCCGCTACAATGCGGCGCATACAGGCGTTGGACTCCGCCATGCTGAGGGCCTCTGCGATGACCTCGCTGACGTAGCCGCCGGACATGGCCTTGCCCCGGATGGCGTACTGGCGCATTTTCAGACCGTCGCCCCCCACCAGCCCGCTGACGCTGCGGCGGTCGCCGGTATAGCTGTCGGAGGCGTCTACCATGGCCTGCCATGTGGTGAGCATCTTGGCCAGAGAGGACTCCCGGCTCACCTGCCGCTCCTCCATGTCCGCTGCCAGCACCACCTCCCAGAACTCCTTACCCTCCTGCTCCATGCAGTGCAGGATATCCGCCATCGAATCAAGAGACATGGTCCTCATCCTCCTTATCATAGTAGGTCACCGACAGAATGCCCGGCAGCTCTGCCAGAAAGCTCACCTGATGGGGCTTGATGTGCTGATCCGTTTCGATGACCATCAGGGCGTCACCGCCCCGCTTGTGGCGGCACAGGCTCATATTGGCCACGTTGATCCGCAGCTGGCTGAGGATGGTGGTGACGGCGGCCAGAGCACCGTTTTCATCGTGGTTGCGGACCACCAGCGTGTTGTAGTCTCCGGTGAAGCTGACGTCAATGCCGTCCAGCTTGTTCACCACGATGCGGCCGCCGCCGATGGAGGCGGCTTGCAGCTCCAGCTGCTTGCCGTGGGCGTCCCGGACCTCGATGACCGCCGTGTTGGGGTGGGCGTCCCGCAGGTCGATCTTATCCACGGTGAAGTGCAGACCCGCCTTCTCCGCCTCCTGAAAGGCGAAGGGGATCCGCATATCGTCGGGGTTCATGCCCAGCAGACCCGCCACCAGCGCCCGATCGGTGCCGTGGCCGGAGCCGGTCTCGGCAAAGGAGCCGTGGAGGTGGATCCTGGCCTCCATCGGCTCACCGCCCAGCAGTGTACGAGCCATCTTGCCGATGCGGGCCGCTCCGGCGGTGTGGGAGCTGGAGGGACCCACCATCACCGGGCCTAAAATATCGAAAATGTCCATGTAACATGGCCTCCTGTCGTGATATGTACCATACGTTCGGTATCATACCACATCCCAATGCAAAAAGCGAGAGGGTTTCAGAAAAATTTTCAGCTTTGGGCAAGGCATATCATTTTTCTTGTTTTTTCGCTCGGTACGGAGTATGATGGAGACAGTATCATGCAGAGAGGAGCACTGCCTATGAAGATCGCACTGGTGGATGATGATCCCAGGGCTCTGGCGCAGCTGGAGCAGTATCTCACCGAGCAGCTGGGTCGGGAGACGGAGATCTCCCACTACGGCAGCGGGGAAGCGCTGCTGGCGGACTGGCGGCCCGGCGCCTTCGAGCTGGTGGTGCTGGATATCTACATGGGCGGCGCCACAGGCATGGAGGTGGCCCGGCGGCTGCGGGCCGGAGACGGACAGGTGCGGCTGGCCTTCGCCACCTCCAGCAACGACTTCGCCAGCGAGAGCTATGAGGTGGGAGCCTGCTACTATCTGCGAAAGCCCTTCCGGCCGGAAGGAGTCCGGGCCATGCTGGAGCGGCTGGATCTGGAGGCGCTGGAGCGCTCCCGCCGGCTGCGGCTGCCGGACGGCAGTCAGGTGGTGCTGCGGAGCATCCGCTACGCCGCCTCCGACGGCCACCGGGTGACGCTGCACTGCAAGGATGGGGACCGTACCCTGCGGACCTCCTTTGCTGCTGTGGAGCCGCTGCTGTGTGCCTATCCGTGCTTCTGCGGCATCTGCCGGGGCGTGGTGGTAAACTTCCACGAGGTGGCTGGCCGGCAGGAGGACGTGTTCCTGCTGAAGGACGGCACCCGTCTGCCCATCAGCCGCCGGAGGTTACGGGAGGTGCAGGAGGCATACTCCGCCTTCCGCTTTGACCGGCTGCGAAAGGACGGTGTCGACTGATGCCGCCGCTGTATCGGATGCTGGAGGTCTGCGTTTATTCGCTGACGAACTTCCTGCCCTTTCTGGCCATGGCCCTCTATCCCTTCCGGCGGAGACTGCGGTTTTCTCCGGCGGTGGCGGCGGCGCTGGTGGCAGTGCTGACGCTGCTGCAAATGGGACTGGGCCTGTGCGCTGCCTTCTTCACGCCGGGGCGGGCCAGCCTTCTCAGCGTCGTCAGCACGGGGCTGTACGCCGTGTTCTACTTTCTGGCGGTGCGGGCCTATCCCGGCAAGACGCTGTTTACCCTGCTGATGATCTCTAATCTGGCCAATCTGGTGGTGATTGCCGCCAAGTGCCTGGAGGGACAGCTGTTCCCGGCGCTGGCGGTGCAGTCCTACCGCTGGTCCTTCGCCCTGATGATGCTGGCGGTGGAGGCGGTGCTGTTCCTGCCGCTGCTGCTGTATGTCCGGAAGGTCTATACTCCCGCCGTGGAGCAGGAGACATCGGGGCTGGCATGGCGCTATCTGTGGCTCATCCCCGCCACCTTCTATCTTATCTGGTACTACGTCATTTACGGCAACACCAACCTGACGGGGCTGGAGATCGCCCTGCGGCCCAGCAGCACCATCGTGCTGCTTTTCATCAACACCGGGGCGGCGCTGGTGTACTATGTGGTGGCCCGACTGGTGCTGGAGCAGGAGAAGCTGGTTGCCCTGCAGCAGAAGAACTATGCGCTGGCCATGCAGAGCCTGCAATACGAGAACCTGCAGGAACGTATTGCCGAGGCCCGGCAGGCTAAGCACGATGTGCGCCACCACATCGCGCTGCTGCAGGATTGCCTCCGGCGGAAGGACTACGACGCCATGCAGGCGTATCTGGATCGGTATCAGGAGACGCTGCCTGACGCCCGGCAGCTGCAATTCTGCGGCAATGCCGCCGTCAATGCCGTACTGTCCTACTTTGCCCAGCAGGCGGCGGCCCAGCAGGTGGAGTTCTCCGTGAAGGCCCAGCTGCCGGAGTATACCGGCGTCGCTGACCCGGATCTGGCGGTGCTGTTCGGCAATCTGCTTGAAAACGCCCTCACCGCCTGTATGCAGGAGGCATCGCCCCGCATTGTGGTCCGCATTACCGCCGATGCCCACACCCTCTGCGCCGCCGTGGACAACACCTTCACCGGCGCAGTGCGCCGCACCACCGGCGGATTCCTCTCCACCAAGCACGCCGGACTGGGGCTGGGGACGTCCTCCGTCCGCAGCATCGCTGAGAAGTACCACGGCGTGTGCCGACTGGAGCCGAGAGACGGAATGTTCTGCGCCTCCGTGCTGCTGGAGCTGCCACAGGAGAAGCTGTGAAAAAAGACCGCCGGGATGTCTTACGGAGACATCCCGGCGGTCTTTTTGTATGTCCGTTTATTCCGTCACCACCGGCGCATCCAGCCAGTAGATGACGTAGCACTCCTGCATTTCGCCCATGAAGAAGAAAATGTTCTCCCCCATCTGGATATGCTCCCCGAAGGCCAGATCCGGCACGAACAGACGGCCGCTGGTGCGGCCATGCCCCTTGATGGTGAAGCCCTCCGGTGTGGGATGCTTCCGCAGCTCGTTGGCGGCCTCCTCCAGCCCCGGAAAGTGCAGCGTCCGCTCCAACTCCGCCAGCTGCGTGGCCCCATTGATGTACACCAGATTGTTTTCATCCTTGAACCAGTTGATACGCATACGTACCTCCTAAGATGTAGTAGTTCCAGTATACCACAGCTTTTTCCGCTTGTCAGCAAAAATTCCCGTCATGGGCCGTGGGCTTCTGTTCCCCTGCGTTCTGCCATGGGAAAAATTCACAAAAAATGGTAAAAAGCCATTGAAATTTTTATCGTTTGATTATATAATCAAAGAGAAATCAGGCAGAGATGCTCCGCAAAGACGAAAGGAAGCGTATGAAAAATGCTGACGGACAAGGAGCTGGCCGCTGTGCCGGAGGAGCTCCTGGAGGATCTGCTGCGCTACTCGGAATACGGCTGGCGGGAGAGACGCATTGCCACGCTGCTGGCCCGCCGCTATCCGGTGGCGCTGACGGAGGCGGACGTGCGGAAGCTGCGCCGTCTGGGGCAGAAGAAGCTGCGCCAAGCCTGAATCGGCAGAGGGAGGCCCCGCAGGGCCTCCTTCTGCTGCGGATGTATAGCTGCTGAACAGGACCCCCCGGAGGGGGCGGCTGGGCCGCCTCCTCCGGGGGGTTTGCGTATGGCCTGCGTTACAGGTTCTTCTCGTAGGACTCGATCATCTTCTTGACCATCTGGCCGCCCACGGAACCGGCCTCACGGGAGGTCAGGTGGCCGTTGTAGCCCTCCTTCAGGTTCACGCCCACCTCGTTGGCAGCCTCCATCTTGAACTTATCCATGGCGGCACGGGCCTCAGGGATATTCAGCTTGTTGTTGTTCTTACTGGACATTGTGTCGTTCTCCTTTCATGTCTGATTTGCGCTTTTGCGCTGGTTGGGTATCGCACACATAGCTTTTCCCAGCGGTGGACGAATATGCGATGCGGCGGCTGGTAATTTTTGCAGGGATCGCAGAGGTATTTTCCCCTGAAAGCAAAAGAAGCGGCCAAGGGAAAGATGCTTGACCAATCGGCCATATCCAGCAATAATGACTGATATAGACAACAAAACACGAATTCAGAATAAACCGGTCCACCTTAAAGTTTGTCATTGACCGATGCTGACGGATGTGTTGTAATCGGCGCATCAAATGATGAACGGCATAGGAGTTGCCTGTGGCGCAGCGGAGGCATTGATCTGCCGGCAAGAAACGGGTCTGGCGGCCATCATATGCACCATGCAGGTGGAGGACGTGGCGGTGATCGATCTGGAGGGCAATCACATTGCCGGGTGCCTGAACGCCTTCACACGGGACATGATCTCCGGTCGTGGCTTCATCGGCATCGCCGCCCAGAGCCTTGGCACGGGCCGCCCCGTCTTGCCCCCGCAGCTGGCTGCCATGCTGCCCTGCGTCATCACCAAATCGTGGGGCTGATGCTGGCCGGTATGCGGAAAAAACACGCCAAATACACACCTCTCCGGTTCCACGGATGCGGCCCCTCGCTCCTGAAGCAAAAAGGACCCCGCAGGCACTGCCTGCGGGGTTTCGTTCTGTTGTGATTTTACGCACCTGCGTGGCGCAGGGCCAGATCGCAGACGGCGGCAGCGGATGCGGTAGGGAAGTCCGCCCGACGGGCTACCATGCTCCGGGGGTCGATGGCCCCGGAGAGGATGCCCCGCAGCATGGGCTGGAGCTCCTCGTCGCTGCTGACCGCCAGCGCACAGCCGTGGCGGGTCATGAAGTCGATGTTGTGGCTCTCGCAGCCGGGGACGGCGTTGAGGTACAGCAGCGGCGTTCCGGCGGCCACGGCTTCGGCGGTGGTGAGGCCCCCGGCCTTGGTCAGCAGCAGGTCCGAGGCGTACATATACCGGAACATCTCGTGGGTATAGCCCAGTACCCGCACCCGATCCACGGGGCGGAAGAAATCGCTCTGCATCTGCTGATACATCCGGTGGTTGCTGCCGCAGATGGTGACCAGCAGATCCTCCGGCCCCATGAGCTCCGCTACCTTCTGAGCGGTGGTACGCAGGGGTCCGGCGCCCATGCTGCCGCAGGCCAGCGTGAGGATGTGGCCATCCACCGGAAGATCCAGCGCACGGCGGGCCTCCTCCCGGCTCTCCGGATGCAGGAACTGCTGCCCAACGGGGATGCCGGTGGGAAAGAGCCGCTCCTGCGGCAGTCCGGCGGTCACGAACTCCGGGATCAGGTCCCGGTGGGGGATGCACAGTCCGTCCACCTGCAGATCCCCCACACCGGGAGAGCAGGTGAAGTCCGTGGCCACGAAGTAGGTGGGGATGCGGACGCCATAGCTGCATCGCAGCTCCGTCATCATCATGGCGGGGAACAGGTGGACGCAGATCACAGCGTCCGGTGCCTGATCGATCAGCTCCTCATACAGAGGGCCGATGCCCCGGATACTTTGCTCATAGAACAGGCTGGAGGGGTGCTTCTCCTCCCGGCGATAGCATGCGCCGTAAATTTTGGGGGCATAACGATAGGCAAAGTCGTGGCCGTGGCTGATGAGATCGGCTGTGGACTTGGGCAGGAATTGCAGGGCGTCATAGGTGCGGCTCTCCACACTGCGGGCCTCCAGCTCCTGAGCCAGCGCCGCAGCGGCAGAGTTGTGTCCTCCCCCCGTGGAACAGGAGAACAGAAGCACTTTCATACAGGTTTCCTCCTTGTTTTCTCCGCAAGCTTTTGCAGTCTCGGCCGGTTATAGCGCTGGATGACGATGAAGCTCACGTTCCCCAGCGCATTATACACCAGCCACAGCAGCGCCGCCCAGCCGCTGCGCCACAGGAAAAAAATTCCAGCCGACAGCAGCGTCAGCGCCCAGTGGACACACTCGGCCACGCAGGTCTCCTGCACCAGTACCGCCGGGTCGCTGCCCAAATCCTTTCGGACCATGTCCGGCATCAGGCGGCTCATATCCGGCAGATGATCCTTCCACTTCCGGATACCCAACTTCAGGTAGATGCGCCCACCCTTTTCCCAAGGGGCGGAACGCCATGGGGCCTTTTCGGCGCAGAACCATTTGCGGGGCAGGGCCTGCCCCAGCGGATGGGCCGCCACCCCCAGCGCCGCCAGATACAGCGCACAACGCCAGAAACCGTGCATTTCTCCATCCGCCCCTTTCTTGCGATCGCCGCCCTCCTGCGGCGTGTCAAACTGCTGTTATTTTAACAGACATAGTGATGAAAATCAAGCTGACCAGCCAATAGCGTCCTGTATATTTACAGAATAGACACAATTGAAGCTGCCTGAGAAACAAAGGAAAATAAGAGGAATACTCCGTCGGTTGACAAGCAGAGTGGGATGTGGGAAAATAAACGGGATCAACGAAGGAGAAGAGTAGACATGAAGAAACGGATCCTATGGCTGCTTCTGTGTATGCTGCTGTGTACGACGATGGCGGCCTGCGCCCGGAGGGAAGCGCCCCAGCTGCCGACGGCGGAGGTGCAGACCCAGCCGGAGACCGAGCCTTCGCAGGCCCCGGAGGAGCCGGATCAGGCAGTCTCGGCCCACGGCTCTGCCGCTTACATCCATGGCCGGACGCTGGTGGTATCCATTTTTGCCGACGATGCCGCTACCCATTGGGACGAGACAACGGACGCTGCCGATATAGACCAGACGCAGGAGCACCTCCGCATCGCCACGGAATGGCTGACGGATGCCGTAAAACCATACGGCGTCAAGGCCGAATTTTTCTACGATTGGAAGGAGAACCCCGATCTGCAGTACAGCGCCAAATTCACCGAGACGCTGGTGCGTGCAGACGGCTCCATGTACGATGTGCAGGCCGGTTATATTCAGGAGAACATCCCCACCGAGGAGCTGAAGCGTGCGTATGACGCAGACAATGTGGTGTACTTTTTCTTTTTCAACACGCCCTATGAGGGAACGCCCAGTCCCTGGTCGCTGGGACGGCTGAACAGTCAGGCCTGCGACACGGAGCTGGTCAATCTGTTTCTCCGGGCGGCAGGCCCTGTGGATGAGCCGCCATCTGCCTACGCACATGAGCTGCTCCACGCCTTCGGGGTCCCGGATCTGTACTATACCGGGGGGCTGATCCCACAGGCTTACGTGGACTACTGCAAGGAGACGGGGTCACAGGACATCATGTACACCATCAACGGCGATATGGATTGCATCACCGGCCAGCTGACGGAGCTGGATGCCTATTATCTGGGGCTGACCGCCCGCCCGGCTGAGGCCGACCGGTGGCAGCTGGGCCTCAGCGAGTACGAGGGGGAATGATGCTGCCAGCAATCCCATCGATGGCAGCGAATCAACAAAGAAGCGGAAGGCGAGAGCCTTCCGCTTCTTTCGTTATGACTTGTAGTGGTGGGCGTCCTGCAGCACCATGTCCTTGACCTTCATGAGCCGGGTGGTGTTGCCCCGCTCATTCTCCTCCAGCTTCATGGTGATGTAGCGGATGTTCCGCTGATTTTCCGGGATCACCACATATTCCAGTGCGTTGACCCGGCGGCGGGTGCGCTCGATGTCCTGCGCCAGCAGCTGAACGGTCTTTTCCGCCTGCGCCAGCTCCAGCAGATCGCTGTACACCCGGTTCAGGGCCTGCAGAGCATCGTCCAGCTCGCCGCTGGTCTGGGCAAAGCCATAGCAGGCCAGATCCGGCTGCGTCTCCTGCTCCGCCCGATGGAACACCGGCACGGCGATGCTCATGATGTTGCGCTGGTCCACCGTCACCTCTGTGGAGAGCCGGGGGGCCATCAGCGCCTGCTCCAGCATCTCCGGGGACATGACGGCGCTGGCTACGGTAAAGGCGGCGTTGGCCTGCGCCAGGCCCTCCTCCACCCGTTTACGCAGCTGACGGGTGCGGCGCACCTCCTGCATGAACTGCTTCATGAGACCGTCCCGCTTGTCCTTGAGGAGCTTGTGGCCCCGGAGGGCCGTTTTCTGCTTGGCCTTCAGCCGGGTCAGCTCCATGCGGGTGGGATTGATGGTCTTTCCCGCCATAGCGATCAGTCCTCCTTGGGCAGATACTTATCCACCATGTCGCCCTTGATGCGCTTGAGCTCCTCACGGGGCAACAGGCGCAGCAGCTCCCAGCCCAGATCCAGCGTCTCGGTGATGGAACGGTCGGTGTCAAAGCCCTGCGAGACGTAGCGCTTTTCAAATTCGTCAGCGAACTTGGCGAACTTCAGATCCGTATCCGTCAGGGCGGACTCGCCCAGAATGGTCATCAGCTCACGGGCCTCCTTGCCGGAGGCGTAGGCGGAGAACAGCTGGTTCATGGTGGGGGCGTGATCCTCACGGGTCTTTCCCTCGCCCACGCCCTTGTCCTTCAGGCGGGACAGACTGGGCAGCACGTCGATGGGGGGCTGAATGTTTTTGCGGTACAGGTCACGGGACAGGATGATCTGTCCCTCGGTGATATAGCCCGTCAGGTCGGGGATGGGGTGGGTCTTGTCGTCCTCCGGCATGGTCAGGATGGGGATCATGGTCACGGAACCGGGGCAGCCCAGCTGGCGGCCCGCCCGCTCATACATGGTGGCAAGGTCCGTATACAGGTAGCCGGGGTAGCCACGGCGGCCGGGGACCTCCTTCCGGGCGGCGGATACCTCCCGCAGCGCCTCGGCGTAGTTGGTGATATCCGTCAGGATCACCAGCACGTGCATTCCCTTTTCAAAGGCCAGATACTCGGCAGCGGTGAGGGCCATACGGGGTGTGGCGATACGCTCCACGGCAGGGTCGTCGGCCAGATTGGTGAACAGCACCGTCCGGTCGATGGCGCCGGTGCGGCGGAACTCGGAGACGAAGTACTCCGACTCCTCAAAGGTGATGCCGATGGCGGCGAACACCACGGCGAAGTTGGAGCCTTCATCCCCCAGAACCTTGGCCTGACGGGCGATCTGCGCCGCCAGATTGGCGTGGGGCAGGCCGGAGCCGGAGAAGATGGGCAGCTTCTGTCCGCGGACCAGAGTGTTCAGTCCGTCGATGGTGGAGATCCCCGTCTGAATGAACTCGTTTGGGTAGTTCCGGGCGGCTGGGTTCATGGCCAGACCGTTGATGTCCCGGTATTCGTCCGCCAGGATGGCGGGGCCGCCATCGATGGGCTGGCCCATGCCGTTGAACACCCGGCCCAGCATATCCTCTGAAACGCCCAGCTGAAGGGGATGCCCCAGGAAGCGGATCTTGGACTCAGCCAGATTGATACCGGCGGAATTTTCAAATAGCTGGACCACGGCGGAGTCGCCGTTGACCTCCAGCACCTGGCAGCGCCGGACGGTGCCGTCTGTCAGTTCGATCTCGCCCAGCTCGTCATAGGTGACGCCCTGAACGTGATCCACCACCATCAGCGGGCCGGAGATCTCCTGGATCGTCTTATATTCCCGGATCACAGTGCTTCCTCTCCCTTCTCCGCAATGGCGTTGATCTCCTCGTCCATCTCCACCATAATATTGGCATAGTTATCCATATACTGGTTCGCAGGGACCGATTTGGCCCGGCCGATCTTCTCCCGGGCGGGGATGGAGAACATCTGAGCCAGGTCTCCGCCCCGCTCCGCCGCCTCCCGGCAGTGCCCGTCATACTCCCGGATAAGGGCAAGCATCCGCGCCTGCCGGTCATACTCCGAGTAGGAGTCAATGTCCACAAAGGAGTTCTGCTGGAGGAAATCCTCCCGCAGCATCTTGGCGGTCTCCAGGGTGAGCTGGTCGGCGGCGGACAGGGAGTCCTTGCCCACCAGCTGCACAATCTCGTTGAGGCTGGCCTCCTCCTGAAGGATGGACATGGCCTTGTCGCGGTTCACCATGAACTGGGGCCCCAGGTGCTCGTCATACCAGGGCTTGAGGGAGTCCAGGTACAGGGAGTAGGAGTTGAGCCAGTTGATGGCCGGGAAGTGGCGGCGGTAGGCCAGAGAGGAATCCAGGGCCCAGAACACCTTCACAATGCGCATGGTGGCCTGAGAGACCGGCTCGGACAGGTCGCCGCCGGGAGGGGACACCGCGCCCACGGCGGTAAGGCTGCCCCGGCGGTCCTCGTCGGAGCCCAGGCAGGCCACGGAGCCGGCCCGCTCATAGAACTGGGCCAGGCGGGAGCTGAGGTAGGCGGGATAGCCCTCCTCGCCGGGCATCTCCTCCAGACGGCCGGACATCTCGCGCAGGGCCTCGGCCCAGCGGGAGGTGGAGTCGGCAATGACGGCCACGGCGTAGCCCATGTCGCGGAAATATTCGGCGATGGTGATGCCGGTATAGATGC
>ERZ834694.2797-NODE-2797-length-11241-cov-3.711961_pt1 | contig 11241 bp, 8 predicted proteins | sample MGYA00519691_ERZ834694 | MGnify/ENA primary metagenome ERZ834694 (study PRJEB31850, sample SAMEA3708758) | human gut metagenome | biome: human gut; feature: human-associated habitat; material: faeces | place: China | collected 2014 ... | reverse complement strand
GCCTGTGGAACTCGGCGTCTGGATCGACGGAGCGATGCCCAGTCGTGCCGAAACGGTAAAAGGTTACGTGCAGGCAATGCACCAGAGTTGGCTTCAGGATGTGGCGAGCCGACAATCGACACCCGCCAGCCAAAGCGGGCTGATGAACATTGAGACGCGTTATCGCTATAACCCGGACGTAAAAAGCCTGCCAGCGATTGTTCCGGCGGTGATCCCGCTTCTGCTGATGATGATCCCGTCAATGCTAAGCGCCCTTAGCGTGGTGCGGGAAAAAGAGCTTGGGTCGATTATCAACCTTTACGTGACCCCCACCACGCGTAGTGAATTTTTGCTTGGTAAACAGTTGCCATACATCGCGCTGGGGATGCTGAACTTTTTCCTGCTCTGCGGCCTGTCGGTGTTTGTGTTTGGCGTACCGCATAAAGGCAGTTTCCTGACGCTCACCCTGGCGGCGCTGCTGTATATCATCATTGCCACCGGAATGGGGCTGATCTCCACCTTTATGAAAAGCCAGATTGCCGCCATTTTCGGAACGGCGATTATCACGTTGATCCCAGCGACACAGTTTTCCGGGATGATCGATCCGGTAGCTTCGCTGGAAGGGCCTGGACGTTGGATCGGCGAGGTTTACCCGACCAGTCATTTTCTGATTATCGCCCGCGGGACGTTCTCGAAAGCGCTGGATCTGACTGATTTGTGGCAACTTTTTATCCCGTTGCTGATAGCCATCCCGCTGGTGATGGGCTTAAGTATCCTGCTGCTGAAAAAACAGGAGGGATGATGCGCCATTTACGCAATATTTTTAATCTGGGTATCAAAGAGTTGCGCAGTCTGCTCGGTGATAAAGCGATGCTGACGCTGATTGTCTTCTCGTTTACGGTGTCGGTGTATTCGTCAGCGACCGTTACGCCAGGATCGTTGAACCTCGCGCCGATCGCCATTGCCGATATGGATCAATCGCAGTTATCGAACCGGATCGTTAACAGCTTCTATCGTCCGTGGTTTTTGCCACCGGAGATGATCACCGCCGATGAGATGGATGCCGGACTGGACGCCGGACGCTATACCTTCGCGATAAATATTCCGCCTAATTTTCAGCGTGATGTCCTCGCCGGACGCCAGCCGGATATTCAGGTGAACGTCGATGCCACGCGCATGAGCCAGGCATTTACCGGCAATGGGTATATCCAGAATATTATCAACGGTGAAGTGAACAGCTTTGTCGCGCGCTACCGTGATAACAGCGAACCGTTGGTATCGCTGGAAACCCGGATGCGCTTTAACCCGAACCTTGATCCCGCGTGGTTTGGCGGGGTGATGGCGATCATCAACAACATTACCATGCTGGCGATTGTATTGACCGGATCGGCGCTGATCCGCGAGCGTGAACACGGCACGGTGGAACATTTACTGGTGATGCCGATAACGCCGTTTGAGATCATGATGGCGAAGATCTGGTCGATGGGGCTGGTGGTGCTGGTGGTATCGGGATTATCGCTGGTGCTGATGGTGAAAGGTGTACTGGGCGTACCGATTGAAGGCTCGATCCCGCTGTTTATGCTGGGCGTGGCGCTCAGTCTGTTTGCCACCACGTCAATCGGCATTTTTATGGGGACGATAGCGCGTTCAATGCCGCAACTGGGGCTGCTGGTGATTCTGGTGCTGCTGCCGCTGCAAATGCTTTCCGGTGGATCCACGCCGCGCGAAAGTATGCCGCAGATGGTGCAGGACACTATGCTGACCATGCCGACGACACACTTTGTTAGCCTCGCGCAGGCCATCCTCTACCGGGGTGCCGGATTCGAAATCGTCTGGCCGCAGTTTCTGACGCTGATGGCAATTGGCGGCGCATTTTTCACCATTGCGCTGCTGCGATTCAGGAAGACGATTGGGACAATGGCGTAAATACAATTGCCCGATGCGTAAGCTTATAGGGACTACGCATCGGTGCAATTTATTGAATTTTAGTTGTTTTTAGGCCGGATAAGGCGTTTATGAACTGACCCCCAAAACCTGGACAGTTTCAGTTAACCGGCTTTTTGATACTCAGTCCTGTATTCAGGGCAAGATTACGAAAGCCCGCTCCCCGCAAGGACTGACGCCAGATAGTTTCTGTCCATGGCTGCTTTTCGCATCTTACGTCTTAACCCTGCCTTGAATACCTTATCATTCGTCAAAATATTAATAGCAATGTGCCGTATCCCTGAAAATAATTCTGCTGCATTTCCTCTTCTTATTTTGCAGTCGTCTTCATTCATTACCACGTCCAGACGCCAGTGCAGCTTATTCTCCACGTGCCAGTGGTTTCGGATTGCTGTGGCGAACTTCTCTGCGGTTAAATCAGCAGAACTGATATAATATCTGACCGTCATTTCTGGCTCTTTCTTTTGTTCTGCTATTATGGACCGAAAGGAGACTGCCACGCATAATTTCTTCAGCCCTTTCCATTCAAACGTGAAATCAATAAGTTCATCAGGGACATCGCAAACAATATGAAGACGGATTTCTTCTCTGCCGTGACTCTTTTCACTCATTGCGTAACTGTCATGCTCTGGATTATTTAATTCTTTCAGCGGAAATTTTTCCTCAAAGGCTTTATTTAGCCGCCCCTGGTTTCCTTTTACCGCGAATAAATAATCACCTCCCTGTTTTTGTATCTTCTCTGCAATATCTTTCTGGCAACCCATCGCATCAGTTGTGATGATTTTTCCTTTAATATCCAGCATGTTAAGAAGTTCTGGGATAGCTGTAATCTCATTAGATTTCTCATCCGTCTTGATCTGTCCGATGACCAGACTGTGCATTGTTGAGAACGCACTAATGACATGAATCGCTCCCCTGCGACGACTCTTGTCATAAGAGTGCCGGAGCGTTTTTCCATCAATTGCAATGACGTCTTTATCATCTGAAGAATGGCAGTCACGCATCCAGTTAATAAAGCACTCGTGAAATTTTGCAGGACTGATACAGGATACAACTCTGGCAATGGTATCGTGAACAGGAATACCATTTTCAAAATCACCATATTGCTTCAAAAAATCGAGATGTGTTTCCCCAAAATCCTCTATATCTTCCCAACCTTCTGCACCAGAAATAACGGCACAAATAGTCAACAGTAGAATATCCGATAATTTATGTTCCACTTTCCAGGCTTGTCTGTAATCGGGGATAATAGAAATATGTTCCATCAATTTTTTAAGTTCCATTTTGTTCTCCTTAATTATGTAAGGAGTATTTGATCATGTATAAGCAATAAAAAACAGCTTCAGGTAATAAGGAATATCTCAATTTTTAAACATAAAATGCGAATTATTTAGTGCAAAAAGTGAACTTTTGATGATCTTTCCCTGGCCGTTGACTCGATTGCCGTAGCTCGAACGCAAGCACTCTTATCATTCAATGCCATATTGTTCAAAATATTAAAAACATTATCTTCGCATTTTTTGCAAATTTATATTTGCCCGAGTATAAATGCTCCGATATCTCTACGGATATAATTTTTGTCAGTGCAGAATTCAATTGCCAATCTAACAGCGTCTTGCCCCCCTCTTAACTGTAATACTCTGGCAGATGAAATCCTTTTCAAGGAATTGCGATCATCAAGTAAGCGAAATAATTCATCATCATTTAGTTTCTTACATTTATTATATAAACCATACTCTTTACTTGCCTTTCTTTTCTGGTATGTATTTGACATTGCAGGAACCTCCATAAAGGCTATCTTTTTCTATCGTTTGACTGTCTGGAGTCCTCCACCTACTCTGCCATCAGCGCACACGATGTTTGATTATCCTTACATACTTATTTTCCGTGGCCAAAATTCAGAATTCTCCCATCATTTTTGCCTATTTCTATAATAAAAACCCCACCAGCAATTTGGTCTGAGTGAATGGTACCTTCAACAACCCAACTTGTTGTTAACTCAGTGATTTCGTATGGTTTTTCTTCTTCTGCGGCATCCTGTCCATAACGATTCTTAACATATATCTCAGCTAATTCCAATGCTATAGCTTTATTTTTAACCAAATTTCTAACGGTATATTTACCTTCACTTTCATACTTGCGCATTATTTTAATATTATTATTACACTGCGCCCATGTGTTGTATGTAAAAACAAACAAAGATACAATGACACAGTTCCTAAACAATATTTTTTTACATATTACCATGAACTCTGCAGACATTAGGTAATCCTTTTCTGTTTGTTATTTCCTTCCCGTGGTTATCTATTGCTTTAAAATTACCACTGGGCGTACCTAAATAAAATGACTTGATATTGTTATCTTTACTTTTAACTATTTTCTCATCTTTACCTGAAAATATTTCGTCCCAATATTCTCCATGACTATCTGCACCATGAGTATGATAAGCTGATACTTTCTCAGTACCATTAGGGCAAGGGCTATTGAATGGATATGATCCTTTTCTTTCTCCTCGGTTAGGTGCTGTTGAGAAATATCTGCCACTATTATCCTTACATATTAAACCAGCGAACTCTTTATCTTCGCAAATAGATTGGCTATTTATTTTATTTAAGGCGTCATATGCGGTGCTATCTATAGAATCAAATTTATCTGGACCTATCATAGCGGATAGTGTGCCGCAAAGACCATTAGTACATGCCCCCGATTTTGCATCCTCCCACATAGATAAACCCAGGGGGTCGATGTCTGATATCGGATTCAATTGATATCCATACAGGTTCCATCCCCCCTTCAGTCCAATCGGATCCTGAGTGATATATCGCCCCTGCAGCGGGTCATAATAGCGGTGGCGGTTGTAATACAGGCCGGACTCCTCATCATACTGCTGCCCCGGCAGGCGGATAAGCTGCTGCAGCTGATGCGGGTTCTCTTCATTCAGCAGGTTGCCCCACTCATCGTATTCTGCGCACCATTCTGTTGCCCCTTCCTTACTGATAAGGGCCAGCGGCAGGCCGCGATGGTCGCAGTGGTACAGGTGGATTTTTCGCGCCGGCGTGTACACCGGGTCCATCTGGTTTTGCATCTGCTCCACGGTCAGGCCGCACGATGCCAGCCAGCGGCGGCTTTCCTCACTCACCCGGTCAGCCAGGATTTCACTTTCCAGCCGGTCGAGCATCTGCACCAGCACCGGCGGGAACACCACACTGCCACCGTCTTCGCCGCCGGACTGCTGAAGGGTATCCGCCAGGCTGCGGCGCTGCGTTTTCGCCAGCTCACCGGTGGCGGTTTCAACTCTGATGAGTGGCGTGAAGCTCCCCGGCTGATAAATCGTCTGGATGCGGGTTCTGTCGTTCTGTATCGTGGTCAGCCGGTCGCCGTCCCAGCCGTACCAGGTCACTTGCGGTTTCCGTGACAGCGACATCCAGCCCGTCAGGTCCCGTTCACGTCGCCATACCCGTTTTGCCACCCTGCGGCCCAGCGGGTCGTAAAGATAGCGACTTTCGACCAGCGGCTCTGCATATTGTGTCCGCGTGTAGTGCACCAGCCGGTGCTGACTGTCGTAATGGTACCGGTGAGTCCGCTCATCATCCGTGCGGATAACCCCTTCCGGGATGAGGTCGGTTTTCTCTGTCAGCCTGCCGTGACGGTCATACCGGTAAAGATAGTGCGCGTCACGGGCGATACGGTTATCCGGCCACATGCTGAGGGTGCTGTCCGGGTGCAGCTCCGGGTCGGGCAGGCGGTTACCTGCCGGGTCTGTGGCATACGGGATATCAATGCCCAGGTTACATATAATAATAAGAGCAATTAACTTAATTTATTTGTTTATAATGCGCTTACTTAATACAAACCATTGAATATACCCTCCTGACAGAAAATAAAGCCATATTATTATCGCCATAATATACTTACTATCAATCCTTACGCCAATAATGTCTGATACAGTCCCTATAAATATTAGAGCAATAAAGAATACTATGCCTGTTGGAAAACATATTACCATCATTCCATAAGACATGAGACTAATTAACTCGCTCACATCACGAGTGGAGTCTAATAGTGAAAGTCTATGCATGGAAAAGAATAGTATTAAAAGCGATAAAGCCAGCCATATAGCTCTGAATAAAAAAATAATATATTTCATTACATCACTCCGGTGAATACAAATCTAATAAAACGTCCAATGTTATTTCCGGAGCACTTCATCTTACATGTTTCTAAAGAATCATTAGACCAGTCTTGGCAGTTTTTAAATAGCCCTAAATTTATAGGTGTGAATATATCAGGCAATACAGAATAACGCGGCCTTACCTCTTTAAACTTCCCTTTTAAACAGTTCTCCACACAACTATTATCGGTTTCAACGAGGTCACAACGGCCAGCAGCTTCTTTTGTATCATTACTTGCTTTACCTGGCCCCCATAGACCATCTCCTTTTGATTCTCCCCGTTGGTCTTGGCCACCACAAGTATAGTCCCCTTTACCATCTGGGACACAAAGATATTGATGATAGAACGGATTCCCCCATATATCTGGACCGCTTCTTTCACCAGTTCCGCCCATTGAATGCAGTGGCTTAATGCATTTTAGTGTTTCTAATCCTAATGGATCTATATTTGAGATCGGATTCAACGGATACTGATAAAAATTCCATCCCCCTTTCAGCCCAATCGGATCCTGAGTGATATATCGCCCCTGCAGCGGGTCATAATAGCGGTGGCGGTTGTAATACAGGCCGGACTCCTCATCATACTGCTGCCCCGGCAGGCGGATAAGCTGCTGCAGCTGATGCGGGTTCTCTTCATTCAGCAGGTTGCCCCACTCATCGTATTCTGCGCACCATTCTGTTGCCCCTTCCTTACTGATAAGGGCCAGCGGCAGGCCGCGATGGTCGCAGTGGTACAGGTGGATTTTTCGCGCCGGCGTGTACACCGGGTCCATCTGGTTTTGCATCTGCTCCACGGTCAGGCCGCACGATGCCAGCCAGCGGCGGCTTTCCTCACTCACCCGGTCAGCCAGGATTTCACTTTCCAGCCGGTCGAGCATCTGCACCAGCACCGGCGGGAACACCACACTGCCACCGTCTTCGCCGCCGGACTGCTGAAGGGTATCCGCCAGGCTGCGGCGCTGCGTTTTCGCCAGCTCACCGGTGGCGGTTTCAACTCTGATGAGTGGCGTGAAGCTCCCCGGCTGATAAATCGTCTGGATGCGGGTTCTGTCGTTCTGTATCGTGGTCAGCCGGTCGCCGTCCCAGCCGTACCAGGTCACTTGCGGTTTCCGTGACAGCGACATCCAGCCCGTCAGGTCCCGTTCACGTCGCCATACCCGTTTTGCCACCCTGCGGCCCAGCGGGTCGTAAAGATAGCGACTTTCGACCAGCGGCTCTGCATATTGTGTCCGCGTGTAGTGCACCAGCCGGTGCTGACTGTCGTAATGGTACCGGTGAGTCCGCTCATCATCCGTGCGGATAACCCCTTCCGGGATGAGGTCGGTTTTCTCTGTCAGCCTGCCGTGACGGTCATACCGGTAAAGATAGTGCGCGTCACGGGCGATACGGTTATCCGGCCACATGCTGAGGGTGCTGTCCGGGTGCAGCTCCGGGTCGGGCAGGCGGTTACCTGCCGGGTCTGTGGCATACGGGATGCGGATATCCAGATTCGCTGCGGTGGTGTGAACGCCGGTCAGCCTGCCGGTGGTGCTGTAGCTGTAACTCCGGGTCTGGCGCGGGCTGCTGATGCGGATGAGTTCGCCGTTGTCGTTCCAGGTGTAATCGCGGTCAGACAGCAGGCTGTTCAGGTGCTGGCTCTGTAACTGCCCGGCAGGGGTATAAGCGGTGGTGAGTTCATAACGGCCGAAGCTGCGCAGCGTTTCCCGGTGCAGGCGGTCGCGGGTGTACTCCACCAGCGGTGTGTCGCCGAGTTTCATGCCTGCCAGGTAACCGCTGCCGTAGGTCAGCCATTCCACGGCGGGCAGGCTGTCCGGTATACAGCGGTTCGCCAGCCCCTGCGCGTTGTACGCATGTCTGGTCTCATGCTGCCAGAGCAGTGCTTCCGTCTGCGGGTGATGCACCGTCTGACGCTCACCGGTCAGCCGGCCTTTCTCATCATACCTGTAATGCACCGCCACCCGGTGCCCTTCGCTGATATGGCTGATGTCTGTCAGCCAGCCACGTTCGTCATACTGCCACCGCTCTGCGGTTTCACCCTTCACGGTGCGGTGCGTGAGGCGGTCTGCTTCGTCATAGTGCCAGTGGGTGACCAGACCCTCATCCTCGCTGCGGATAAGTTTGCCGGTCAGGTCGTGGTGATAACGCTGTGTGCGGCCGTCAAAGCCGGTTTCCTGTATCAGCCGGTCAAGTACATCGTAACGGAAGGTGGTGTGGCTGCCGTTTTCACTGGTCAGGCGGATGACCCGTCCGGCAGCATCGTATTCCATACTGCGCGTCAGCCCGCCCTGCGTGGTACGGACGGCCTTTCCCCACGCATCGTACTGTGTCCCGTTTCTGCTGCCGTCCGGGGCAATGACGGCGGTCAGGTCACCGGCGATGTTGTATTCATACCGCGTTTCATGGCCCTGCGTGTCTTTCACGGCAATTAACTGTCCACGGCTGTCGTATGCGCGGTACTGACTCAGCCCTTCCTCGCGGTGCACCGCCGTCATCTGCCCGAAGCGGTCATGGTCATAACGGGTTACATAACCGGAACAGTCGGTGAAGCTCAGCAACTGACCGTAACGGCTCCACGTCATGGTTTTCCGGCTGCCGGTGGCATCTTCCGTTGCGCAGGGTAAGTCACTGTGTGGATTATCATAACGGTAGCGGGTGATATCGCCGTCAGGGGCAGTTTCCTGAATCAGACGGCCCAATTCATCATATTCCCGGCGCAATTCCAGCCCGTCAGGCCCGGTGGCTGACGTTAACTGGTTGTGGTGGTTATAGTAAAACGCCGATGCCCTGCCATCCGGCGTGGTTATGCGCGTGATGAGGCCCGTCACCACATCCGGGCTGTACTCTGTTGTCCTGCCTGCGGCATCCGTCTGTGCCCTGAGCCTGCCCACGGCGTCAAACTGACTCTGCGTGACGCTGCCGTCCGCGTGTTCCTTTTTCACCACCCGCTTCAGCCCGGCTTCGCCCTGCGTGTGCAGCACTTCACGGCGGTCCAGGCTGTCGGTGATGGTGATGCGGTCTTTCTCATACTGATACGTGTAGCTTAAGCCTGCCGGGTTTAGCTGTTCTGTCACCCGCCCGTCGCTGTCGTAACGGTAACGGATTTCCGGCCGGCCCGTGTGACGGTGCGCCACCATCCGGCCCCGGTATTTATCATCGTAATTAAAGCTGCGCACCTGTTTGCCACTACGGTCATACACCACCGCCAGTTCGCCGCGTGGCGTCCAGCCATAGCGCACCAGCGGCGCGGCAGGTAAATTCTCCGGGTATTCCGGGTCGTGCGTCAGCCACACGGCAGACAGACGGATGCCGTTGTCCCGGCCATATTCGGTGTAACCCGGCAGGGTATCAGGAAAAGCGGACGGTTCCGTCCCGCCGGAAATGGCCTGCTGCCGGGCTTCTTCTGCCCGCTGCGCCTGCGTGGTCAGTACCAGCCGGAAGTGACGCCCGGCACCATCCGTCACGCCGGTGATTTCGCCGCTGAATTCACCGGCGGCTTCGCGGTGGAACGTCTGTGTGCGCCCGAAGCGGTCCACCAGCCCGGTCAGTACCCGGTACGGCGGCAGCGGCGCAGGCAGCACCTCATCCGCTTCCGGCACCCGCTCACACCAGCCGAGCAGCCACCACGGCCCCTGCGGACTGTTTGTCGCCAGATAACGATGCGGACTTAAGCGGAGTTCTTCCGGCAGCGCCTGCCAGAGTGCGGCCAGCCGGTGACCTTCATCCAGTTTCGCCACGCCGCCGCGCACCATCCACAGTGACTCGCTGCGGCTGTAACCGTCCTCACCGGGAAACAGGTGCTCAAAATACAGGCTTCTGCCGCCGTTATCACTGAGTATCAGTGTGTTATCGCGCAGCTGTAAGCGGATATCCGCAGGCATTTTCCAGCCGGGGCCGAGGCTCCCCACCGGCGCGGGCGTTTTTGTCCGGTAACTGCTGTAGGTGCGGGAGAGGATGAACGGCAGCGGGCCGGGCAGGGCGATGTCGGTTTCACCGGGAAGGACCTTTGCACCGAGCAGGGGATTGACCGGATGGCCGGACGTCACTCCGCCGGGGCACACCGAACAGGCCACGCCGGTGGGGGCACCAATGCGCACCCCGGCTGAACCCTGAACAATGCTACCGCCATACTGCGTCATGTCGCCCTGACGCGCTGCCGGTTTTCCGCTCATTTCTCATCCTTGTTTTATCGGGTTATTTGTCTGCTGACAGGCGAAACCCTACAGATTTATAAGAAAGCCTGAAGTGAGATATCCATCAGAGTGAAATAATTAGGAAAATATTTATATCACCATGATAAATATGTGATTTATTTGGAAGTAACAAACCATCAACATTTTCTGCCCTTTTTCCCATCACCAGGCCATACTGATATTTTTCCTCGCACAAAGGACTCGGCATGAAACTCGTCGGTAGCTACACCAGCCCGTTTGTACGCAAACTTTCTATTCTGTTGTTAGAAAAGGGCATAACTTTCGAATTTATTAATGAACTGCCCTATAACGCGGACAACGGCGTGGCGCAATTTAACCCGTTAGGAAAAGTGCCGGTGCTGGTGACCGAAGAGGGCGAATGTTGGTTTGATTCGCCGATCATCGCTGAATATATTGAATTAATGAATGTCGCTCCGGCGATGTTGCCGCGCGATCCGCTGGAGTCGTTGCGGGTGCGCAAAATTGAGGCACTGGCGGATGGCATTATGGATGCCGGGCTGGTATCGGTGCGTGAACAGGCGCGTCCAGCGGCGCAGCAGTCTGAAGATGAATTGTTACGCCAGCGGGAGAAAATCAACCGCAGTCTGGATGTGCTGGAAGGATATCTGGTCGATGGCACACTCAAAACCGATACGGTCAATCTGGCGACTATCGCCATTGCCTGTGCCGTCGGATATCTCAATTTCCGCCGCGTTGCGCCAGGTTGGTGTGTCGACCGCCCACACTTAGTCAAACTGGTCGAAAACCTGTTTAGCCGCGAAAGTTTTGCTCGCACCGAACCGCCAAAGGCTTGATGCGCGATATGTCCTCCTGACCCATCTCACGTTACAATCCGTGGTTATGTTAAACGCCCTTCTCCGTGTGAGAGGGCCTTGATCAGCCAGGTTTCCTATGACAACCGAAACGCGTTCCCTCTATAGTCAACTTCCGGCTATT
>ERZ834694.2775-NODE-2775-length-11346-cov-5.673102_pt1 | contig 11346 bp, 10 predicted proteins | sample MGYA00519691_ERZ834694 | MGnify/ENA primary metagenome ERZ834694 (study PRJEB31850, sample SAMEA3708758) | human gut metagenome | biome: human gut; feature: human-associated habitat; material: faeces | place: China | collected 2014 ... | reverse complement strand
GTTTCGTTGAAGAACACGCCAACTGCGGCAATGCTGCGGCTTTTGGCTTTTACCAGCTGTTCTGCCGTTTCCGGCGAAATCGTCCGGCGAAATCCTGATGACAAGATCATGCCCAGATATTCCGGCTGGAGCTCGTTGCAGAACGCCATATCTTCCAGCCGCCGGATTCCGCAAAACTTGATTTTCATACGCCCTCCCGCAGCTGGTGCAGCGTTCCGGCAATATCATCGCTACGCATCAGCGTTTCTCCGATCAGCACCGCATCTGCTCCCAGCTGCCGCACCATTTGCATATCGGCATTGTTCCGGATACCGCTTTCCGATACAAACACTGCCTGCTCCGGTGCAAAGGGTTTCAGCTTTGCCACGGTGTCCAGACTGACCTCAAAGGTTTTCAGATTCCGGTTGTTCACACCCAGAATCTGCGGTTCCAGAAATGCGATCTGTTCCAGTTCCTCCTGATTGTGCACCTCTACGAGAACTTCCAGCCCCAGCGAATACGCCAGCCGGTACAGTTCCGCCAGCGTTTCCGGCGGCAGCACGGCGGCGATCAAAAGCACTGCATCTGCCCCAATGGCAGCCGCCTCGTAAACCTGATATGCATCAAAGAGAAAATCCTTCCGCAGGACCGGCAGAGAAACCACCTGCCGGATCGCCGTCAGATATGCGGACGAGCCTTGAAAGTAATGCTCCTCCGTCAGGCAGGAAATGGCATTCGCTCCGGCGGCTTCATACGCCTTTGCAATTTCCACCGGCTGAAAATCTGCCCGAATCAGTCCCTTGGACGGGGACGCTTTTTTCACTTCACAAATGCAGGACAGCGTATCCTGCCGCAGTGCCGCTTTCAGGGAAACCGGCTTTCGCTCCGCCAGTGCCTTTTCCGCACGCTTCTGCATTTCTTCCAGTCCGCAGGCAGCCTTTTCCCGTTCCAGCTGCCGGGCACGATACTTCATGATCTCATCTAAAATCATTTCCGCACCTCACACATTCCGATTGGTGAATTCCACCAGCTGCTGTAACTTTGCCAACGCCCTGCCGCTGTCGATCTGCCGGGCAGCCAGCTGAATGCCGTCTGCAATGGTGGCTGCCTTGCCGGACACATACAGGGCACAGCCGGCGTTCATGAGAACGATATTCCGCTTTGCCCCCTGAATGGAGCCGTCCAGAATGCCCCGTGCGATCTTGGCGTTTTCATCTGCCACGCCGCCGACAATTTCCGACTTGTCTGCCCGCGGGAAGCCGAAGTCCTCCGGAGCGATCTCGTACTCTGTGATTTTGCCGTCCCGTACCTCTGCCACGGAGGTCTTGTCGGAAATGGACACCTCGTCCAGCCGGTCGTTGCCGTAGACGATCATCGCATTCTTGATGCCCAGCCCCATGAGTACCCGTGCCATTACCGGCAGCAGTGCCTTTTCGTATACGCCCAGAAGGATATAATCGGTCGATGCCGGATTGGTCAGAGGTCCCAGCACATTGAATATGGTACGGATCCCCAGTTCCTTTCGTGCCGGAGCCACGTACTTCATAGCACCGTGATAGCTCTGTGCAAACAGGAACGAGATACCAATCTCCTGAATGGAAGCCTTTGCCTGCTCCGGTGTGGTCTGAATCTTCACGCCCAGACTTTCCAGCACATCTGCCGCACCGCTTTTACTGGAAACACTCCGGTTGCCGTGCTTTGCCACCGGCATGCCTGCCGCAGAGATAACAAAGGAAGATGTAGTGGAGATGTTGAACGAGTTCGCCAGATCGCCGCCGGTTCCCACAATCTCAATGGAGTTCTCGCAGCCGGTGACATGCTTGGCCTTCTGCCGCATGCCCTTGGCAAAACCGGTGATCTCTGCAATGGTTTCGCCTTTCATGCGGAGAGCCACCAGCAGACCGGCGATCTGTGCATTGGTCGCACTGCCGCTCATGATGATGTCCATTGCGTCCTGTGCTTCTGCTTCTGTCAGATCCTTGCCGTCGGTCACCTGTGCGATATACTTTTTCAGTTCCGTCTTAGGCCGTTCTTCCACAATGGGCGGCAGCGGCACAGATACGTCCGGAATCAGATTCAGGAAGTTTGCCAGCATACGCTTACCATCGCCGGTCAGCAGGGATTCGGGGTGAAACTGTACGCCATAGGTCTGGGTTTCCCGATGTTCCAGTGCCATGATCTGTCCGTTCTCGTCCCGTGCAGTCACTTTCAGGCATGCCGGAAAATCCGATTCCTGTGCGATCAGAGAATGGTATCTGCCGCAGGAAACCGTCTTGGGCAGTCCTGCAAAAATGGGGCAGGTCATATCCAGTACCATCTGGCTTGCCTTGCCATGCATCAGGTGGGAAGCACGGACAATTGTTCCGCCGAAAGCTTCACAAATGGACTGATGTCCCAGACACACGCCCAGCATCGGAATCTTGCCGTTGAAGTGGCGGATCGCCTCCATGGTGATGCCGGCATCTTTCGGGTATCCCGGTCCCGGAGAGAGGATCAGTGCCTGCGGGTGCAGAGCTTCGATCTGCTCAATGGTGATCTCGTCGTTGCGGACTACCTGAATGTCACGGTACAGCTCACCGATATACTGATACAGATTATAGGTGAACGAATCATAGTTATCAATCAGTAAGATCATTGTTCTGCCTCCTTAATGGCATTGATGACTGCCAACGCCTTGTTGACGGTTTCGTAATACTCATTTTCCGGCACGGAATCTGCCACAATACCGGCACCCGCCTGTACATATGCCTTTTCGTTGGCAAACAGCACGGTGCGAATTGCAATACAGGTATTGATGTTTCCGTCAAATCCCAGATACCCTACGGTGCCGCCGTAAAGTCCACGCTTTTTGTTCTCGAACTGGTCGATCAGTTCCATAGCACGTACTTTCGGAGCACCGGACAGCGTTCCTGCCGGCAGGATCGCCATGAGTGCGTCCAGTGCGGTCTGGTCTTTGCGAAGCTTGCCCTCCACATCAGAAACCAGATGCATGACTTTCGATGCACGTTCCGTCACCATATATCTTGTCACTTTTACGCTGCCGAATTCGGAAACCTTACCCACATCATTTCGTCCCAGATCCACCAGCATGGTGTGCTCTGCACGTTCCTTCGGGTCTGCGGCAAGTGCCTTTTCGTTGGCGATGTCTTCTTCCGGTGTCCGCCCTCTGGGCTTGGTGCCGGCAATGGGACGATTGTGAATTACACCGTTTGTCACCTTTGCCAGCATTTCCGGTGAAGCCCCTGCCACGTCATATTCCGGTGTGTGGAAATAGTACAGATACGGTGACGGATTCGTAGCACGGAGTTTCCGGTAAACGGAAAAGCTGTCCGGCGGATTGCTGATCTCGAACCGCTGGGAAAGCACGATCTGGAAAATATCGCCGTTCCGGATATACTCCTTTGCGTCCCGTACCATCTGGCTGTACTGTTCCTTGGTGAGGTTGGAGCGTACCACAGACTCTCCGTGATGCTGCCGTACCTGCGGCTGCGGATTATAGTGGCGGACAATGTCTGCCAGTTCTTCAGCTCTCCACTGTGCTGCCGCGTACTGTGCTCCGAGATCACCGTCCGTGTGCAGGTTCAGAATGACAATGCCGTTGCTGGTGAGGTGGTCGTATGCCAGCAGTTCCTCATACAGGAACAGATGGCAGTCCGGCATGTGAATGTCATCTTCCGGCACATGAGTCAGTTTCTTTTCCATGTAGCGGACGGTGTCGTATCCGAAATAGCCGATCAGACCGCCGGTGAAATTGGGAGCACCCTCCAGCACCGGAGAGCGATATGCTGCCATGCGTTCTTTCAGAAAGGCAATAGGCTGTTCCACTTCTTTCGTTTCGATCTTGTCACCAGTGCGGATCTCTGCGGTATTACCGGTAATGCAGATCTCCTCTTTCGGGGAAACGCCAACAAACGAATACCGGTCCCACTGCACACCGTTGCTGACGCTTTCCAGAATAAACGAATTCCGGCTGTCTTTCGAAAGAGCCGCGTAGATGTTCAGCGGGGTCTGATTGTCGGCAGAAAACTCATAGAACACGGGAATGGTGTTATACTGTTTTGCCAGTGCCTTGACTTCCTCCAATGATGGTTTTAACATGACGCATTCACTCCTTTATGCAAATAAAAAAAGCCTGATGTCCCACACCTATGGGACGTCAGACTTGTTGTCTACGTGTTGCCACCCAAATTCAGAAACGATAAGCATTCGTTTCCCTCTTTTCAGATACGCCGTATTTACCGGATATATCTTCCTCCCGATAACGCAGGAGATGCGGCATCAGGTACTGGGGCATCTGCCCGTTCGCCTCGCTTCTCACAAACCCATTCACCAGACAGCGTATACATCGGGATTCCACCACCCCCGACTCTCTGTGCTACCGTTTTGCCGGCTACTTACTTTTGCTCATGGAATTTAACTGCCTTCAGTATACGCGAATCCACCGGATTTGTCAAGGCGTTTTGCAAAATTTTCGCCAATTTCATCATTCTGCACAGTTTCAACAGTTTACTTCAAATCAGAATCCACAAATCCGAAAGCGTTTCTGCATATCCATGCTGCTGACTCGCATATGCTTGGACAACGCCGCCAATGAATCTGATTTTGTCAGGAGGTCTTGTATGTTTCGATTTTCCAGTTTGTTTTCCGTGTTCTGTGCCGGCTGTTTCTGCACGCTGACTGTTCAGCAGGTGCCGGCGTGGAGTGAAGCCGCACTACCCCGTACACAGGCAATTGCCCCCGATGTGAGCACTGCCGTTCGTGATACGGTGCCGCTGTCTGCCCCGCCGGTTTCCACAGCCGCTGCTGTTCCGGTCTGCACGACAGAATCTGCTGCCGCTGTCCCGCCGCCGACGGCAACACCGCTTACAACAGCACCGCCGCTCGCAACCAGCGGCACATCTCTCGAAACCACAACGGAAACCACAGCGACAACTACTTCAACATGCACCACAGTTATCACCACAGAAACCACGGCGGTATCTACAGAAGCACCGCAGACACCGCCGGAAACAGATTCATTTTTTCAGGAATACGATACCGCATTCAAAGCCTACATGGACTACCGCACCATTACGGACACCAGTTCCGAACAGTACGCCATACAGCAGAATGCGTGGACAGACAGCCGCGGGCTGCGGCGAAGCTGTGATGACTATCTGGTTGCCATGGGGACAGGCTGGCTGACAGAGGGCTGCGGCGACCGGTTTCAGGTGACGTTGGAAAGCGGCTCTGTGTTTACCGTCCGCGTGGGCGACATCAAGGCAGACCAGCACACCGACAGCACCCACCGCTACCGCAGCTGTGCAGACGGTGCCAACGTGCTGGAGTTCATTGTGGAAACCGAATCGCTCTCCGATGCCGCCAGAACCGCCGGAACGGTTTCCGTCTATCCGGAATTGTCCGGCAACATTGCCGCGATCGAACCGATCAGTACCGCACAATAATCATGCCTGCATCAGCCGTTCGAACATCTGCTTGCGTTCCTGCTCCGGCAGGGTCAGATAGAACTGCCGCTTGATCTGTAGAAAAGACTGCAATTCTGTCAGAATGCTGTAAAGAATTGCACGGTTCTCAAAGCTTTCCCGCGTGTCCGGCAGTTCGTCCTGCCGGTATGCCGCGTACAGGGATTCCAGCTGTTCCAACAGGGCAGAACAGTCGTTTCCCTCATGGAAATGCATCGCAATATCTGCCAGAAATGCGGACAGCGGTTTCGCCTGTTCCGGCACCTGATTCAGCCGCAGCAGCTGACGGTAGATCACCTGCAACACGCGGCATTGTTCCCGCCGCATCTCCACATACCGCATAAAATAAATGTCGTCCTGCCACGTCTGGTTTTGCAGGAATGCGTCAATCTCCTGCCGCAGTTCGCCGGAGAGCCGTTCGGTTTCGGCAAAGCAGCTGTCCCCGTAGCCGGTATGGTCTGCCTCCAGGAGCCGCATGGACATGCGTTCCAGAATCCCGCGGATCTCCTCGTCCAGTTCCCGCTGCATGATGTGAATTTTCCCCAGATTCCGCGGCATGAACCAGTTCAGGCAAACGCCGATGCCGCTGCCGATGACCAACAGCAGCACTTCATTCCCCACCATGTGCAGAGTGACACCGCCGGCAAGCATGTAGTGGGTTGCCATGACGGCGTTGATCGGCGTGGCATCGTCCATGCGGAAGCTGTAGCAAATCAGCAACAGCAACAGCAACACGATGCCGAATGCCCACGGTGCTGTGCCGCAGAAATGATAGATCGGCAGGCAGAGCAGCGTCATCATTGCAAAGCCGCTGAACCGCCGCACACTGCTCATGACAGTTTCCCGTCGGGTGTTCTGTACAGTCAGCAGCGTGATGATACCGGCAGAAGCGGCATTCTGCAAGCCAAAAGCTTCTGCCAGCAGAATCGCCGCCACGGCTCCGGCAGCAATTTTCAGTGCCTTGAGCCAGTTTACATGTTTCGGAGTCCACTTTTTCAAATTCTCTCACATCTTTCAAGCAGTTTTTTCGGAGCAGTACATGACCAGCACATCACCGGCAAGAATTTCCGTGCTTCCCTGCGGGATCACCGTTTCTTTTCCGCGGCGGATATGGATCACCAGCTCTTCTTTTGGCAGCTTCAATGCTGCCAGTGTCTTGCCGTTCCAGTCGTGTTCCGATGTAATTTCCAGTTCGTTCAGCTGGATATGCCGCAGCTTTTCGCCGCAGTGTCCGGCAGCCAGCACCGCCACATCACCGGCACAGAGCACGGTATCTCCCCGCGGTGCCAGACAGTCGCCACCGCGAAGGACTGCTGCCAGAATAGTTTCCGGCGGCAGTGTCAGGGTACTGACCGCAGCCCCTACCCAGCTGTTTCCCGCCTCCAGCGGCAGACGCAGCAGCTGTAGTTCCTTTTCTTCGGTATAGTCGGTAAAGGTTTTCAGAACGTCTGTGGAATCGTCCAGCATGTGCAGCTTTCGGGAAACCAGCGGCAGCAGTGTCCCTTGCAGGGCAATGGAAAACAGCACCACACAGAATACCAGATGAAACAGATCGTATTGCAGATGTACGCCGCTTGCCACCGCGGTCAGGGCAAAGATCGCAGACGTTGCTCCACGCAGTCCTGCCCATGAAACCAGAAGCTGCTGCGGCAGTTTTGCCCGAAACGGTGTCAGCAGCACGCCCACGACCAGCGGACGTGCCACAAATGTCAGCACCACCGCGATCGCCAGTGCCGGCAGGATCACGCTCCCCAGCTTCGACGGCGTGCAGAGCAGCCCCAGCAGGAAAAACACCATCAGCTGCATAAATCCCGTCACGCCGTCAAAAAAATGTACCTGATTCTTTTTGTTGGGAATCTTCTGGTTGCCCAGAATGATGCCGGCGATATAGGCACTCAGATAGCCGTTGCCGCCGATAAGTACCGGCAGCACATAGGACAAAATCGCAATGGCAGCCATAAAAACGGTATCGAAGCCGGACGTTTCAAATCGGAACCGCCGCAGGAAAAAGACCGTGCAGACTGCCAGAACGGCACCGATCCCCACCCCGTAGACGAGCTGGGCGAAAATCATGTACAGCATTCTGCCGGCGGAAATTTCCGTGGTCATCATGGCAAGCACAATGGTAGTCATCAGGTATGCCACAGGGTCGTTACTGCCGCTTTCCACTTCCAGCAGAGAAGCCGTTCCGTATTTCAGATCCAGCTTTTTGGAACGGAGTATGGAAAAAACGGAGGCGGCATCTGTAGAGCCAAGCACTGCCCCCATGAGCATGCCCTCCAGCCAGCCGGTGTGCAGAGCAAACCGGCAGAACACGCCCATTGCCGCAGCTGTGAGGAACACGCCCAGAGTGGACAGCAGCACCGCTTTTCCGGCAACTGGTTTTGCCGCACGCCATTTGGTGCCGAATCCGCCGTAAAAGATGATAAAGATCAGGGCGACGGTACAGAGGGTTTCCGTCAGGGCGTAGTTGTCGAAACGGATATGCAGCGGACCGTCCACGCCGCAGAGCATACCCACGGCAAGAAATGCCAGCAGCACGGGCATGCCGATCTTGCTGGTCAGCTTGTTGCAGAGAATACAGGCGATCATCACTAGAGCGAGTAACAGTAGAATCCAATTCATGTCGGTTTCCTTTCTGGCGGGCCATTGTCCGTATCGGAAATCAGCCGTGTGTGGGTTCTTTTGAGGGTGATTTCATTGCAGTTGTGGTCATGGATATGGCAGCCACTTCTGCCGCACCCTGTGCTTTCAGCAAGGCGGCACAGCGGTTCATGGTGCTGCCGGTGGTGAGTACATCATCGCACAGCAGAACCCGCATGCCTTCCAGCGATACCGGAGCAGCAGAAAACTGTTCCACATTTTTATGGCGTTCGGCGGCGGAAAGGGTGTGCTGCGTCTTGCCGGTGCCGTTGTCGTGCAGTATGTCCTGCCGGTAGGGAATCCGCGTGACAGCGGCGATTTCCCTGGCAAATACTGCGGCAGGATTACAGCAGCGTTTCCGTTGTTTCCGCAGCTGCATGGGTACAGGAACAACCAAGTCATAGCCGGACAGCACCACATCTTCGGCGATCCGCTGTCCCAGCACGTTCCCGCAGAATCTGCCGAAGTGCAGGCTTGCCGCGGACTTCATGGACAGCACACCGGCACGGGCGGCTCCGGTGTATTCTGTCAGAATCGCGGCACGGTCATAGGACAGACCTGTGCCGCAGAAGCAGTCCCGCAGCAGCTTTCCGCAAAGGGGACAAAATGCGTCTGCCGGTTCCGCGGTCACTTCCTGCCGGCAGGCTTCGCAGAGATACTCCCGCCAAGAAATAGAACAGTTACAGCAGGGGCAGCGATTGGGATAGAGCAGATCCAGCAGAAACATCTGCATTTTTCTGCCGGTGGATATGGAAATGGGCATGGGTTCACCTCCGGTCGGGCATTGTGCCGTGTTGCTTTTCGTGTTACGGCAATACCGCACAAAGAGCGTCTGGCGACTTTGCACGCCATCTGCTTGCAAATTTCCCGTCATATTTCACAAAAATGCTCGTGAATACATCAAGTATTCACTCCGCTTTTTGTTTCATCTGACGAAAAATTTGACGACGCATCTGTCGCACAATCTTTGTGCGGTATTGCCTTACTTTTATAGTATACCATATTGAAGTGAAAATTGCAAATATGACAGTTGATTTGTGAAATAAAGCAGTCGACCGCGGGGCGATGTGGGCATCGCCCCATACAAACAATATCGAGTTGTCCCACCACCGAAAAAAGCACGAACTGCCAGATGCAGACCGTGCTTTCTTCCATATTCCAATATGTACAGTTTATAGTTGCTTTTGGCAATACCGCACAAAGAGCGTCTGGCGACTTTGCACGGTATTGCCTTTTATTTCCTGTCAAAGTGCCGCGTCGCCGGTTTCATTTGTCCGGATACGAATACACTCGTCCACGGTGGAAATGAAGATCTTGCCGTCGCCCACAGTTCCGGTATAGACGTTTTCCTTGATCAGTTGCAGGAAGTCCTCCACGCGGTCGTCCGGCACCACTGTCATCAGATAGACCTTCGGGAGCGTGTTCATCATGACCTCATTGCCGCGGTGATAGGCGATCCAGCCGTGCTGGTTTCCGCAGCCGTGCACCTGATAAATAGTCACACCCTGCACACCGGCTGCCAGCAGCTTTTCTTTCAGCGGCTCCAGCTTTTCCGGTCGGAAAATCACTTCTATTTTTTTCATGATCTCGCACCTCCTCAATCCAGTCCGTTGAACGCCGGATATGCACGTTCGCCGTGTTCGATCAGATCCAGCCCCTGTGCTTCTTCCAGATCGGATACCCGCACACCGCCGCACTTTTTCAGTACCAGCATGATACTAGTCGTCATGACCACTGCCACTGCAATGGAAATGCCGATTGCCTCCAGCTGGGAGAGAAATAGCCGGTAATCTCCGAACAGCAAGCCTTCCCGCGGGACCGCATCGTTCATCTGCTTGGTGGCGAAAATACCAGTCACGATACCGCCCCAGATACCGCCGACACCGTGGCAGCCGAATGCGTCCAGTGCGTCGTCATAGCCGAACTTTTTCTTCATCTTGGAAATTGCCAGATAGCAGATCGGAGCTGCCGTTGCACCGATGATCAGGGACGACCACAGCGGCACATAGCCTGCTCCCGGCGTGATGCCGACCAGCCCCACGATGCCGCCGGTCACGGCACCCATGACGGTGCACTTTTTCTGCACCAGTGCTTCGATGAGCATCCATACCACCATGCTTGCGGCGGAGGAAAGTGCTGTATTGGCAAACGCCAGAACGGCGATACTGTTGGCACCACCGGCACAGCCGCAGTTGAAGCAGAACCAGCATGGAGGCTCCCAGCAGAAACAACGGTATGTTGTGCGGGTGGTAGGACATGGCTCCGTAGCCTTTCCGGCTGCCCAGAATGATGCATGCCGTCAGTCCGGAAACACCGGTGCTGATATGAATGACGTTGCCGCCGGCGAAGTCAATGGAACCGATCATCTCCAGCAGTCCGCCGCCCCATGCCATATGTGCCAGCGGGTAATATACCAGGAACGACCAGATCACCACGAACAACATCATTTTGGAAAATTTCATGCGTTCTGCCACGGCTCCCAGAATGATTGCCGGCGAGATCACTGCGAACATCATGTTGAACAGAGCAGACACCATTTCCGGTGCATCGCCCTCTCCGCCGGTAACTTCCCACGAAACATTCCGCATCAGCACATTGTTCAGGTCGCCGATGATGCCGGCATGATCCTTGCCGAAGCTCAGCGAATAGCCGCAGAGAAACCACAGCAGCATACCGATTCCCATCATTGCCATGCAAAACATCATGGTGTTCAGGGCGTTTTTCCGTCTTACCATGCCGCCGTAAAAGAATGCCAGCCCCGGTGTCATAAAAAACACCAACGCAGAGCAAATGAGTATAAACCCTGTGTCTCCTGAGTTCATAACAAGTACCTCCATTTCCTATACATATTTTTCTAATCTCCAATTAAGACATTTTACTTAAAAAGGGGGGGATAAAATGTCCCAAAAAGCAAAACAAGGACGTGCGACAAATAATTGTCGAACGTCCTTGTTCATTGGAAAGTTTATCATTTGAATATAAAAAACACAAGTAAATTTAGTGTTTTGTTAATTTTATTAACTTTTTTCTTTATTTATTAAACATTTACAATATTTTATAAGTTTTGCTTATTTTCCGTAAACTTCCATTTCCCATAATGAATATCCATATGGTAATGCTCTTTCTACACCCTGCATTCTTACATATCTTGCTTCAGTCTGTGTAAATGGAACTGTTTCTTCTCCACCTTTTCCATTTGTCACATTATTAACCGTTGTCCATGTTTTTCCATCCATTGATGTCTGAATCTTGTATGCTTTTC